>Ga0256840_1000417_pt1 | contig 44307 bp, 37 predicted proteins | sample 355202metaG_FD_185969 | JGI IMG/M metagenome (GOLD analysis project Ga0256840, IMG submission 185969) | Hydrothermal vent microbial communities from Mid Atlantic Ridge, Atlantic Ocean - 355-202 | ecosystem: Environmental > Aquatic > Marine > Hydrothermal vents | place: Atlantic Ocean: Mid...
AAGGCCGCCCCCCCCGCCAAATCACCCTGATTGACAGTGTCGGCTTCGCCATTGAGGATTTTTCAGCCCTGCGCTACATTCGCGACCAGCTCCAGATCGGCAATCGCACCGCGCTGGACATGCTGGCATACCCCGACACGCCAAAAGACCTGTTTGGGATGCTCCTGCGTGCCAAACCCTAGCGAGCTGGCTAAAAATGGAGTTTGCCGTCAACCGGCGCATCCAGCAGTTTGCGGTAAAGATGCCATGTCGCGTGGCCCAGCACCGGCAAGGCAATAAACAACCCGAGCAGCAGCGGCAGCATGGCCACAAACATAATCGCGGAAATCATAAAAGCCCACACCATGAGAACCCCGAAATTGAGCATCACCGCGCGCACACTGGTCAGAATTCCGGTCACAAAATCAACCTCGCGCTCAAGCAAAAGCGGCAGGCTTACCAAGGTGATAGTAAACAGCGCAAAGGCAAAGCCCGCCCCCACAACCACCTCTCCGATCATCATGCCCACACCTGTAGGCGTAAAAAACAGGCCGAATGAATGGCTGATATCGGTAAGCGCGCTCAGCCCCATGGTGATGGCAAAAATCGCGTGGCTAATCAGCAGATAAAGCAAAAACCAAACCACAATAATCGCCCCGACCCACGGAATTTGCCGTTTGCGCTCCATCAAGGCACAAGCCAAAACCCGCCGCCATGTGACCGGCTCTTTATGCTCGATCAGGCATGAGGTGGCATAAAAACCGACCCCCGCAAACGGAGCAAGCAGCGGGAAGCCGACGGTCAGCGGCATCATCCACCAGACCTCGCCGGAAAAAAACAGCACCGAGACAATCACGTATCCGCCAAGCACGTAAAAGGCGGAAAAGAATAACCCGAGCATGGGGGCCGATTTATAGTCCTGCCAGCCCTGCTTCAAGCATTTAAGCAGGTCAGACACTGTAATCGCACTAATTTCCGGCAGCTCACTGGCATGCTCTTCTCTGGTCACTTCCATTTGATCCCCCTTTTTCTTTCGATTAAAGGGGATTTTCTTGGCAAGGTCTAGAGAAAACTTGATGCAGGTCAATTTTTGGCAGAGTTAATCCTGCGCCTGCGCCTCACCACGGCTTTTTCCGGTCACCTCAAGCGCTAAAGCCGCGGCCATAAACTTGTCGAGGTCACCATCCAGCACCCCTTGGCTATCCGAGGTTTCTACATTGGTGCGCAGATCCTTCACCATTTGGTAAGGTTGCAGCACGTATGATCGAATTTGGTTACCCCAGCCGGCATCGCCCTTGGCGTCATGGGCATCCTGAATGCTAGCCGTGCGCTTGCGCATTTCAATCTCGTAGAGCCGGGATTTAAGCGCGGCCATACAGGTGGCGCGGTTTTGGTGCTGGGATTTGGCACTCGCGGTCACCACAATGTTTGTTGGCAGGTGGGTCATCCGAACCGCCGAATCTGTTTTGTTGACGTGCTGGCCGCCCGCACCGGAGGAGCGATAGGTATCGACCCGCAGATCCGACGGGTTAATGTCAATATCGATGGTGTCATCTATCACGGGGTAAACCCAGACCGAGCTGAAAGACGTATGCCGGCGGGCCGCACTGTCAAAAGGCGAGATTCGCACCAGCCGATGCACACCGCTTTCGGATTTCAGCCAGCCATAGGCGTTCAGCCCCTTCACTTGGTAGGTGACAGACTTGATCCCCGCCTCCTCCCCCGCATTATAAGAGGTGGTTTCCACCTTATATCCGTGTTTTTCCGCCCAGCGCATATACATGCGGGCCAGCATAGAGGCCCAATCGCAGCTTTCGGTGCCACCCGCACCCGAATTAATCTCAATGAAGCAGTCATTGCCATCGGCCTCACCATCGAGCAACGCTTCCAGCTCCTTTTTGGCGGCATCTTCCACCAAATCGGCGATGGCAGCTTCGGCATCCGCGATCACCTCGGCATCAGCCTCCATCTCGCCCAGTTCGATCATGTCGATATTATCTTGCAACTCCGAAGAAAGGGTTTTGTAATTTTCCAGCGCATCCGCCAGCATTTGCCGCTCGCGCATCAGCTTTTGCGCCTTGGCAGGGTTGTTCCACAGGTCGGGGTCTTCCGACATGGCATTGAACTCTTCCATCCGGTGCTCGGCGGTTTCAAGGTTCAGCCGCTGGGCCAGCAAAGCGATGGATTTTCGAATCTGGGCCGCTTGGTTCTCGGTTTCTGCGCGCATGATGTGGCTCTTTTCTTAATATTCATCGCCAGCGGATAGCCCGCCGAAGGTGGCTTGAGGGGCCAATATAACGGTCTCGCCGCCAACCTCAACCGTTTGGCTCGCATCCTCGCCACGACCAAAGAACAGCAGGTCGCGGCCCATGGTGAAGCCGCCATCGACAAACTCGCCGTAAGCGCCATAAGCTGGTTCCTCACCAGCACGAAACAGCTCGGTGACCACGTTTTCGCCGGTTTCGTCATCGGGCAGGCGCTCGCCGGTGTAGCGGTCGATTTTTACAAAAACCGTGCCACCGGGCTGGGGGTATTCAAAGGTGCCGTGGCGGGGCAGAAAGGCCTTCATGAATTCTACAAAAACCGGCCCACACATAGAGCCGCCATAGGCGCCGCGCCCCATCGGGGTGGGGGTATCAAAGCCAATATAGCAACCCGCCGCGATTTGCGGGGTGAAGCCCACGAACCACGCATCTTTCGCGCCATTGGTGGTGCCGGTTTTGCCCGAAATCGGCAGGCCAAGGCGGCCAACCGTAGCCGCCGCCGTACCGCGCGAGACCACGCCGCGCATCATGCTCGAAAGCTGGTAGGCGGTGACAGGGTCCATGATTTGCGGCGCATAATCTCGCACCCATGGCTCCATATCCGTGACCAATTGAGGGCCGGAACAATCAACGCAGGTGCGGGGGTCGTGGCGCAAAATGGTGTTGCCGTTACGGTCTTGCACACGGTCTACCAAGGTGGGTTCCACCCGCCGCCCACCATTGGCGAACTCGGCATAGGCGCTCACGATTCTATAGAGCGTAGTTTCACCTGCGCCGAGGGAATAAGCGAGGTGCTCGGGCATGTTGTCATAAATTCCGAAGCGCTCGGCATAGGCGGCAATCACATCCATGCCAACATCTTGCGCAATCCGCACGGTCATCAAGTTGCGCGAATGCACAAGCCCGGTGCGCATCGGGGCGGGGCCATAAAACTTGCGGCTAGAGTTTTGCGGCCGCCAAATCCCGTCGCCGGTATCCACCTCGATCGGCGCATCGACCACGATAGAGGCGGGGGTGTAGCCATTATCAAGCGCCGCCGCATATACAAAGGGCTTAAAGGCCGAGCCGGGCTGGCGGCGGGCTTGCGTGGCACGGTTAAAGCTGCTGGCTTGGTAAGAAAACCCGCCCTGCATGGCCAGCACGCGGCCTGTTTGCGGGTCCATCGCCACAAAAGCGCCTTGCAAGCGCGGGATTTGCCGGAGCGACCAGAAATCACGGGTGCCGTCTTCCTTAAGGATCTCTTTCACGAAAACCACATCGCCCACGGCCCAAATATCTGATGCCACTTGCGGGCGGTTACCAGTGCTGCCATCCTCCAGCACGGGCCGCGCCCATTTGGCCTCGGCCACGGTCAGGAAATGGCCGTCCTCGTCGTCCTCCACGCCTTCAATGCCGATGCGGGCAGCGTTTTCACCAACTTCACGCACCACGGCAAGCGTCCACTCGGGAATATCGCGTGGCAGGTTGCGGCTGCGCAGGGCGGCTTGCCAATCTTCCAGCTCCTCTGCCGGAATTTGGGTCACGGGGCCATAATAAATTTCCAGTTTTCGGTCATATTCCTCCAGCCGGTTGCGCAGGGCTTGCGCGGCTACGGCTTGCAGCTCGGGGTCTTGGGTGGCGCGAATGGCCAAGCCGCCACCAAACACTTGGTCAGAGCCGATCTCGCCCACCAGCTCACGGCGGATTTCGTCGGTGAAATAATCGCGCGGCGGCAATTGCGCCCGCCCTGAAATGAAATCACCAGATTGCACGGTGCGCAGCGGGTCGGCCTGTGCCACCAGCATATCTTCTTCGGAGATATAGCCGTTTTGAAACATCTCCCGCAGCACATAATTGCGCCGCTCAATCGCGCGCTCACGGTCACGCACGGGGTGGTAATCATTCGGGTCTTTCAGATGAATCGCCAAAAACGCCGCCTCGGCGATGCTCAGTTCTTCAAGGCTTTTGCCAAAGTAATTAGACGCCGCCGCCGTTACCCCGTAGGAGCTTTGACCCAAAAACACGTCATTCATATAGAGCGCCAAAATATCATCTTTGCTCAACACCTGCTCCACCCGCGTGGCGAGGATGATCTCTTTGATCTTGCGGTCAATCTCCCGCGAACCATCCAGCAGGAAGTTTTTCATCACCTGTTGTGTAATGGTCGAGGCCCCCCGCACATTGCGCCCACGCGAGCGAATGGCGGTAAACAGGGCCGAGGCCATGCCGCGGGCATCATAGCCACGGTGGTTGTAAAAGTTCTTATCTTCCGCGCTGATAAAGGCGTGCTTCACCACATCTGGAATTTCATCGGTCGGTGTGAAAATCCGGCGCTCGCGCACATATTCATCGAGCACATAGCCATCAGCCGAATAAACGCGGGACAGCACATCGGGGGAGTAATTGCGCAATTGCTCAAGGTCGGGCAGATCGCGCGAATACATCCAGAGCACGCCCATAAGGCCGATGCCGGACATGATCATCCCCAGCGAGAGCCATGCAAAAATAAAGCCTAAAAACCGGCCAATAAACAGTAACACGCTTGTCTCCTCACAGATGCTGCCCCCCGTATAGGCCGGATGCGTCCAATGGTCAAAACAACATCGCGATTAATTGCGCAATAATCCGCGCATCTGGTCCTCGACCTTGAGCCACGCGCCCAATCCGTCGCGCAGGGTTTCGGCCATCGAGAGCTGCCAATCAGGGTTTTGCAGCTTTTCAAGGTCGGTTTCATCAGACATAAAGCCAAGCTCGACCAGCACTGAAGGGATATCTGGCGCGCGCAGCACCCGAAAGCCCCCCGCCATGCGGCGCGATTTGATTTCATCGTCATTATGAAACCACAAGGTCTCGGACATGATATCGGCAAAGCGGTTGGAAAGCGCGTCGGTCTCCCGATGGGCCATTTGCAGCAGCACTTGCGTGAGCTGGTCGTCCTCACCTTCTACCGAAATACCCGCCACAAGGTCAGCACGGTTTTCCAGTGTAGCGATGGTTACGGCCTGCTGGTCTTCACCAGCTTCCGACAGGCTAAAAACCGTGGTGCCTCGGGCACGGCCCAGCGTCACCACATCGGCATGAAGCGAGATAAACGCCCGCGCCCCCGCCCGCCGCGCAATCTCTACCCGCTCACCCAGCGGGATAAACACATCGCTTTCACGGGTCAGCACCACGCGAAAGCGGCCATCTTGCACGAGCACATCCCGCAGGGTATGGGCCATTTGCAACACAAGGTCTTTTTCGGCAATCTCCCCCTGCACCGCGCCGTTATCCAGCCCACCATGGCCGGCATCCACGGCGATCAGCGGCAGGCCCGCCGCGCCCGCAACGGTGGCCACAAGCTGCTCGGCCTGCCACAGCGCTGCCGGATGGGTGACCGAGGCCGCCGCAAAGGCATCCGCACTGCTCGGGGCCAGTTGAATAACCATCACCTCGCCCTGCGCCAAGGCGCTTTCAATCACCATCGGTGTCGCCAAATCAAGCACAATGCGCGACTGCCCCGGCTGGAAAAGCCCAAAGCGCAGGGCGCTGATCTCGGGGATATTGGCCGCCAAACCGCGCGGCATGGCGGTGAGGCGGGTGTCGCCAAGGTCCACCAACAGGCGGCGGGGATTATCCAGCGTATAAGCCTTGAACGGCGTTTGCGCGCTCATCCTCAACACCAGCGCCACGCCACTGCCATTGGCACGCAGCGACGTGCCCGCCGCCAACAGCTCAGCCGCGTGGCCGGGCAGCGCGGACAAAGCGCAAAAAAGAGCGACCGCGAGCAGCCTAGAGAGCATGGTTACCATTTAACGTGTATCTTGCTTGAGGCGTATAGGGCGCAGATTTAGATTGTGTTCTTCCATAGAACAGGTTTATGGTCAAAACACGACGGTAACAATCGTCGATTTAACAGTTTCGCCATTTGCCCACCCGCTGCGGACGATATCGCACAGGGCAAAATGGCCGGTGCTTGGCACCACATTCGGATTCCCCGACATACCTTTTTCGGGGCGTATACATTTTAGCAGGCCTTTGGCCATGCTGGAGACCAAACCGCGATGAAGCGAGTGACAGAGATGAGCATTAAGGAAAGGCTGCACAGATTGCGGCCCCTTTCGCATGCCCTGCCCCGCCAAATTGCCCAAACTTTACAAACCCTTACGAGAGGATCTGCACGCAATGCAGCGCCGCCTGAGGGCTTGAGCGAGAAAACATGTCGAAAAAAATGCTTATCGATGCCACCCACGCGGAGGAAACCCGTGTTGTTGTGGTTGATGGAAACCGGGTTGACGAATTTGATTTCGAGGCCCTTAACCGCCGCCAACTAGCTGGCAATATTTACCTAGCCAAAGTCACACGGGTGGAGCCATCGCTCCAGGCCGCTTTTGTGGATTACGGCGGGAATCGCCACGGCTTTCTGGCCTTTTCGGAAATCCACCCTGATTATTACCAAATCCCGCAGGCCGACCGTGAGGCGCTTTTAAAAGAAGAAGCCGAATACGCCAAAGCCGTGGCCGAGGAAGAAGAGCGCGATAAAGAGCGGGCCGAGAAGGCTGACAAGCCCAAACCCCGCTCCCGCCGTCGCCGCCGCAAGGCCGAGCCAGCAGCGGCCACCGTAGAAGATGCCGTGGTTATAGAAGATGCCCCTTCGGAAGAAGAAGACGCGCCGGAGTCTGTTGCCGAAGCCCCCGTGGAAGAGACACCACAAGAAGACGCGCTCTCGCTGCTGGTCGAAACCCCGGAAACCACCACCGCCGGGCCGGAAGATGCCGAGGTTGTGGCCGAGTCTGACGAGGTCGAAATCGCCGAAGTCCGCGCGCCTCGGGTGCGTAAGCCACGGATGCGGCGTTATAAAATTCAGGAAGTGATCAAAGTTCGCCAGATCCTGCTTATACAGGTGGTGAAGGAAGAGCGCGGCAATAAAGGCGCGGCGGTTTCAACCTATCTTTCCCTTGCTGGCCGTTATTGTGTGCTGATGCCTAACACCGCGCGTGGCGGCGGAATTTCCCGCAAAATCGCCAATGTCGCCGACCGCAAGAAGCTGAAAGAGATTTCAAATTCCATGCCGGTGCCAGAGGGCGCGGGGCTTATTATTCGCACAGCCGGCGCACAGCGCACCAAGGCCGAGATCAAGCGCGACTATGAATATCTGCGCCGCCAGTGGGAAAACATCCGCACGCTGACGCTGAAATCCATCGCCCCCGCCCCGATTTATGAAGAAGGCAGCCTGATCAAACGCTCGATCCGTGATCTTTATAACCGCGAGATCGACGAGGTGATTGTAGATGGCGAGCGCGGCTACCGCGAGGCCAAGGACTACATGAAAATGCTCATGCCGTCCCACGCCAAAAACGTGAAGCGCTATGCTGAGCCGCTGCCGCTGTTTTCGCGCTATAACGTGGAAAACTACCTTGCGGGCATGTTTAACCCCACGGTGCAGTTGAAATCCGGTGGTTATATCGTCATCGGCATCACCGAAGCGCTGGTGGCGATTGACGTAAACTCGGGCCGCGCGACCAAGGAAAAATCTATCGAGGATACCGCGACCAAAACCAACCTTGAGGCCGCCACCGAAGTGGCGCGGCAGCTCAAGTTGCGTGACCTCGCGGGCCTGATCGTGATCGATTTCATCGACATGGAAGACCGCCGTAATAACATCGCGGTGGAAAAGCGTATGAAAGACGGGCTGAAAAATGACCGTGCCCGCATTCAAGTGGGCCGGATCTCCAGCTTTGGCCTGATGGAAATGTCGCGCCAGCGCTTGCGCCCCGGCATGTTGGAGGCCAGCACCCAGCCCTGCCCCCATTGCCACGGCACCGGCATTACCCGCTCGAATGACAGCATGAGCCTCGCCATTTTGCGCGAGCTTGAGGAAGAAGGCGTCAAAGGCCGCAGCAAAGAGGTGCTGGTGACCGCGCCTGTGAACGTGGCCAACTACCTTCTGAACGGCAAGCGCGAGCATATCGGCATGATCGAAAGCCGCTTTGGCCTGTCGATCCGCGTGGAAAGCGACCCGACGCTGATTTCGCCGGAATACCGCGTTGAGCGCTTCAAAACAGCAACCCGCGTGGTGCCCATCCCGAAGGCGCTGCCCGTGGTCGACATGACCGACATGCCCGATTTCGAGGACGAGCCAGAGGTGGAAGCGGCTGTTGAGGTGGCAGAAACCACTCAAGAGCGGACCGAAGAGCAACCCAAAAAACGCCGCCGTCGCCGCCGTCGGGGGGGTAAAAACCGCACCGATAATGGTGAGAACGGGGCTTCGGACACAGCGGAAACGCCGACTGACGCCAAAGCCGAGCCTGCCACTGAAGAGGGCGAAAAGCCCAAGCGCTCGCGCTCGCGCACCCGTCGTCGCCCGCAAAAGGATGAGGCTGAGGCGGTTGTGGAAGCTGTTGAAGCGCCGGTTGAAACTGCGCCGGAAGCGCCTGCGGAAACCGAGGAAAAGCCGAAACGCAAGCGACGGTCTCGGGCGAAAGCCCCCAAAGTAGAGGTTGCGCCAGTTGAAGCCGCCCCTGTGGAAACGGCTACAGTAGAAGCCACAGCGGAAGCAGCGCCAGAGGTAAAGGCCGAAGAACCTGCCCCGAAAAAGCGTAAGCGGGTTACGGCCAAAGCGCCATCTGCCGAGCCGGAAGCGGAAGCTGCCGATACACCCGTGGTAGAAGAAGTGGCCACGCCGGAGCCGGAAGCGCCTACGGACGCGGACAAACCTAAACGGCGGGGCTGGTGGTCTCGCAAGCCTAAATAAGCTTAAGCGCCGCTTCCCACCGGAAGCGGCGTTTTTATTTGCCCCGCGCTTTGAACCAGCGCTGCAAGCGTGCCACACCCTCAACCATATCTTCGGTCGAGCGCGCATAGGAAAACCGCAGGGTTTTATGGCCGCGCTCGGGGTCAAAATCCAGCCCCGGCGTTACGGCTACGCCTGCATCCTGCAAAATTTCAGCGGCCAGCGCGCGGCTATTATCGGTCAGGTCGCTGACATCGGCATAGATGTAAAACGCGCCATCGGGCGGGGCAAAGTTGCTGAATCCCGCTTTGGGAAGCCCCTGCACAAGCACCTCGCGATTACGCGCATAGGTTTTGATATGGCCCTGCAATTCAGCGTCACACTCCATAGCCGCCAGTGCCGCCACTTGGGCGGCATGGGGGGCGCAGATAAACAGGTTTTGGCTCAGGCGTTCGATCCGGCGCACATGAGTTTCGGGCACCACCATCCAGCCCACGCGCCAGCCGGTCATGGAGTAATACTTGGAAAACGAGTTGATGACATAGACATCGTCGGTCACCTCAAGCGCCGAAACCGCCTTCCGGCTATACTCGATCCCGTGGTAGATTTCGTCTGAAATCAGCGCAATATCCTGCGCCTTACAGGCCGCAACCAGCGCTTCCAGCTCGGCCTTGCCCAGCATGGTGCCAGTAGGGTTGGACGGCGAGGCAACCAGCAGCCCATCGACCCCCGCCAACTGCACCGGATCGGGCTGGAAATTGCTCGCTGCGCCGGTTTCCAGCCGCACGATCTCTAGCCCTTGGGACTTGAGAATATTGCGATAGCTCGGATAAGCGGGATCACCGATCGCCACCTTTGCCCCTGTATCAAACAAGCTGATAAAGCTCAGCAAAAAACCCGCCGAAGACCCCGCCGTGACCACCACCCGCTCGGGCGAAACCGCCACCCCGTAGCGGTGCATATACATGCCAGCGATTCGCGCCCGCAGCTCGGGCAGGCCAAGGGCCACGGTATAGCCCAATGGCCCCGAATCCATCGCCGCTTTTAGCGCGTTTATCGCCCCTTCAGGCGCGCCGGTGGCGGGCTGCCCCACCTCCATGTGGATAATATGGCGGCCTTTCGCCTCTTCTTGGCGCGCGGCCTCCATAACATCCATCACAATAAAGGGAGCGACATCTCCACGGCTTGATATTTTCATAAAAATACTCCTTACTGCCGCAACTGTAATGACGCCAAAACGCGCCATCCGTCAAGATGCGCTCGGCCCAACCGGAGAGCCAATATGCGATCTTTTTTCCTGTCCCTTTTCTTGGTGCTTGCCACCAGCTTTGCCTCGGCGCAAAACTTTGCCGATATGTCGGATGCCGAAGCAGAGGCCTTTGGCGCGGCGGTGCGCGCCTATCTGCTCGATAATCCCGAGGTGATTATGGAAGCCGTGGCCGTGCTGGAGCAGCGCCAGCAGCAAGATGCCGCCATCAGCGACTCCGACCTTGTGGCACAATATTATGACCAAATCTTCAATGACGGGTTTTCGGCAGTGTCCGGCAACCCCGAAGGCACGATTATGATTGCCGAGTTTTCCGACTATAAATGCGGCTACTGCAAGCGCGCCTACCCCCAGCTGTTGCAGCTGATCGAAGACAACCCCGACATCCGCTTTGTGCTAAAAGAATACCCGATTTTGGGCGAGGAAAGCGTGCTTGCCTCCCGTGCGGCCATTTCGGTTTTGGTAAATGAGGGCGATGAGGCTTATGAGCGTTTCCATGATGCTTTGATGCTGGAAAACGGCCCGCTGACCGAGCTTTCCCTGCCGCTGATCGCCGAAGGGTTGGGGCTTGATTCGTCCAAAATGATGGAAACGATGAACACGGCGCTGGTTACGCAGATGATCCAGTCTAACCGCACACTTGGACAGCAGATGCAGGTTTCCGGCACCCCGACCTTTGTGATCGGTAACCAGATGCTGCGGGGCTATGTGCCGCTCGCCAGCATGCAGCAGATTGTGGATGAAACCCGCGCAGCTATGGAATAACCCCGCCTATAGTCCGAAGAATAAGCGCCGGGGTTAAACTCGGCGCTTTTCGTTTGCGGCAGAAGCGCGTATACTCGGCGAATATTTTTATCCGGCCACTGCCGCAGACAACCCGAGGGACACAATGGGCGAGAAAAATCTGAATTCCGACGTTGAATTTATCAAAGCGCTTTCCGAGATTTTGCGGAAAAATGATCTAACCGAGATCGAAGTGAGCCGCGATTATGGCGAGAGCGATTCTATTGATGTGCGGGTCGCGCGTGAAATTCATGCCGCCCCCGTGGCCACGGCCGCCCCTGTTGCCGCCGCCCCGCTGGCCACTGCCCCCGTGGCCGCACCTGCCGCCCAGCCCGAAGACCCCGCCCAACACGCAGGCGCGGTAACCTCGCCCATGGTTGGCACGGTTTACCTCGCCGCCGAACCCGGTGCGCCAGCTTTTGTTTCGGTCGGCGATAAGGTGACCGAGGGGCAAACCCTGCTGATCATCGAAGCCATGAAAACCATGAACCAAATTCCGGCGCCACATGCTGGCACCGTGAAGCGCATTCTGGTCGATGATTCCGCCGCCGCCGAATTTGGCACGCCTTTGATGATCATCGAGTAGCGCGCCATGTTTAACAAAATTCTAATCGCCAATCGGGGTGAAATCGCCCTTCGGGTGATCCGCGCCTGCCGTGAAATGGGCATTAAATCGGTGGCCGTGCACTCCACTGCCGACTCTGATGCCATGCATGTGCGCATGGCCGACGAGAGCGTATGCATCGGCCCGCCAGCGGGCACAGACAGCTACCTGAACGTGCCAAACCTGATTTCCGCTTGTGAAATTACGGGGGCCGAGGCCATTCACCCCGGCTATGGTTTCCTGTCTGAAAACGCCAATTTTGTGCAGGTGATCGAGGATCACGGGCTGAAATTTATTGGCCCGACCGCCGAACATATCCGCATTATGGGTGATAAAATCACCGCCAAAGAGACCATGCGCAAGCTTGGGGTGCCCTGCGTGCCCGGCTCTGCTGGCGGGGTGGATACCATTGAAGAGGCGCGCGAAATCGCCGCCGAAATGGGCTATCCGGTGATCATTAAGGCCACCGCTGGTGGCGGTGGTCGCGGCATGAAAGTGGCCACCTCGGTTGATGATATCGACGTCGCGTTTAGCACCGCGCGCTCTGAAGGCAAGTCGGTTTTCGGCAATCCGGAAGTCTATATCGAGAAATATCTGCAACTGCCCCGCCACATTGAAATTCAGGTGTTTGGCGATGGCAAAGGCAACGCCGTGCATTTGGGCGAGCGGGATTGCTCGCTGCAACGCCGCCACCAGAAGGTTTTCGAGGAAGCGCCGTCGCCGGTGATCACCGAAGAGCAACGGCAGAGGATCGGCAAGGTTTGTGCCGACGCGATTGCGGGCATTGGCTATGCGGGCGCTGGCACCATCGAGTTCCTGTTTGAAAACGGCGAGTTCTATTTCATCGAAATGAACACCCGTTTGCAGGTAGAGCACCCCGTGACCGAAGCCATTTTCGGCATTGATCTGGTGCGCGAGCAAATCCGCATCGCCGAAGGGCTGCCGCTGAGCTTTGAGCAGGATGACTTGGTCATCAATGGCCACGCGATTGAATGCCGTATCAACGCCGAGAAAGTGCCTGAATTCCGGCCCTCCCCCGGCACGGTGGCGCAATATCACGCCCCCGGCGGGCTGGGCGTGCGCATGGATAGCGCCATTTATGACGGCTACAAAATTCCGCCTTATTATGACAGCCTCATCGGTAAGCTGATCGTGCATGCCGCCGACCGCCCAACGGCGTTGGCCCGCCTCGAGCGCGCGCTTTCGGAGCTGGTGGTTGACGGCGTAGACACCACCCTGCCCCTTTTCGACGCGCTTTTGCGTGAGGAAGCAGTGCAAACTGGCGACTACACCATCCACTGGCTGGAGCAATGGCTGGAGACCAATCCGGACATCTAAATGGATGAATTGACGCCCCGTCTGCTGCTCTCCGCCTATGCTTCGGGCGTGTTTCCCATGGCAGAGAGTGCGGAATCAGACGAGATATTCTGGTTTAACCCCGAAAAACGCGGGGTTATGCCGCTGAATGGGCTGCATGTTTCCCGCAGCCTGCGCAAGGTCATGCGGGCGCGGCGCTATAAGGTAACCGCTAACCAGTGTTTTTCAGCCGTCCTGGCCGCTTGCGCCGACCGTGAGGAAACCTGGATTAACCCCGAAATCACCGCACTTTATGCTGAGCTGCACGAGCTGGGCCATGCCCATTCGGTTGAGGTTTGGGAGGGGGCAGTGCTGGCGGGCGGGCTTTACGGAGTGTCGCTTGGGGCCGCGTTTTTTGGCGAAAGCATGTTTTCGCACCAGAGTAATACCTCAAAAATCGCGCTGGTCGGGCTGATCGCGCGGCTGCAATTGGGGGGCTTTAAGTTGCTCGATATGCAGTTCCTAACCCCCCATCTGGCCAGCCTCGGCGGCGTGCAGACTACGCGGGAAGATTATCAGGCACAGCTTGAGGCGGCGCTGCTCCGCAAGGCGGATTTCACACGCCTCAAGGCCACAGACACCTATTCGCTGCTGGCGCTTGCGGCCTCGCATGAGAGCACCCACACGTCATAGCGGGGGTGGTCCAGCGCTGAAAGCGCAGGGCTAGAGGCGAACATCCAGCCATAAAAAGAAGGCTCTTCATTGCGGATATCGCGAATTTTCAGCAGGGCGTAAGCGTCTGAGTTGATGTCACCGACCGGATAGCGGCAGGCCTCTAGCGTGACCTCTAGCCGCTCAAATTCCAGCGTTTCACCAACGGTCATACTGAAATTGTTCACCGCGCCGGTGATCCGGTCAAGCCCACGCAGAATGACGCCGGTGCCAAGGTCTGAATTAGCGCTGCGCTCAGTGGAAAAGTTGAACTCTGGCACGTCGAGCACCTCGCCAAGCGTAGTTTCCTCAATCGTTGGCAGGGTTTCGACGGTGATCTGCGCGCTAGCCAAGCTCGGCAGCAATAAAAGCGGCAAGAGCTTATTCATCGCTCGATCCGGAAGCGAATTTCATCAGCAAATTCAACAGGCTAACCGATCCTTGAGTGTATTCCACCTCATCGCCCGCCACCAACATATAGTCAGACCCGCCGGGTGTAAGTTCCAGGAAATTACCGCCCAACAGCCCCTCAGAAGCCACTTTCGCTTCGCTGTCATCGGGGATTTCAATATCAGCCCGCACGGTGAAGGTGGCCACGGCCTGATAGGTTACGGTGTCCAGCTCCAGCTTGGTTATTGTGCCTACATGCACGCCGGCGAGCTGGACCTCTCCGCCCACGCTCAACCCTTGGGCCGAGGCAAACTTGGCGTGCAGCGCATAGCTATCCCCGCCCGAGGAAAACCCCGCGACCTGCCCTGCATAGGCTAAAAAGCCAACAGCCGTAGCCACAACCACCGCCCCGATCAGCGTTTCTGAAAGATTACTTGCCATACCTATACGCCCTATTCCGGCCGCCACGCCTCATAATCGGTCCGCGCGGTGCCACCCGTGGCAAGGCTGCCCTTGGGGTGATAGGCCTGTGCGGTGCCGGTCATATTTGCCGCACTCGGCTTTTGCCAGCTATGCACCGACAACGGGTTATTGCCGGGGCGGTTATCAAAGGTGTGGTGCAGCCAGCCATGCCATTCGGCGGGCACACGCGAGCCTTCAATCGGGCCGTTATAGATAACCCAGCGGCGGCTACCATCAGCGGTTTCGTAATATTTATTGCCGAGGTCATCCTCGCCCACAGGCTTGCCATTGCGCCATGTATAAAGTCGTGTGCCAATGGTTTGGCCGTTCCACCATGTGAGCAGGGAAAGAATAAATTTCATGGGTTCACTCCGTTAAGAGGCCGAAGCCTGCTCTTTGCTATCTGCATATATCATCAATGGCTCCGCATCACCCGTAATGGCTTCTTCATTGACCACCACCTCGACAACGTTATCCATCCCCGGCAGCTCAAACATGGTATCGAGCAGCACTTCCTCAAGAATAGAGCGCAAGCCCCGCGCGCCGGTTTTGCGCTTGATCGCGCGGTTGGCGATGGCGACCAAGGCTTCGGGCGTGAAGGTAAGCGCCACATTTTCCAGCTCGAAAAGCCGCTGATATTGCTTGATAAGCGCGTTTTTCGGCTCTGACAGGATGGTGACCAGCGCATCGGCGTCAAGGTCTTCCAATGTGGCGATAACCGGCAGGCGGCCAACGAACTCGGGAATAAGGCCGAATTTCAGCAGGTCTTCCGGCTCAAGGTCTTTGAAAACCTCGCCAACATTGCGCAAGTCGTTATCGCGCACATCAGCGCCAAAACCCACAGCCGAGCCTTTGCCGCGCTGGGAAATAATCTTGTCAAGGCCAGCGAAAGCGCCGCCGCAGACAAACAGAATATTGGTGGTATCGACCTGCAAAAACTCTTGCTGCGGATGCTTGCGCCCGCCCTGCGGGGGCACCGAAGCCACGGTGCCTTCCATGATTTTCAGCAAGGCTTGCTGCACGCCCTCACCCGATACATCGCGGGTGATCGACGGGTTTTCCGCCTTGCGGGAAATTTTGTCCACCTCGTCGATATAGACAATGCCGCGCTCAGCGCGCTCCACGTTATATTCGGCAGATTGCAGCAACTTCAGGATGATATTTTCCACATCCTCGCCCACATAGCCGGCCTCGGTCAGCGTGGTCGCGTCGGCCATGGTAAAGGGCACATCCAGCGTGCGCGCCAGCGTTTGTGCCAGCAGGGTTTTGCCGCAGCCCGTAGGGCCGATCAGCATGATGTTGGATTTCGCCAGTTCCACGCCGTCTTCTTTGCCAGCATTTTCAAGCCGCTTGTAGTGGTTATGCACCGCCACCGAGAGCACCTTTTTGGCCGTGGCCTGCCCGATAACATAATCATCCAGCACGCCGCAAATCTCTTTGGGGGATGGCACCGAATCAGAGCTTTTAATCTGGCTCGATTTGCTCTCTTCTCGGATAATATCCATACAAAGCTCAACGCATTCATCGCAGATGAAAACGGTTGGCCCCGCAATAAGTTTGCGGACCTCATGCTGACTTTTGCCGCAAAACGAGCAATATAGGGTGTTTTTACTATCCGACCCTGCTGATTTGGTCATGGCATTCTCCTGCCCAATAATCTTCTGCGTCTAAATATAACAGAACATCGAAATAAAGGAAATACAAGCGCTAAGCGCTTAGCTGTCGCTCTCGTCGCCCCGTTTTTGCACAATCTCGTCGACAATTCCGAAATCGAGCGCTTGCTCGGCGGTCATGAAATTATCACGATCCAGCGCCTGCTCTACATCTTCAAGAGCTTTGCCGGTGTGCTTTACATAAATACCATTAAGCCGCGCTTTCAGCTCCAAAATTTCTTTCGCGTGCAGGGCGATATCGCTGGCCTGCCCCTGAAACCCGCCTGAGGGCTGGTGCAGCATGATGCGCGAATTGGGCAGCGTATAGCGCATGCCCGGCTCGCCAGCCGCCAGCAGAAGCGAGCCCATAGAGGCCGCTTGCCCGATGCAAACCGTTGAAATCTTTGGCTTAATGAATTGCATCGTATCATAGATCGACAGGCCGGAGGTCACCACGCCCCCGGGCGAATTGATATACATCGCAATTTCTTTATTGGGGTTTTCGGCTTCCAAGAAAAGCAACTGCGCCACAATAATGGTCGCCATCTGGTCTTCCACCACGCCGGAAACGAAAATAATCCGCTCCTTGAGCATCCGCGAGAAAATATCATAGCGCACAGAGCCACGCGCGGTGGTTTCTTCTACGCTCGGAATTACAAATCCGGTTTCGTTCGACATCATCGGGTTAAACATGGGCACAGCCTTTCAATCACACAGAATTCTTCTAAGGCGAATTCGTTTCACAAAGGTTTAAGCCCTGCGCGGGGGAGCTTCAAGGCCCGACTCATCAAGTTTACCTCCATGAGCGCTTTTTTGTCGACGGGAAAAGAAGCCGCTGCGGGGTTTTTCCATAAAAAAGGCGGGGCCTAAACCCCGCCATTTTCATTAATTCCGCAAATTTTTATGCGTCGTCGAGGGCTTCAATCGCCTTTTGCAAGTCGTCTTTGCTCACCGATTTATCGGTAACCGTGGCCAGTTCCAGAATGTAATCCACCACTTTATCTTCATAAAGCGGCGCCCGAAGCTGCTGCTGTGCATCGCCATTTTTCTGAATGAACTCAAAGAACTCACGCTCTTGGCCGGGGTATTGCCGTGCAGCTTCAAACATAGCCTTCTGCATTTCCTCGTCCGAGATTGTGATCTCGTTTTTGTTGCCCAATTCGGCCAGCAGCAAGCCAAGGCGCACGCGGCGCTCGGCCAGTTTTTTGTGCTCGTCGGTGGTTTCGATCTCGGGGTGATCGTGGCCCTGCACGTCAGGGTTTTCGTCATGCCACAGAGTGTGGGCGATCGAACCAGCTTCGGCATCAACCAAGCTTGGCGGCAGGTCAAAGTCAAACATATCGTCAAGCTTGTCCATCAGGCCGCGCTTAAGCACGGTGCGCGCGGCGCCCTTATATTCGTCCGCCAAACGCTCGGCGACCTGCTTCTTCAAGCCGTCGAGGTCTTCTGCGCCATAACGCGTAGCGAGCTCGTCGTTGATTTCAGCTGGCTTAGGCTCATTGACCGCTTTGATATTGCAGGTAAATACAGCATCTTTGCCCTTCAGGTTTTCGGCCTGATACTCAGCGGGAAAGGTCACCTTCACTTCAACTTCGTCGCCTTCTTTGGCGCCTACCAGCTGCTCTTCAAAGCCGGGGATGAAGCTGTTGGAGCCGAGCACCAGCGGGTAATCATCGGCTTGGCCGCCATCAAATGGCACATCGTCAACCTTGCCGAGGAAATCAATCACAACCTGATCGCCATCTTTAGCTTTCGAGCCTTTGCGGCGCTTTTCGAAGTTGTTGGTGGATTTCGCAATGTTGTCCAAAGCTTCCTGAATGGACTCGTCGTCAGCTTCAACAACCAAGCGCTCCAGCTCCATGCCGCTGAAGTCAGCTTCAGGCACGTCCGGCAGGCACTCATAAGACACCGAAACCTCTACGTCGTCGCCCTCTTTCCAGTCTTCCTTGGTCATCTCGATTTTTGGCTGCTGCGCAGGGCGGTCGCCAGATTTTTCGAACTGCGCGCTGACAGCGCCGTCAACGGTCTCTTGCAAAGCCTCACCCAAAACTGACTGGCCAAACATCTTTTTCATCAGCGCCAGCGGGGCCTTGCCCTTGCGGAAACCCTTCATCTGGAAATCAGCGCGCGCCGCTTCGATTTTTTCGTTAACCTTGGCTTCCAGCTCGGCGGCTGGAATCACAATATCATAGCCGCGCTTCAGGCCTTCGTTCAGAGTTTCGGTGACTTTCATGTCAGTTCCTCGGTTCGTTTGCCCAGCGGGCCTATAATTTGGTACGGATGAAGGGACTTGAACCCCCACGCCTCGCGGCACCAGAACCTAAATCTGGCGTGTCTACCAATTCCACCACATCCGCAGAAAGCTGCACGCGAAGCGCAGCCGGTAATTCCGCGCCTCTTTAGCAGAGGATTTTGCGGGTGGCGAGGGGAAAATGAGATGATGTGCAAATATGTAGGGTGGGCTTTAACCCACCAACGGGTGGCGGCTGGTGGCGGGCTGAAGCCCGCCCTACAAATCAAGCGCCCGAAAAACCGCCGGAAGCTGCTCGGGAATGTCCTCAGCAATCAGCCCCGGCCCAAATTTGAGGGCGCATTCCACATGCAGCCACGCAGCGGTTTCAGCCGCATGCATCGGGGCAAAACCACGGGCCAGAAGGCCGGTGATAAAGCCCGCCAGCACATCGCCCGAACCAGCGGTGGCCAGCCACGGCGCGGCGCGCTCATAATGGGCGGAATTAATGGCGGCGCGCCCGTCTGGCGAAGCGATCACCGTATTCGCCCCCTTGAACAGCACCACACAGCCCGCACGAGCAGCCGCTTCGCGGGTGGCGTCTACCTTGGAATAAGCAGGGCCTGTGGTGGCGGGGGCCTCCAGCTTTGCCATAATATCCGGAAACAACCGCTTGAACTCCCCCGCATGGGGCGTCAGCACGCAGTTTTCATGCAGCGCAGCAAACAGCTCTGGCTCCCCTGCCAAAATCGTCAAAGCATCCGCATCCAGCACCGTAGGGTGGGGTTCTACCCCACCAAGCGCCACCTCAAGCAACCCCCGCCCCCGATCATCCACCCCCAACGCCGGCCCAAGGCACAGCGCGCTAATCCGGGTGTCCTGCAACACTGCCCCCAAAGCCGCCCCGTCCTCGATTGGTGCCAGCATAATCGCCGTAAGCTGCGCCGCACATTCCGCCATCGCCTCCTGCGGGCAGCCGAGGCTCACCACACCCGCCCCGATGCGCAACGCCCCGCGCGCGGCGAGGCGGGCCGCGCCTGTGCGGGCAGAAGGGCCGGAAAGGATAAGGGCGTGGCCGTGGTGGAATTTGTGAGAGTCAGGGTGTTTACTTTGCGGAAAATAGGGGAAATACGTCAAATTAACAAAATCAATATCGCCGCTTAGAAGTAACCGTTCTTCAAGGCCAATCTCCTTAACAATGACTTTTCCCGTAGCAAAAGTCATAGGCCACAAAAAATGACCAATCTTGGGCGTTTCAAAAGTTACATTGAGTACACTTGAATTGTGGTAGAATAGATCAGCATTGTTTTCGCCAAGCCATTTTCCACTATCAGCACAAAACCCTGATGGACCGTCAATAGCAACATTTGCGCCGCCAGAACATCTGAGCTTGTCGATGAAATCAGCGATTTCGCCGACCAAGTGTCGAGACAAACCTGTTCCCAGAATAGCATCGACTTTCAGATGAGCGCCGCTTTCAACCAAATCAATATCCGCGTCAAAGTATCTTGAATTTTTTACTTCCCCCAGCTCCAACCACCGCTTTGCATTCACCTTTACATCCGGCGGCAGTTTTTCCACCTCACCGTAAAGAAAAACCTCCACGGCCCAACCGCGCTGCTTGAGCAGCCTCGCGACCACAAAACCATCCCCGCCATTATTGCCGGGGCCACACAGCACCACGGCTTTTTGCGGGGTTTTGGCCATGTCGGGCCACTCTTCCAGAATAGCCTCAACCACGCCTTCACCTGCGCGTTCCATCAGCTCTAGGCCGGTCACTTCACCGCTATCAATCGCGGCTTGCTCGATGGCGCGCATTTGGGCGGCGGTGAGGAGGTTGGTCATGATAGGCTCCGGTTGTTTCGGGGGGATTAAACACGAGTTGAGGCCGCAGGGGAAGCGTAGGGTGCGTGGTTTCCACGCACCCTACATTTCATATTGCCCTTTAATTAGTCCGTGTGATTAAAAATTAGGCAGCGCAGCCAGAATCTCCGCCCGCGCGCCCTGCCCTGCCCGCAATCAATTTGCACCGCATTCCAAGCAATGCTTAACAGGGCCTAGCAATCAGGAGGCTCGACATGAAGAAAATCGAAGCAATCATAAAGCCGTTCAAGCTTGATGAGGTCAAGGAGGCCCTGCAAGATGTGGGCATTCAGGGCCTGACGGTGATTGAAGCCAAGGGCTTTGGGCGCCAAAAGGGCCATACCGAGCTGTATCGCGGCGCGGAATATGTGGTGGATTTTTTGCCCAAGGTAAAAATCGAGATCGTGCTGGCGGAAGACCAAGTGGATGAGGCCATCAAGGCGATCATCGACGCGGCTAAAACCGGCAAAATCGGCGACGGGAAGATCTTTGTTTCCAGCGTTGAGCAAGCTATACGTATTCGCACAGAAGAAGACGGGCCAGAAGCCCTATAGAGAGGAAAGACCATGAGTGATATTCAAGCTGTTCTGGACAGCATTAAAGACAACGACATCGAATATGTCGACATTCGCTTCACCGACCCGCGCGGGAAATTGCAGCATGTAACGCTGATCAATGACGAAGTGACCGCTGATTTCCTTGAGGAAGGCTTTATGTTTGACGGCTCAAGCATTGCCGGCTGGAAGAGCATTGACGAAAGCGATATGAAGCTGATCCCTGATTGCAGCTCGGCCTATATCGACCCGTTTTACGCGGAAAAAACCCTGTGCATCCATTGCTCGGTGCATGAGCCGGATACCGGCGAGGCCTATGCCCGCGACCCCCGCAGCACCGCCGAAAAGGCCGAGGCTTATCTGAAGTCCACCGGCATTGGCGACACCGCCTATTTTGGCCCTGAAGCCGAGTTCTTCCTGTTTGACGATGTGCGTTTCAGCAACACTATGAACAAGGTGTCGTTTGAAGTGGACGCGGCGGATGCCAGCTGGAACACCGACACCCAGTATGAAATGGGCAATATGGGCCACCGCCCCGGCGTTAAGGGCGGCTACTTTCCGGTGAACCCAACCGACGCGGCGCATGACATTCGCGGCGAAATGCTGAGCACCATGAAGCGGCTTGGCATGAAGGTTGATAAACACCACCACGAGGTTGGCTCTTGCCAGCACGAGCTTGGCCTTGTGTTTGGCACGCTTGTGAAGCAGGCCGACGAGCTGCAAAAATACAAGTATGTGATCCACAATGTGGCGCACGCCTACGGCAAATCCGCCACCTTCATGCCCAAGCCTATCGCAGGTGATAACGGTACGGGGATGCACGTTAACATGTCGATCTGGAAAGAGGGCAAGCCCCTGTTCGCGGGTGACAAATACGCAGACCTTTCCCAAGAGGCGCTCTATTTCATTGGCGGCATTCTAAAGCACGCCAAAGCGCTGAACGCCTTCACCAATCCGGCAACCAACAGCTACAAGCGGCTGATTCCGGGCTTTGAAGCCCCCGTTCTGCGTGCCTATTCTGCCCGCAACCGCTCCGGCTGTGTGCGCATTCCTTGGGCTGAATCCCCCAAGGCCAAGCGTGTAGAGGCCCGCTTCCCTGATCCGGCGGCCAACCCTTACCTGTGCTTCTCGGCACTCTTAATGGCGGGCCTTGATGGCATTAAAAACAAGATCGACCCCGGCGAGGCCTCCGATAAGGACCTTTATGACCTGCCACCAGAAGAGCTGGCCGGCATCCCGACCGTTTGCGCCAGCTTGCGTGAAGCGCTTGAAGAGCTGGAAAAAGACAATGACTTCCTGACGGCGGGTGATGTGTTCACCAAAGACCAGATCGAAGGCTATGCCGAGCTTAAGTGGGAAGAGGTTTACCAGATGGAACACACGCCACACCCTGTTGAGTATGGCATGTATTACAGCTGCTAATATTGGTGCGTGCAGAGCACAGCACCCTACGGAAATGAAAAGGCCTCCCGTGTTGGGGGGCCTTTTTCATTTATTGCTCACCATCTGAGCAGAAGTAGCCACGAAAATCCGGACCCGCTGTTAAGGTGAATCGATCTACGATAAGGGCTATAGGCAATAACAAAGAGAAACCGATGTTCGAACGAAATCAGGGCGCGTGTGGTGCTTGGGCAACTCATAAATTTGGAATTCTATACGTGATCTCGCCATACAATAACTCTTAGCCCGACAAAACGGCAAAACCTTGCCAGCTCACTATCGAGCTTTCCTCGCCGCGCATCGCCCCATTTCACCCCCGCTTCTGGCCAAAACCCGACCACGGTGAGCACCCCCGCCTTCCGGTCAGCGGTTAGCTCGATCCGCCCGACAAACCGCACGCCTTCCAGCAGCGGATACACGTAATACCCCCAGCGGCGCTTGGCTTTGGGCACAAACATCTCGTTACGATATTCAAAGCCGAACAGGCGCTCTAGGCGGGTGCGGTCCCTTATCGCCGGGTCAAACGGGTTAAGGATGCGCAGGCGGGATGAGGGCTTGGGCGCGGCGGCAAGGGTTGGCGATGCATAGGCGCGGCTTATGCTGCCATCCGCCGCCTCAAGCTCAACTTCTGGCAGGCCTTCCGCCCAAGCGCGGGCCTCTTTGGTGCTAACCGCATCCCAGAATTTGGCGATCTCGTTGGCGGTCGCGAAGCCAAGGCGGCTGAGGGCCTCGGTGCAAAGCCAGTCTATTTGCTCAGCATCGGGGCGGATGTCTGCGTGGAGGTCGGCAGGAAAAACCCGCTCGGCGAGGTCGTAGAATTTTATAAAATTCTCACGGTGGGAGGTGGCAAGTTCGCCCGCATACCACATTTTATCGAGGGCTTTTTTGTGTGGCGGGCGGGACCACATTTCGCGTTTGCCCTCGATTTTGCTGTCAAAGGCGTGAGTGGAAAGCGGGCCTTCCGTTTTGATTCGGGCCTTGATATCGTTGATATTTTGCTGGCCGAGGCTGGAGGCGAACCACTCGGCCTTGGCCACATATTTTTCCATCCGCGTGAATTGCCGCCGCCACATGGGCAAATATTCCATCGGAATCAGGCTGGCATCATGGGTGAAATGCTCGAAAAGCTGGCGGGATTTCAGCAGCCGCCAAAGGTGCTTTTCGCGGTAGTTTTGATTGCGGGACCACAAGATGTGGTGGTGGGCGCGGGTGACATTGCGGATGGTGTCGATTTGCACAAAGCCAAGGGCGTTGATCATCCCCATCACATCAAGCGGCCCTGTGGGCGCGGCGCTCAGGCTGTGGTTATGCAGCCACAGCCTGCGGGCCTCAAGGTTGGAGAGCCTCATTTATCCATGGTGGGCGGCCACGGTTTTGAGGGTGGAAAACCCGTAGAGCGCCTCGAACCCCTTCTCGCGCCCATGCCCCGATTTCCCGACCCCGCCAAACGGCAGCTCCACCCCGCCGCCTGCGCCGTAGTTGTTGATAAACACCTGCCCTGCTCGCAGCTTTTTGGCCATGCGCATCTGGCGCGCCCCATTGGCTGTCCAGACAGAGGCCACGAGGCCATAGGCGGTGCCGTTGGCAATGCGCAGCGCGTCGGCCTCATCCTCAAACGGGATAATCGCTTGCACGGGGCCGAAGATTTCGACTTGGGCCAATGGGTCATTCGGGTCTATCCCGCCGTAGAGCGTGGGGGCAAAATAGTGGCCACCCTCAGGCAGCCCCTCGGCAAGCCGGGCTTGGGCGAGGATGTGTTCGGGCTTGGCAGCGGCCACAAAGCCCTCGACAATCTCCTTTTGCCGCGCTGAAATCAGCGGGCCAATATCAAGGTCGGCCTTCGCAGGCCCAACCACCAGCTCTTTATAGCGCGCGGCCATCATGGCGCTGAGCTTTTCATAAACCCCGCGCTGCACCAAAATGCGCGACGAAGCCGAGCAGGTTTGGCCCGCATTCTGGATGCCTGCGTTCACCAAGAACGGCAGCGCCGCGTCTAGGTCAGCGTCGTCAAACACGATTTGCGGGGATTTGCCGCCGAGTTCGAGCGTCACCGGAATAACATTACGCGCGGCGGCGGCCTGGATAAGCTCGCCCGTGGCCACCGATCCGGTAAAGCTGATATGCTGCACGCCGGTATGGGCTGAAAGCGCCGCGCCCGCTTCCGCCCCCAGCCCCGGCACGATGTTAAGCGCCCCCGCCGGCAGGCCCGCTTCAAGCGCAATCGCCCCAAAAGCCAGCGCCGTGAGGCAGGCCTCTTCGGCCGGTTTTAGCACCGTGGCATTGCCCATCGCGAGGGCGGCTCCGACGGAACGTCCGATGATTTGCATCGGGTAGTTCCACGGCACGATATGGCCGGTAACGCCGTGCGGCTCACGCAGGGTGTAGACGGTGTAGCCATCCAAGTAAGGGATGGTTTCGCCGTGGATTTTATCGCAAGCGCCGCCGTAGAATTCGAGATAGCGGGCCAGCGCAATCGCATCGGCGCGGGCTTGCTTGAGGGGCTTGCCGACATCGGCGGCTTCCAAGGCTGCCAAGTGGTCCACTTTGTCGAGGACGGCGGCAGACATACGCTGCAAAATACGGCCACGTTCAACCGCCGTCATGGCACCCCAGTCGCCGGAAAGCGCGGATTCGGCGGCTTTTACGGCGGCGTTGATGTCGGCCTGTTGGCCGCGGGCGATTTGGGAAAGTTCCTCGCCGGTGGAGGGGTTTTCAAGGCGCAGGGTTTCTCCGCCCACAGGGGCCACCCATTCTCCGCCGATCAGGCATTTGCTGGCATCAAACCATGTTTTACTCATTGCATCAGGTCCTCTAGGCTGGGGGCGGCGGCTAGCAGCGCGCGCGTGTAGTCGTGTTGCGGGGTTTGGAAGATGGTCTCGGTTGCGCCCTCTTCGACAATTTCACCGGATTTCATCACCATAACACGGTCGGTAATGGCGCGCACCACCGAAAGGTCGTGGCTGATGAACAGGTAGGAGAGGCTTAAGCGGTCGGAGAGTTCGGCGAGTAGATCAAGGATTTGGGCGCGAATGGAGACATCGAGGGCAGAGACCGCTTCATCAAGGATAATAAGCTCGGGCTTGATGATCAGGGCGCGGGCAATGGCGATGCGCTGGCGTTGGCCGCCGGAGAATTCGTGGATGTATTTGTCGGCGTCCTCGGAGTGCATCCCCACCGCTTCCAGCGCCTCGGAAATGGCGGCTTTGCGGGCCGCGCCTTTGGGCGGGGTGTCGAGCAGGTGGAACGGCTCGCTCACCAGCCGCGCGACTTTGTGGCGGGGGTTGAAGGAGCCGTAGGGGTCCTGAAACACCACCTGCATATTGCGGCGGAGCTGGCGGGGGACGGTGTGGCCCGCCTTCACCTCTTGGCCGTTAATGCTGATGCTGCCGCCCTGTATGGCTTCCAGCCCCAGAATGGCGCGGGTTAGGGTGGACTTGCCGCAGCCGCTCTCGCCCACCAGCCCGAGGCTCTCGCCCTTTTTCAGGGTGAAGCTGACGCCATTCACGGCGCGGAATTTCGGGGCGGGGCCGAAGAGGGATGTGCGCGGGAGGGGGTAATCCCGGATGAGATTACGAACCTCAAGGATAAGGGTATCCTCTGGCTTTGCCGCGCGGTCCGGCTTGTGGCTGGAGGCCTCAAACAGGGCCTTGGTATAGGGGTGCAGCATGTGCTGGAAAATGTGGGCGGTGGCCCCCTGCTCTACCACTTTGCCCTTTTGCATAATCACGATGTGGTCGGCCACATCAGCCACCACGCCGAGGTCGTGGCTTATCAGCAGCAGCCCCATGCCGTCTTCCTGCACGAGGCGTTTGAGCAAGTCCATGATCTGGGCTTGGGTGGTGACGTCGAGCGCGGTGGTTGGCTCGTCGGCAATCAGCAGTTGGGGGCGAAGCGCGATGGCCATGGCGATGACAACCCGCTGGCGCTGGCCGCCCGATAGCTCGTGGGGATAGCGGGAAAGCGGGAATTCGTCCTCGGGGAGGCCAACACGGTTCAGCGTTTCGCGGGCGATTTTGAGCGCCTCGGGCTTGCTGGCTGCCCCGTGGATAAGCACGGTTTCGGCGACTTGCGCGCCGATGGTTTGCACGGGGTTCAGCGCCGTCATGGGTTCTTGGAAGACCATGCCGATGTCCTTCCCGCGCATTTGGCACAGGGTGGCTTCATCCAGCGCCAGCATATCTTGACCATTAAATTGCACTTTTCCTTTGGTGCGAGCGCCGCGCGGCAGGAGCTGGTTAACGCAATACGCCGTCATGGATTTGCCGGAGCCGGACTCGCCGATGACGGCAGTGATTTGGCCGGCGTCTACGCTGAGGCTGACATCATGCAGGATTTCGGCGGCCCCGATGGAGAGCTTCAGGCCATTTATCGAAAGCAGGCTCATTGGCGGTCTCGGCGGAGTTTGGGGTCAAACAGGTCGCGCAGGGCGTCGCCCATCAGGTTGAGGCCAAGCACCGTAAGCACAATCGCGAGGCCCGGAAACAAGGCGAGGTGGGGGGCGAAGCTGACCATGGTTTGGCTGTCGGCCAGCATCCGGCCCCAGCTGGGGATGGGGGGCTGCGCGCCGAGGCCGATATAGGAGAGCGCGGCTTCGGCAAGGATGCCGAGGCTGAACTGGATGGTGCCTTGCACGATGAGGAGGTTGGTGATGTTGGGCAGGATGTGCTCGAAGGAGATGCGGAGGCGGGATTTACCTGCTACCCGTGCGGCCAGCACAAAATCACGGGTCCAGAGGGAAAGCGCCCCGCCGCGCGTGAGGCGGGCGAAAACGGGGATGTTGAAGATGCCGATGGCAATGATGGCATTGATGGCCGAGGGGCCGAAAACGGCAGTGATGAGGATGGCAATGAGCAGCGCCGGAAAGGCAAAGATCAGGTCATTGCCGCGCATGATAACTTCATCCAGCAACGAGCCTTTGCGGGCGGCGGCGGCGAGGCCAAGCGGCACGCCAAGCAGCACGCCGATGCCCACGGCCACAATCGCCACCGCAATGGAGGTGCGGGCGCCGACCATGATCATGGAGAAGATGTCTCGGCCCAAATGGTCGGTGCCAAACCAGTTGGTGGCGTCGGGCGTGTGGAGCTTGTTGACGATGTCGACACCGCTGGTGCCAAACGGCGTCCAGACAAAGGACACCAGCGCGGCGGCCACGAAAGTGAAGGCGAGGATGAAGCCGATGCTGAAACCGGGCATTTTGAAGGCGCGTTTCATGCGCGCCGCCTTAAGCGGGGGTCCACCAGCGCGTAGGTGATGTCCACCAGAAAGGTGACGAGGATGACGGCGAAAACCAGCAGCATGACCACGCTTTCCACCACGATCAGATCGCGCTGGGTGATGGCCGTAAAGATCATGCTGCCAAGGCCGGGGAGGAAGAAGATTTTTTCAATGATGATGGCACCGGCGAGGAGGAAGGAGAATTGCAGGCCAATGATGGTCAGCACGGGGATCATGGCGTTACGCAGCGCATGGTGGACCATGGCCCCGCGCGCGGTGCGGCCTTTGGCGCGGGCGGTGCGCATGAAGTCCTCGGAGAGGGTATCAAGCAGCGAGGAGCGCATGACGCGGGCGAGGATAGAGGCTTGCGGCAGGGCCAGCACCACAGCGGGCAGCGTGAGGGCTTTTAGGGCCGCCAGCGGCGCTTCCCAGCCCGGAAATCCGCCTGCGGAAAAGAGCCGGAATTTGATCGCGAGAATGCTGACCATAATCATGGCAAACCAGAAGTTCGGGATGGCCACGCCGAGCTGGGTGCCGCCCATGACCAGCCAATCGGCCCATGAGCCACGCTTGGCGGCGGCGAGTATGCCGATGGGAAAGGCAATGGCGGTGGAGAGCAGCAGCGCATAAAGGGCCAGCGGGAGCGACACCCACACCCTGCCCTGCACCATTTCGGCCACCGGCACGCGGTAGGTGTAGGAAATGCCGAAATCCCCCCGCAGCAGGCCCGAGGCCCAGAGCCAGTAGCGCGCCAGCAGGCCTTGATCGAGGCCCATCTGGGTGCGCAGGGCATCCACCGCATCCTGCGTGGCGTTAATGCCGAGCATCAGGCGGGCGGGGTCTCCGGGGATGATTTCGACCACGAAGAAGATCGCCACGGAGGCGGCGATAAGGCTGAGGCCCAGCGAGAGCAAGCGTTTGAGGGTGAAGAGGAGCATAAAAAGCCTTTAGCGGCGCGCGCCGTCAAGCGCGCGCCCATTCGTTTAGTCCACCCAGTAAACCTCGGCGAGGTTGCTGCCTTGGGTCGGGGCGTTTTCCCACAAGCCTCGGATATTGGCATTGGCGACGCCAGTTTTGGCGAGCTGGAACAGGTAGCCGTTGACGTAATTATCCGCGATCATGCGCTGGGCGTCTTGCAGCAGGCCAAAGCGGGTCGCGGCGTCGGTGGCGTTGTTCAGCTCTTCCATCAGGGCCTGAAATGCGGGGCTGTCATATTGGAAGTAGTAGTCGGGGTTGGCGTAAATCCCGATATCCATTGGCTCGGTATGGCTGACGATGGTCAGGCCGAAGTCTTTGCCCTTGAACACCTCTTCCAGCCACTGGCCCCACTCGAGGTTTGTCACCTCGGTCTGGATACCGACCGCACGCAGTTGGGCTGCGATAATCTCTCCGCCGCGACGGGCGTATGAGGGCGGTGGCAGTTTCAGCGTGGTGGTAAAGCCGTCGGCAAAGCCTGCTTCGGCCAGTAAGGCGCGGGCTTTATCAGGGTCATAATTGCTCTGCGCTGTCAGGTCCAGATAGGCCGGATTATGCGGCGCGAAGTGGGTGCCGATCGGGGTGCCATAGCCAAACATCGCACCATCAATAATGGCGTTGCGGTCAATGGCATGGGCCAGCGCCTCGCGCACCTTCACGTTATCAAACGGCGGCATTTTGTTGTTGGTCGAGAGGATGGTCTCGCCCTCGGTCGAGCCGACAATCACGGTAAAGCGCGGGTCGGCGTCAAATTGCGGCAGGTTTTCGGGTGCGGGGAAGGTCGGGAAGGCGTCTACATCGCCGGCCATAACGGCGTTGAAGGCCGCTGTTGGATCAGAGATGTATTTGATGGTGACGCTTTCGAGCTTGGCAGGATCGCCCCAGTAGTTTTCATTGCGCGTCATGGTGATGCTGTCACCCTGCACCCAGTTGGTGAAGGTGAAAGCACCGGTGCCATTGGGGGCGGTTTTCAGGGCCTCGATATCGTCGCCCTCGTTCAGGATCACCGCATCGCCCCATGCCATGTTAAACAGGAAGTTGCCGGTGGGCTGGCTCAGGGTCACCACCACGGTGGTGTCGTCCGGCGCGCTCACATCACTGATATTGGCAAACAGGCCCTTTTGCGCATTCACGCTATCTTCCGCGCGGGCACGGTTGAGCGACCAAACTACGTCAGAGGCGGTCATATCAGAGCCGTCGTGAAACTTCACGCCCTCATGCAGAGTGAAGGTATAGGTAAGGCCATCGTCGGAAATATCCCAGCTTTTGGCCAGCGCGGGGATGATGGAGCCATCGGAGGCAAACTCGGTGAGGCCTTCATAGATATTGATGTAAACCACGTTATCAATCGCACCCGCAGCGCCCGCCGTCGGGTCGAGATGGGGCGGCTCGAGCTGATCACCAATGGTGATGCTTGTATTGGCGGCCATGGCACCTGATGCGAGCAAAGCCAGTACACTGGCCCCTGTTAAAATACGTTTCATATCACTCTCCTAGTTTTGCGGGGAAGGCCCCGTGAGCAGTTCAGCTAGAGCCAGCCCCATCACTTTAGCCGCATCAAGCATATCAATCACCTCGATATATTCATCCGGCTGGTGCGCGAGGTCCAGAATCCCCGGCCCATAGGCAATACAGTTCTTCATCCGCCCTATGCGGTCAATGTGTTTTTGGTCATAGGTGCCCGGCGAGACCACATATTCGGCCTTTTTGTGCATCACGGCCTCTATGGCCTCCGCCACGGTTGTCACCACAGGGGCGTCTTTTGCTGTCATCGTCGGGATAACGGAGTGAATGGGGGTGAAATCGTAGCGGAAATCCTTGCGCTCGGATTTGACCTTTTCGAGCACCGCGCGCAGCTCGGCCTCCACATCCTCGATATTTTCCTCCAGCAAAAACCGCCGATCTACGATCATTTTGCAATGGTCCGGCACCAAGGGGCTGGGGAGGCCGGTGAAATCCGCCTCCGGCTCCACCTGCCCGCCATGGATGGAATTTATGTTCATCGTGCTTTGCTTGGCCCCCTCGGGGATGACGGGCATATCGGTGCGCTTGGCGGCGAGGGCGGGGAAAAGGCTCGCCTCCATCTCCGCCATCACCGCCCCCATGTGGCGCACGGCGCAATCGCCCAGAAACGGCATAGAGCCATGGGCAATACGGCCATGGGTTTCGATCTCGGCCCAGAACACGCCACGGTGGCCAAGGCACACACGGTCTTTATGCAGCGGCTCGGGGATGATCACATGCTGCACCCGCTTGGGGCTAAAATACCCCTGCTCGCTCAGGTAAGCCACGCCGCCAAAGCCGCCGGTTTCTTCATCCGCCGTGCCGGAAATCTCTATCGCGCCGTTGAAATCGGGCCAGACCTCAAGGAAGGCCTCCACGGCGATAATAGACGTGGCCAACCCGCCCTTCATATCACAAGACCCACGGCCATAGATCTTGCCGTCAATCAGCTCGCCACCAAAGGGGTCACGCGTCCAGCCCTGCCCCACCGTCACCACATCAATGTGGCTGTTGAAATGCACACATTCACCAGAATCCGCGCCCTCACGGCGGGCAACAATATTCCAGCGCGGATATTTTTGGCTATCACCGGGAGTGCCAAGCGCGCGGATAAGCTCGGTTTGAAAGCCGCGCGCTGCCAGCCGTTCATCAAGATATTCGCAAATATCACGATAAAACTCACCGGGCGGATTAAGCGTGGGGATGCGGATCAGCTCTTGCGTCAGCGCAATCAACTCATCCTTTTTGGCATCGACCCGCGCCATAAATTCGCGATGTTTATCGTCCATAATCCACCCCTTGCCATTCGGCCTCATGCTCCTCTACTCTGGCTACGCACTCAATACGGTAGGATTACGGATGCAACAAACCTTAGACGAAATCGCCTTCAACCTCGCGCCCATCGGCGTGGTTTTAACAGAAAACCGCATCATCAAGTCTTGCAACCAGACCTTCGCCCACATGTTTGGCTACGCGCGCGAGGAGGTGCTTAATCAATCCTTTCGCATGCTTTACCCGAGCGCCACCGAGTTTGATGCCATCCGCGATGTGGGCCTGAAAGCGCTGAAATCCACCGGCGAGTATTCCGACGAGCGCATCATGCACCGCCGCGACGGCACGCCCTTTTGGGCACGGGTGCGAGTGGCCACGCCAAACCCGAGTGACCCGCTTTCGCGCACGATCCTCAGCTTTGCCGATATCTCGGGCCAGCGCCCCGAGGTCGAGCTTACCCCACGTGAAAAACAGGTGGTTATGCGGCTTGCTCAAGGGCGCACCAGCAAGGAAATTGCGCGGGATCTGGAGCTTTCTCCGCGCACGATTGATGACTATCGCGCGCGTTTGCTGCGCAAGTTCGATGTGCGTAATATCGCGGAGCTTTTAAGCCGAATCATGGGTGTTGGTGGCTAAGTCACCAAAAAATAAATCCCTTTGCCCTTCGGCGATTCTGGGTTAACACTCGTCAAGGCGTTTTGGCTTTTGCTAAAAAATATCTTAACGAAAAGCCGTGTTTTGCTTTTCAACATAAAGTTAAAACGCGAGTGTTAATAAATTTCTGGGAGGAAACAATGAAGATGAACTTTTTGAAAGTCACCACGGTTGCCGCATTTAGTTTTGCCTTGGTCGGCGAGGCTGCGGCGGTTGAATGGAACGTATCGCTCTGGGGCAAGCGCCGCGCCTTCACCGAGCACGTAGAGCGCCTCGCCGAGCTTTTGGCCGAGAAAACCAACGGGGATTTTACGCTGAATATCTCTTATGGCGGGCTGTCTAAAAACAAGGAAAACCTTGACGGTATTTCCATCGGGGCCTTCGAAATGGCGCAATTCTGCGCTGGTTATCATGCGGATAAAAACCCTTCAGTCACCGTGCTTGAGCTGCCGTTCCTCGGCGTGCAATCTCTGGAACAAGAGGTGGAAGTGTCCATGGCCGTTTACCAGTCAGACGCCGCCATTGCCGACCTCGCCCGCTGGAACGCCACCCTGCTGATGCCATCACCACTGCCGCAATATAACATTGCCGGCAAAGGCGACGCGCCGCGCAGTTTGGCTGATTTCGAGGGCATGGCTGTGCGCGCCACTGGCGGCGTTGGCCGTGCGATGGCCGCTGTGGGTGCGGTACCCACCTCCGTAACCGCGACCGAGGTGCGGCAAGCGCTGGATAGCGGCGTGGTTTCAGCGGTGGCCTTTGCCCCGCATGCGCACATGGCTTACGGCACTATTGAGGGCGCAGAGTGGTGGACCACCAACCTAAACCCCGGCACTGTGAACTGCCCTGTTGTGGTCAACACCGATGCGCTGAATGACCTTTCAGACACCAACCGCGAGGCTTTGCTTGGCTCGGTTGACGAGGCGCTTGCTTACTATGTCGAGAACTATAACAACAAAACCATGGCGGCATGGGGGCCTGCACTTGAAGAGCGCGGCATTGAGCGCGTAACCTACACGGATGCCGAGCTTGCGGCCTTCCGTGATGCGGTGGCCGGCCCTGCGGCAGCGGCCTGGATCGAGGAAAACTCCGCGCGCGGTTTGCCCGCACAAGAGCTTTACGACCTCGTGATCGAAACGCTTGATAACTAAGCCTTTCGCGCGCGCCCTTTACGGGGCGCGCGCATTTTCCAAGGATCCCCCATGGCCACCCCCTCCAATATCCTCACCGACGACTCGCTCCTGAGCCGCCTCGACCGCGCGCTTTTCTGGCTTGAAACCCGCCTTGCTTTGCTTGGCGGCCTTGCCGTTTTTTCACTTATGGTCCTTGCTGTTGTCTCTGTTAGCGGGCGCAACTTTGCCAATGCCCCCCTGCCCGGCTATGTGGACTGGATCGAGCAAACCATGCCGCTGATCGCCTTTGTTGCCGTGAGCTACACCCAGCGCCTTGGCGGGCATATCCGCATGGATATTGTAATTGGCCGCCTGCGGGGCCGCGCCCTCTGGCTGGTTGAGCTGCTGTCTACACTGGTAATGCTGGCCCTGATGCTGCTCCTTGTTTACGGCACCTTTTCCCACTTCCTGCGCGCGATAGATTTCAACGCCCCGCTCTGGAGTCGAGATTCCAGCATGGATATCGGCATCCCGCTTTGGCCGAGCAAACTGATCGTGCCCATCGGCTTTTCGGTGCTCTCGCTGCGGCTCATCCTGCAAGCATGGGGCTTTGGGCGTGCGCTTATCACAGGGGCCAGCCGGCCCGTGGCCGTGCCCCTTTATGAAGACGCGGCCACCGCCGCCGCCAACGAGGCCAAAACGGTTTCCGGCTTTGATGACAAGGGAGCTTCATAATGGAACCAATTGATATTGGCCTCGTCGTCACCGGCATCATGCTGGTTTTTGTGCTCATCGGCGTGCGCGTTGCCTTTGCTGCCGCACTGGCCGGCATGATCGGGTTGATCTGGATTTTCTGGTCCAAAAAGGGCTATGACCCCGAGCAATTCATGTGGGCGCTCACCGTAGCGGTTAAAACCGCAGGCCAAGTGCCCCATTCCAAGGTTTCCTCGCAAGCGCTCTCCTTGATCCCGACCTTCATCCTGATCGGCTTTCTCGCCTATTACGCGGGCCTCACAAAGGCGCTGTTTACCGCCGCCAAACGCTGGATAGGCTGGCTGCCGGGCGGGCTTGCCGTCTCTACCGTATTTGCCACGGCGGGCTTTGCCGCCGTCTCTGGTGCCAGCGTCGCGACCTCCGCCGTGTTTGCCCGCATTGCCATTCCCGAGATGCTGGCCGAGGGCTATGACAAGCGCTTTGCCGCCGGCGTGGTTGCCGCTGCCGGCACGCTGGCCTCGCTGATCCCGCCCTCTGCCATCCTTGTTATCTATGCCATTATTGTTGAGCAAGACGTGGGCCGCTTGCTGCTTGCGGGCTTCCTCCCCGGCGCGTTTTCGGCGGTCATCTATGGGGGCCTTGTCGTTGGCCTCGCGATGGTCTGGAAGGGCCTCGGCCCCCCCGTGGGTGGCTTCACATGGCGCGAGCGATTCGAGAGCCTGCCCCCGGCCCTCCCCATCCTGTTCGTAGTCGCGATCATCATCTTGTTCATCTACAACCCCTTCGGCGGCGACGCATGGGGCACCCCCACCGAGGGCGGCGCACTCGGCGCGTTTGTTGTGTTTCTGATGGCACTCTATCGCGGTATGCGCTGGACGCAACTGCGCGAGGCTCTGCTGGAAACCGCAAAACTCAGCGTGATGATCTTCACTATCATCTGGGGCGTGCTGATCTATGTGCGCTTCCTTGGCTTCGCCGACCTCCCCGGTGCGTTCTCCGACTGGATCACCTCGCTCGACCAATCCCCCATGATCACGCTGATCTTCATCCTGCTGGCCTATGCGGTGCTCGGCATGTTTATGGACGCCATCGGGATGTTGCTGCTCACGCTTCCGGTGGTTTACCCCGCCATTGTAGCGCTCAATGGTGGTGAAGCGGTGCTGGCCGCAGACAGCGCCTTTGGCATGTCCGGCGCGGCGGTGGGGATATGGTTTGGCATTATCGTGGTGAAAATGGCCGAGCTGTGCTTGATAACCCCCCCCATAGGGCTGAACTGCTTTGTGGTGGCGGGGGTGCATAGCGATATTTCCGTGCAAGACGTGTTTAAAGGTGCCTCACCGTTTTTCGTCGCTGATGCGCTGACCATCGCGGGGCTTATCGCCTTCCCCGGCATCGTGCTCTATCTGCCTAATCTGGTGGGCTAGCCGCGGGCCTCGGAACCCGCAGCAGCGCTTTAGCGCAGAATCGGCGGTTTGTTCGGGTCCATCCCCGGGGCGAGCGGCGCAGGGGTTTTGGGCATGACCAATTCCGGAATATCAAACCCCAACCCCGCCCGCTGGAAGCTTTCCAGGTGCGGGTCATCGGCCGCCAAAAAGGCCAGATCAAGCTGCCCCGCCTCAATGCCGCTAAAGCGCAGCGCCTCGGAGAGCGCCTCGGAAACGCCGGTTTTGGCGGGGGCTGGCACATCAACCAGCGCCAGCATATGCCCCGTCTCGCCGCCCTCATAGCGCACCGAAACCAAATGCGCGGCCCCGACCACACCGGCCATATTGGCCAGCTTGCCATCTAGCGCCGTGATCAGCGCCTCCGGAACACCAGCGGGGGTGCTGATCTCCAGCGGCTTGGCTTCGACCGCCTCGTCTTCCCCCATGGCGGCCTCTGCCAGCCAATCGACCGCCGCTTCGGGCAGCACCATGGCGCTGGGGGCTTCGCCAAGGTTCAACCCAATGCCTACCCCCTGCCCGGCCAGCATGCGCGCAATCCGCCGCCCCGAAAGCGCTACGTAATCACTCGGGCTATCGCTAAAGGCGGCCATGCGGGCCTCTTGATCAAACACCAGCACCAGCGCGCCGTCGGAGGTTTCCATCACCATCGGCTCGGCGGCCTCGGCGGATAGCTCGGCTTCGAGCAGTAGGTATAGTTCGGTTTCCAGAAAACGGGCATAAAAGGCGGGGGCGGCGGCCTCGTCTTCCTGCATAGCCAAATAGGCGAGATCCAACGGGGTGTGCATGGTGGCTCCTTTCAGGAGAAAAACTGCCGCAGCGGGCCGAATTCTCTCACTCAGACATTGTTCTGGGCGCGGGTCTAGCCTATCTATGCCCAAAGTGCAAAAAAGGATCTCTTATGTATCGCGTCTGGAACTTTCTAACCTCTTACTCCCTGCTGCTGATTATCGGTGCGCTCATCGCGCTTCTGTGGGCAAATCTTGACCTGATCATCCCCGTAGCTGGCGATCCGCATTATTATTTCACGCTCTACCACCACATGGTGGACCTGCCGCTCTGGGAAAATGCGCCCATCGGCGCGCTGCTTGAAGATGGCAGCCGCACCCTTACGCCGCATTACTTGGTAAATGATCTGCTGATGGCGCTGTTTTTTGCCATGGCGGGCAAAGAGGTGTGGGAGGCCGTGGCGCTAAAATCCGGATCACTGCGGGGCAAAAAGGCGGCCACACCGCTGATCGCCACGGTCGGTGGTATGCTCGGGCCGATCGGGGTTTACCTCGGCATTGCCTATGTCCTTGGCTCCACCACCTTTGACGCCGTGGCCAATGGCTGGGCCGTTCCCACAGCCACCGACATCGCCTTTTCCTACCTGATCGGCCGCATGGTGTTTGGCGCCGGCCACCCTGCGGTGCGCTTTCTGCTATTGCTGGCCATCGCGGATGACGCGCTCGGGCTGGTTATTTTGGCAATATTTTACCCCTCGGGCGAGCTGGCCCCCAACTGGATTTTCCTTTCCGCAGGCGTAGCCGTGCTGGTTTATGTACTCGCAAACTGGCTGCCACGGCGGCTTGACAAGGGCAAACCAAGCCGCCCAACCTCCACCTGGATGCGCCAGAAGGCGAGCTTTTGGCCCTATTTAATTGCGGGCTGTATCTCGTGGTATGCCTTCATGCGCTCGGGCATTCACCCCGCGCTTGGCTTGCTGTTTATCGTGCCCACTATTCCCCACGCAGACCGCGCCTACGGAATATTCTCGGCCGCTGAATCCCACCTGAAAGACCTGCTCAACACCATGGAGCACTGGCTAAAACATCCAGTTGAGGTGGTGTTGTTTTTCTTTGGTCTGTTTAACGCGGGCGTGCAGTTCTCCGCCATGGGCGAGGCCACATGGCTGGTGCTCGCCGGCCTGCTCATCGGCAAGCCGCTGGGCATTTTCATATTTGGCTGGATAGGTGCCCGCCCCCTTGGCTTTGGCCTGCCCGAGGGCATGCGCACCTCCGATCTCTTCGTGCTCGGCTGCGTCGCCGCCATCGGCTTCACCGTCGCCCTGTTCGTGGCCTCCGTCGCCTTTTCGGCAGGGGATATCCAAGACGCCGCCAAAATGGGTGCCTTGTTCAGCTTTGCTGCTGCCGTGGTGTCGCTGATTGTAGGTATCCTGTTCAGGGTCGAGAAAAAGAGCGGCTAAAGGGCTTGGGCCCCTCGCCGCGATTGGTGCGTGAGACCACACAACCTACGCCAACGGAATTGCGCCCTTATAGACAAAACACCTTATTTATATTTGGTACTGGAAGGACGGCGGAATCCCAGTTACGCGTCGCCGCGTTCCAGCTCATCCCCTTGCAAACTCCGAACCGCCGACAAAGCTAAGGGAGCATTGAGTCCAGATCTGTTGTAATGAATACTCAAGCATAGTTTCTCAAAAAGCGGTCAATCCGCCTCCTCACACCACACGGGCTTACCAACCCCTTTTCGTTCTGTTAAGTTAATGGCATTAGGCTAGAACGGTCTTTGCAATCAAGTGATCAAAAATGCTCAAGTTTGAAAATGTCAGTAAGTCCTTTTGGACCGGCACACAGCGCAAGGTTATCCTTGATCGCGCCAGTTTTTCTGTGGAAATCGGGCAGTCTCTTGGTATTTTGGCAGAAAATGGCACCGGAAAAACCACACTTATCAACATGATGGCGGGGTTGGAAAAGCCGGATGAGGGCAAAATCATTCGCACCTCACGCATTTCCTTCCCGCTTGGCTTCATGGGCGGCATTGTCCCCGAGCACTCGGCCTCGGAAAACGCGCGCTATATTGCACGGCTTTATGGGCTGGACCCTGACTATATTGAGGCCTTCTGCCGCTACCTCGTGAGTATTGATGAATATTTCGATATGCCAATGAAAACCTATTCCAGCGGCATGAGCGCGCGGGTGTCGTTTGCGTTGCTCTTGGCGCTCGAATTTGATATATACTTAATAGATGAAGGTATGCCGAGCAGCACCGACGCCGATTTTAACCGAAAAGCAGGGAATGTCCTGCATGAAAGGCTAACCAAATCAACCGTGGTAATCGTGTCTCATTCCCCGTTTATTCTCAAGCGGTACTGTTCTCGGGCTGCCGTATTAAAGGGCGGGCATTTGCACATGTTTGATAGTCTGGAAAAAGCCAAAGCGTTGTATGATTATGACAAAAAGTGATCCAAATGTGAATGTCACGCCGATGCAGCCCACGGGCAACGGCCCAAAGCCCGGCACGCCTGCCTATTTTCGCATGGCGCGCCGCAAGGCCGTGCGCATGGGGCTTAGCCCGTCTAGCGGTGAAGAAGCCGCCAAAATGCTGGAAGAGCGCGGATTTGACGTAACGCGCGACCGCGTAACCATGCTTGATACCACTGCGGCTTCCCAAAACCCGATGCCCGGCGGTGAGGATGCCGCCGCACCGGCCGAAAGCCCCGATGTTATCACCGAAGCGCAGCGGGAAGCTGACATCAAGAAAATCCAAAAATCCATCGCTCGGCGGCGGCAGGCTCGGTTTTTCCTTATTTCGTTGCGGCTACTGGTGTTTGTCGCGCTGCCCACATGGCTTGTTGGCTATTATTTTTACAATATCGCGACCCCTATGTATCAAGTCGATAGCCAAATGGTGATCCAAAAACCCGATAGCGGCGGTAGCTCGAGTGCCCTTGGCGGATTGCTGGGCGGCGGCGGGCTTTCCAACCTTGAGGATTCGGTAATCGTGCAGGGCTATCTTGGCTCGCGGGAAGCCATGCTGAGGTTGAATGAAGAAAACGGCTTTATCGCCCATTTTCAGCAGGCATATATCGATGATATCCAGCGTATGCCCGCTGATATCTCGATGGAAGCCGCCTATGAAAAATACGTGAAATACGTAAAAATTGGCTATGATCCGACCGAGGGCGTTATCCGCATGTCGGTCATTGCGCTCACCCCCGAAAAAGCCGCAGAGTTTTCCCGCGCGCTGATCGCCTTCGCCGAAGAACGCGTAGACCGGCTGGCCGCGCCCGTGCGCCGAGACCAGTTAACCGTAGCAGAAAACAACTACAAAGCCGCGGAACAAGCGGTGCTAGACGCGGCAGATCGCGTGCTTGCATTGCAGCAATCTGCGGGCGTTATTAGCCCTGATGCCGATGCAACAGGGCAAATGACCATTGTAAACAGCCTAGAGGCCCAGCTAGACCAGCGCCGCCTCGCCTTGGCTGAAATCAACCGGAATTTGGCACCCAATCAGGCGCAAGTCCAGGCCATTGAGCAAGACATCCAAAGCCTAAGCCAGCGCATTTCCGAGCGCCGCGCGGCGATGTTTTCCAGCAATAATGCCAATGGCTCGCTGGCGCGGATATCTGGCGAGCTGAGCATTGCGCGCACCAATCTGGAAATGCGGCAAATGCTGCACCAACAATCACTGACGTCGCTGGAAACCGCGCGGATCGAGACCAATCGCCAAACCCGCTACCTAAGCCTCGCCGTGGCCCCTATTCCGCCAGATGTGCCCACGCACCCGAAAGCGCTGGAAAATACCCTGCTGGCACTGGCGCTGTTTTTCGGCATCTATATCTTCCTGTCACTCACCGTGGCGATCCTGCGCGAGCAAATCGGGTCCTAACTTTTGGGCGGCAACAGCGCCGCCCAAAACCTACACCACCTGCCCTGCCGCATGGCCAGAGGCCCATGCCCATTGGAAGTTATAGCCCCCGAGCCAGCCCGTCACATCCATGACCTCACCAACAAAATAAAGCCCCGGCACTGCGCGGGCCTGCATGGTTTTGGCATCTAGGGCGTTTGTGCTGACCCCGCCCAAGGTCACCTCTGCGGTCCGGTAGCCCTCGGTGCCCGTGGGCCGCACAGCCCAGTGCCGCAGCTGCGCCTCCAAGCGGGCGATATCCGCTTTAGACAGGTCCGAAACCGTGCCAGCAAAGCCAAACCGCGCTGCTAGAAACCGTGCCAGCTTTTTGGGAAACAACCGCGCCAGCATGGTTTGCACCGCCTGCCCGCCCGCCTCGGCCCGCGCCGCGTGCACCGCCTCGGGCAAGCCGCCATTTGGCAGCAGGTCAATTTCCACAGCCATCCCCTCATGCCAAAAAGAGCTGATCTGCAAAATCGCTGGCCCCGAAAGCCCGCGATGGGTAAAAAGCAGATCGTCATCAAACCGCCCCGCACCACACTGCACCGAAACCGGCACCGCCACCCCTGCCATCTCGCGAAAATCCGTGAGGTCTTGCGCGCCAAAGGTCAGCGGCACCAGTCCGGGGCGGGTGTCGTTAACCGCCAGCCCGAATTGCCGCGCCAGCTCATAGCCCAGCCCGCTCGCCCCGATTTTCGGAATAGATTTACCCCCGCTCGCCACCACCAGCGACTCGGCCTGCACCGCCCCGCGTGAAGTCTGCACCACAAAGCCTAGCTCGACGTTTTCCACCGTGGTGCCGCTCCAAATCTCGGCCCCAGCCAGCTCTCCTTTGAGCATATCTACGATTTGCACCGCCTTATCGGCACAAAAAAGCTGCCCCTGCGCCTTTTCCACCCACCTGATTCCGTGGCGCTCAACCATCGACACAAAATCCTGCGGGCGATAGCGACCCAAGGCGGATTTAACAAAATGCGGGTTATCGCACAAAAAATGTCCCGCCTGCGTGCCGAGATTGGTGAAGTTGCAGCGCCCGCCCCCGGAAATGCGGATTTTTTCGCCGATCTTCTTGGCGTGGTCGATTAGCAGCACCGACCGCCCCCGTTGCGCCGCCACTATTCCACACATCATACCGGCCGCCCCTGCACCAATAATCACCACGTCTCGCTTGTCCATAACCACCCCAATTTGCTTGCGCCGCAATGTGGCGCAGAAAAACAAGAATGGATAGGTGAATTTTGCAAAAAACCCCTTGCAGACCCCCGCGCGCCAGATTAAATAAGCCCTGTGTTGGGACGTGGCCTAGTGGTAGGGCAACGCTTTTTGGTAGCGCAGATCGTAGGTTCGAATCCTACCGTCCCAGCCAGAGCTTTACAAGATTTCAAGATCATGCGCTGCGGCGCTGTATCAATGCATGTTATCCGCTGGTTAGCTATGTCAACAGCGGAGCAATAACCGGCCATTCGGCGGGCTAAAAGAAGGCCACATGGCGACGGGGTAATTTTTCTCGAGTGACGACCGCAGCCTTTTCCGGTCGAAAGACGATAGCTTCCAGCGTTCATTTCCAGGATGCTGACGTGATGGGTCAGCCGATCTGAATAGCCCCTAGTTTCCTAGACACTTTGTTGCTTCCATTTTTGCTGTTTCTCGAACTCCACGGGTGACAGCATCCCGTTTCTAGCGCGTTTACGTTTTGGATTACAGAACATTTCTATGTAGTCGAACACATCTCGCCTTGCCTCTTCTCGGGTTTTGTATGTTCGCCGCCGAATGCGTTCCCGTTTCAGCAGATTGAAGCAACTCTCTGCCACCGCATTGTCATGGCAATTCCCACGACGGCTCATGCTGTGTTCAAGATTGTGGTGCTTTAGAAAAGATGACCCTTCCACGCCTCTTAGATCAATTCCGTTTGACGCGAATCCTCGGTGGCTCTTTTGCAAAGAGGGCTCTTCAGCCACGCATAAAACCCGCTGGGGTGAATACGCAGGCATCGGCACATTGCACGGATCTAAAATTGCGGCCGATGCTCGTCAACAAGGGCATACCTCACTTTGCATCTCTCGCGAAGTATGGTATAGATGCTTTTTCCAAAGCTACGCGTGCCGAGATATTGGGCTCTTTCCTTCCCTAGCTTGCAAAGGCGCAGGCGCGTATGGCCCAACCGTGCGTCCTGTAATTTCTCCGCATGAGATCACATTGGTCAATCCTGCCCGCCCACAATAAACTGCGCCCTAACGGGCGCTTTGAGCGCATCAATAGCCCCTTGGCTAATTTCCGCTTTGCTGAGTCAGCGGCGCCCATTAGTTGTGCCAACACACCCGAGGATGATGTTTTGAAACCTCTGCATAAGATTTCATTTCACATTCGAGAGAAGCAAGAGGCCGTGAAAACAGGCTCAACTTGAATTGAAAGTTCAGACGGCCTTATCGGGGATAGCCGCAAAGCTGCTTCCCCCTTGTAATCCATGACTTACCCCCCATCTTCAAAGAAACAACCCGCCTAGGAGGCCCCACCGCCCATGCTCATCCGTGCCCTTGACCGCTTTTTCCGCCACGAAGCCGCCGGAGGGATATTGCTGATGGCCTCTGCCGTCGCTGCGATGATCGTGGCCAATTCTGGCCTGTCCGAGGGCTATAACAGTGCGCTGTCTTCGGTGTTTTCGATCACGATTAACGGCGAAGGGCTGACCAAACCGCTGATCCTCTGGATTAATGACGGCCTCATGGCGGTGTTTTTCTTCCTGATCGGCATGGAGCTGAAACGGGAGATATTGGAGGGTAAGCTCAAGAACCCGCGCAATGTCATCCTGCCCGGCATGGCCGCGGTGGGTGGTATGGCGGTGCCAGCGCTGATCTATCTGGCGTTCAACTATAGCGACCCCGAAACCGTGCAGGGCTGGGCCATTCCGGCGGCCACCGACATTGCCTTTGCCCTAGGTGTACTGGCGCTGCTCGGCAAAAAAGCTCCGCCTGCGCTCAAGGTTTTTCTGCTCACCCTGGCCATTCTGGATGACCTCGGCGCTATCCTTATCATCGCGTTTTTCTATACCGCCGAGCTAAAGGTGGATTACCTGCTGCTGGCCCTCATTCCACTGGCGGGCTTGGCATGGCAGAACTATCGCGGGGCGCATCGCATTGCGCCATCATTGCTGCTCGGCACCATCCTCTGGGTCTTGGTGCTGAAATCCGGCGTCCATGCCACACTGGCGGGGGTTGTCACCGCGTTTTTCATTCCGATGACCGATAAATACGGCAAATCTCCGCTGCACGCGCTGGAAAATGCGCTCACGCCTTACGTGCTTTACCTGATCGTGCCGATCTTCGCCTTTGCCAATGCGGGCGTTGACCTCAGCAATATCGCCCTCGCAGACCTCCTCGGCGCGGTGCCGCTGGGTATCACTGGCGGCCTTGTCATCGGCAAGTTGGTCGGCGTATTTGGCATGACGTTCCTCCTCGTTAAACTCGGCGTCGCGCGCCTGCCCGAAGGCACAGGCTGGGTGCATATCCTCGGGCTTTCGCTACTGGCGGGCATCGGCTTTACTATGTCACTGTTCATCGGCGGGCTGAGTTTTGATAGCCCAGAAGTTATGAACCTCGTGCGCCTCGGTGTGCTCACCGGCTCGGTGATTGCCGCGATTACGGGCTATACCATCCTTTATCTGGCCGCGCCCAAGCCCGCTGCGGCGTAGCGGCGCTTTACAATCCCCGCGCATGGAGCCTAAAAGCGCCCATCCTTCAGTTCACCTTGACGGGCACCCCATGCGACAACCTAAACTCCTGACCACCATTCGTGGCTATTCCCGCAGCGATTTCACCGCTGACCTGCTGGCGGGGCTAACGGTGGCCATGGTCGCCCTGCCGCTCAGCCTTGCCATTGCCATTGCCTCGGGCGCTGGCCCCGCGCAAGGGCTGATCACCGCCATTATCGGCGGGTTTATGATCTCGCTGCTGGGCGGTTCGCGGGTGCAGATCGGCGGGCCGACGGGGGCGTTTATCGTGGTGGTGTTCAGCGTGATTGCCGAGCACGGCTATGAGGGGCTGGTGCTGGCCACCTTTATGGCGGGGCTGCTTTTGCTGGTGGCGGGCTATTTTCGCGCCGGAAACCTGATCGCCTATGTGCCGGAACCGGTGGTGCAGGGCTTTACCATCGGCATTGGCATTATTATCGCCACCTCGCAAATCAAGGATTTTCTTGGGTTGCAGATAGCCGCCCTCCCCGCTGATTTCCTTGAGAAAATCCCCGCCCTCTGGGAAGCCCGCGCCAACTTTAGCCTGCCCGCCCTTGCCATTGCCTTGCTGACCATGCTGCTGATCGTGAGCTTCCGCAGGCTTGCACCCCGTTTGCCGGGCCTGATCGTGGCGGTCGGGATCACCTCTGCCATCGTCGCCCTTGCCGCCCTGCCGATAGACACCATCCACAGCCGCTTTGGCGACTTGCCAAACGCCCTGCCTGTGCCGCACCTGCCGAGCGTTTCCTTGGCCAAGCTCACCGAGCTTTTCCCCTCGGCCTGTCAACGGCGGAATAAAAACCGGCCATTCGGCGGCGTAAAAGTAGGCCACTGTGCGACGGGTTGTTTTATGCTTTGAGACAACGGCAGCCTTTTCCG
>Ga0256840_1000418_pt1 | contig 44286 bp, 38 predicted proteins | sample 355202metaG_FD_185969 | JGI IMG/M metagenome (GOLD analysis project Ga0256840, IMG submission 185969) | Hydrothermal vent microbial communities from Mid Atlantic Ridge, Atlantic Ocean - 355-202 | ecosystem: Environmental > Aquatic > Marine > Hydrothermal vents | place: Atlantic Ocean: Mid...
TACTTTTTACATCCGTATATTTTGATAAGGACTTGAGTTTTCTAAGTGCACGAATTGCCATCCAATTAGAAACCAACGAATCTTCATACATATTATATCCTATGATGAATTCTTTTAACACATTTGCACTGATTTTCATGGCTGTAATATGTGACATTTCGTATGTAAGATCCATAATACTGTTTAGAACTCCTTTTCCAATCCACTCAAGTGATTCTACCGAAGACTTGTCTGGAGTATCTTCACTGGAATGATAAAAGCGGTCTGGCCACTGGGTCAATGAAGTGGTTGGAATTTTAACAGTTGAATCACAAAACATAAAATGGTCTGAGCCTCCTGAATATTTACCAGTTTTTATTCTGAATCTATCTGTTTCAAGATTTGCAAAAAGAAGATCACTTATAAAAGAGGGCAATGACCATGGAGTAGACGACACCCGCAAAATCGAACCGGTTTTGCATTGATCCTCTCCAACCATATCGAGATTTATCCCGACCTCAAAATCAGGTACATGATCCGTAAGATAGGCAGCAATGCCATACATTTCCGGAACCCAAAGAGCTACAATTTCACGATCTAAATCAGCCTTTTTGAGTACTCTCACTATTTCGGCTAAAAGTGCTGAACCACTGGCATTATCATTGGCGCCAGGCTTAGGATGACAAAGATGAGCTACTAAGAGTAATGGCTTTTCATTTCCTGATTTTCCGAAACGCGCTTCTAAAATTTCTAAATCATTAGTGCCACGATCCACATTTATGTACGCTTCAATTTCAAGTTTTCCGGACTTAGAAAGAGATTTCATCCATTTGTATTGCTCATAAGTCAAAGCGAAGCCAAAGGCTTTTCCATTCGAATAAGGGGGAAAAGAAGTATAATTAATTGCTTGAGGTAGAAACTCTGGAGTTCTTCGTATTTCTTCAAGTTGTGCTCTCATAAAATATGAGAGCACACACCTTGCACCAAACTTCTCAACCGCCATGTCATAAACCCTTGAAATATTCCCACTTGACAAGACTGCGCATCCTCTGACAGACTGTGAATAATCTTCTTCCAACTCACCGCTTCCAACATCTATAACTTTTAACCTTTCAGTTCCATTTGACGAACCAGACATGAAAATCGCAGCTATTGGAAAGAGAGATAAATCGGAAACAATATATTTCTTCGGACTAACCGTTCTCAAAAATCCACTCTTTACGTTCCAACCTTCAGGTGTATTCCAGCTGTTGTACACTTTCCCGGCAGGATATTTTAGTAGCGTAGAATCTCCTATAACCTCTTGAATTTTTTCAACAGCTTGTAAATATCCATATCCTCCCTTTGCCCTGTGAAATCTCGAGAGCTCCCATTCTACTTCAAGTGCATTTTTCGGCGAAAATTCATTTAATATCTTCAATCTTTTTATCATTGCTTTGATTCCTCCTATTCAAAACTGGATTCCATATTTCAAATCTCACATCCGCTATTTTTGTAGAGTTTTTTCTCCATAGAACAGTATTTCCAAAGTTTATTTTCCATAAAACCGTTTTTATTATTCTCATGGGAGTACCTCCAAATAATTTTATTCATCGCGTAACGAGTCATAAAATCTTTTGCCATCTCCCCACGACTACTCCTAACAAAGATCCAGAGATTTTCACATCTTCAACTATGACGGGTCTATATTTCGAATTTTCTGGTTTTAATATAACCGAATCGCCTTGAAAATAAATTCGTCGTATTACGATCTCTTTTTCCTTCCAAAGCACAAGGTCTCCCTCTAAAGCAGGTCCCTTTCTTATAAGAGCAATGTCTCCTTTGGAGAGAACAGGCTCACAAGATTCGTCTGAAACTAAAACTCCGAAATCACATCCAAACCATATTGGAAGTTTTAAATATTCAATGGCTTTTCCGATTTGTAAAGAAGCAATGTTGTAAACTGACACAGTTTTCAATGAATATTCCTGCAGAGTGGTTTCCGAAAATTCAGAATCTTCAGAAGCACCTATTAAATAGTCAACACTCACCCTGAATACTTTAGACAACTTTGTAAGTGTTTCAAAATCTGGTGTATTTCGACCATTTTCGTAAGCAGAGATCGTTTTATCACTCAATCCCAGTAGAGCTCCTAATGCCCTCTGGCTCATTTGTTTTTCTGTTCTAAGCTGTTTCAGTCGTGAAGAAAAGGTGGAACTCATCATATCACCTCGTTTTAATTCTACAATAAATAGACTAAAAAGTCAATGAATGTCTTGAAAAAATAGACATAATGATGTATACTATCAATCATAGATAATAACATATCTACTGAGGAGAGATAAAATGAAAGATGAAATCACCCAATTGCTGAGAAACGAGTCCTTCAATGAATGCCAAATTACGAAGATCTTGGCAAAACAAGGATCTATTTCTCTTTTCATACCTCGCAATGGCTGTCTGAAATCAGTAGAAGTCAGACTCGCACTTTCGAAGCTTCTACGTTCAAATAAAATCATTCTTAATCCAAATAAAAAATTTGAAATAAGAGAACAAAATTGAATTGAAAAATACGGACGTTTTTGTAGTAAAATGAAGTTATGAAAATTGATCAAGAAATTCTAACAACCTTTACTTCATGCCCAAGAAAGGCATTTTTTATGGAGAATCAAATTCAAGAAGTTGTAAAAGAAGATGTCTTTCTTACCGAATATTCTGGGATGACTTTAATAGCCAAAGCGGATGAGGTTATAAAAATTAACGGGAACCGCGTTGCTATTCTCGACAAATCATCCAAAAGTGTAAAAGAGCGCCACAGAATTGAATTGGCATTTCTCGCTTTTGTTTTTTCCCTTCGCGGTGAAAGAATTTCTGTTGGGCTCCGTCTTAATGGCGAGTTAAGACTTATGTATCCAAATACGGACAAAATTCCTTTGATACTTTCAGAAATAAAAAAGAGTTTCAGTTCAACATTTCCTCCTGAGCCTTCCTTCTCCTACACTTGCAAAAACTGTCCTTTTCATACAGATTGTATCAACTTTGCGATCAAGAACGGTGATATTACCATGATAAACGGCATTGGGGAAGGAAGAAAACGTGCGCTGAAAAAAGCGGGATTCTTAAAAGTTGATGATGTTGCTAAATCAGATCCTCGAGCAATTTCCAAATACACTGGGGTAGACTTAAAAGAAGCGAAAAGAATCGTAAAGCAAGCCGAATCTATAAGTACTTCTAAATGGTTCTCCATCAATGAATTTACACTTCCGACAAGCGAATTTGAGTATTTTTTTGACGTTGAAAAGGGCGAAGATAAAATCTATCTCTTGGGGGTTCTTTTAAAAGAAAAATCCGACAATCAATATCGTTATTTCATTTTGGACGATTATTGGGAAAATGCCTGGAAAGGCTTTATCGATTTTGTGAATATTCATCCGAAAGCTCCCATATATCACTATGATGTTTTTGATAGGGATGTGATCAGAAAATTTGGCAACTTGTCAAAAATGAATGTAAAAGAATTGAGCGCACGTTTAGTAGATCTCTACAAATTGATAGTCCGTTCTTTTATTCTTCCCGTCCGATTTTATTCTCTTAAAGATGTGGCAAGAACCACAGGATTCAATTGGAGGACGGGAAGTTTCAGCGGTTATGAGGCAATGAAGGCACTGAGCATGTGGAGAGAAAGTAAAAACCCCGACATTCTCAGCAAAATCGTCACATACAACGAAGATGATTGCCGTGCTCTTATGACGGTTAAGACACGTTTAGAACGAGCACAAATGAATTTTTAGCCACCACTTCGGATAAGAAGGAAGTAAGTGAAAGGAATAATGTACATCAATTTGAAATAAACCTTTCATCTGCACAAAATCGGAAAAAATCGACGACTCAAAACACTTGACACTCAAAGAATAAACGTATATAATTCAATCGTATCGCCGAGGTGGCGGAATTGGCAGACGCGCTGGATTCAAAATCCAGTGAACTATAGAGGTTCGTGCGGGTTCAAGTCCCGCCCTCGGCACCAGAAGCGGTCTGTAGTGACCGCTTTTTAAACAGAAAATATGTTAACGTTGTGCTAAATGTTAAAATTATGGCAAATTGTGTTGTCATAGTGGTAAAATTATAGGAGACGTTTCCTTGAATCGAGGTGTAATTTAGATGCTCATTACTAATGTTCGTATCGTGAGTAATGACACAGAAACTGGTATACTGGAAAATGGTGCCATATATGTAAATGATGGCGAAATCGTAGAAATAGGCCCTACTGAGGTACTCGAGAAACGCTACTTCAACGTAAAAGACGTCATCCATGGTAAAGGAATGACCATTCTTCCGGGATTGGTAAATGCTTACGTTAACATGGAGTCTGTTATATTCCCGAAGTTTGGTGTGGAAGAACGTTTTGGAATTCCTGCAGATGATCTTTACAAACGCATCCACGAATCACTACAAAGGGTTTTTAATGAAGAAATGTTCTTCACCATAACGGAAAAAATTGCGTATGATTCTTTAAGACAAGGTGTCACCACAGTGGCAGGTTCCATCGAACGTTACCTTCACAAAATAGAAGTCAGCAAGACAATCGAGTCTGTTGTAAATTCTACGCCATTCAGATTTATAGTAGGTGAAAGCCTTAAAACTCCTGAAGATTTGCAACGTCTAATCAAATCCGGAGAAAAGCCTCAATATATACCTTTAAACTCTATCACATCATTCGATGATAATTCTCTGAGAACTCTAAAAGAATTCTCGGATAATATAAATGCCTTCGTTGTTATCTTACTTTCCGACGAAAGCAAAGAAGAAAAAGAAGCATTCTTCAAATATGGGATGTCGAATTTGGAAAGATTGAGACATTTAAGCCTTCTCGGAGATCACGAAGTCATTGTGAACGCCCAGCATTTCACCGAAACGGATCTCGACATCATGGCTTCTACTGATACAATGGCAGTGTACAGTCCACGTCAGATGATGATACAAAGCATGGGTTTGCCAGATATAGATGGAATGATGGGGAGAGGTGTAAACGTTTCAATTGGTACGGGTGACATGCCAGATCTTTCCATACTTGGAGAATCGCAGGTGGCGTTCTTACTTAGAAGAATGGAGAAAGGTACTACCGACTTTGGCGCTGTATATCAAATTAAGAAAATACTACTTGAAAACAATTACCATTTTGCCGGAAAATTATTAGATAAGCCAATTGGAAAGCTTGCTCCCGGTTACATTGCCGATTTTGTGATGTATGATTATAATGGTCCAATTGGTGAAGGGAAAAAGCCAACTCTTAGAAATTTGCTTTTTGAGTTTTTGAGAGATGCTCATGTCTACATGGCAGTGGTAGATGGCAAGATCGCATATGACTCTAAAAAAGATGACAGATCAGATCTTGAAGAGAGGATAAAAGAGATAAGGCATAAAGTTCTTTCCAAGGTGTGACAAACTCAAATGGCAATAAATGTCAGTAACTTGTGGAAACAAACAAAAAAAATTTATACTGATCGTTTTAAACCGCTAAGTTGGGGACAAAAGCTTTTGTGGATCGCCGTGGTTTTAGGAACGGCAATAGGTTTGATTATTCTGATAGATGTAAACTCTTCTCCCAAATACGTAACTCTTGTTTCAAACTTAAGCGAGGAAAGTGCCGGCTATATAACGCAAAAACTTGATGGATTAGGTATTCCATATAAAGCAGGACCAAACGGGACTATCTATATTCCACAATCATCGAACGTTTACGAAGTAAGGATGAAGTTGGCAACTCTTGGTGCGCTTGGCCCTGCTGCTGGAACACAAGGATATAGTCTACTACAAAGTAATTCCATCGCTTCAATGGGAATGACCAGTTTTGATAGACAAGTTCAATTTCAAATTGCTTTGGCAGGAGAATTGGAAAGAAGCATAGATATGCTCAATGCTATCCAATATTCGAAAGTTTTTCTTTCTCTTCCAAAATATACGTATTATGTGCCAGGTGAAGAGGAAAAACCAACAGCTTCTGTTTTGGTCATTTTGAAGCCTGGAATGTCTCTCACTGCTGATCAAGTGTTTGGCATTATGAATTTAGTTGCTGGAGCCGTTGGGAAAATGCCAGTTTCCAATGTCAAAGTTGTTGATCAGTTCTCAAATGTTCTAAGCGATCAAGTAAATCTCTCATCTTCTGCAATCTCAGGTGCTTCAAAACTTAAGCTTCAGCAGTCTGTTGAAAAATATTACGTGGATAAGGTTAAAAAGATGCTCTATAATGTATTTGGATACGGGAATGTTGCCATTGCTGCAAACGCTGTACTTGATTGGCAAAAGATAACGCAGGAAAACAAAACTTACATTCCAACTAATCAAAAAGGAAATACAGGTGTTCTTAGTAGTCAAGAAAGTGAAAAAAGCTTATCATCCAATGGCATACCTTCTGGAGTACCTGGAACGTACTCGAACATTCCGCCAACTTATTCGTCCACAACCAAGTCTTCAGAAGTATCTCAATATTCACGGACTGTGACTAATTACGATGTTTCTCAGACTTACAACCAAGTTGTGGAAGATAAATCAGGAGAGATCAAAAAACTCACAATGACCGTGTTTTTGAACTCATCTAATGCTACAGTCAATACTAACGAAGTCAAAATGGCAGTTGCAAACGCCATAGGAGTTCCTGCATCTGGTGTACAAGTTTTACCGATGGCTTTTGACAGAAGTGCGGAAAAGGCTGCAGAAAAAGAACAGATAGTGCTTCAAAGTCAAGAACGTTTCAAACTGTTAGTAGCATACAGTTTAATTTTTTCGCTTTTATTAACGGCTTTACTTTACTTTATGTGGTCACGTCATAAAAAGAAGAAAAAGATAAGAGAAATTGAGATGCGTAGAAAGAAAATAGAAGAAGAAGTAGCTCAAGTGTCTCGTGAGGTTCCAGAAGTTAAGAACAAGGAGCTTCTCGATCTTCAAAATGCTGTGGTGGAATGGGTAGACGAGGATCCCAGCGAAGTGGCTCAACTTATAAAGATATGGATGTCTAAGGAGTGACGATGGCTGAAAAAGACAAAAAACAAAAGTTAACTAACAAAAGAAAAGCTGCGATATTTCTCCTAACAATTGGAGCTGAAAAAGCTTCCAAGATATTGAAAAATCTGAATGAAGACCAAATTGAAGAACTAACCTTGGAAATAGCAAACATTAGAGAAATCGATGACAAGGAACGCGAAGAAGCTTTAAAAGAGTTTTCCCAGATGATGAGAGCCAGAGAATTTATAAACCGCGGAGGAGTTGAGTATGCTCGGGATCTACTCGAAAAAGCACTTGGACCTGAAAAAGCACTTGAAATTATAGAAAGATTGACAGCCAATCTTCAAGTAAAGCCTTTCGACTTTATGAAAAAAGCAGATATGGTACAGTTGGTCAACTTCATTCAAAATGAGCATCCACAAACTATTGCATTGGTTCTTGCATATCTTGATCCCAAACAGTCATCACAGGTTCTAATATCCCTTCCTGAAGATCTTCAAGCGGATGTGGTTAAGAGATTAGCGTTGCTTGAACGTGCTTCCCCTGAAATCGTAAAACAAGTAGAAAAAGTCCTCGAAAAAAAGATGTCCTCATTTGTCAGCCAAGACTTCAGCAATGTGGGTGGAATAGATGTTGCCGTGGAGCTCATGAATTCCATCGAGAGGTCAGCTGAAAAGCGCATACTTGATACTCTCCAGAAAACTGATCCAGAGCTTTCTGAAGAAATTAAAAAACGAATGTTTGTCTTTGAAGATATTACAACTCTTGATGATCGTTCGATACAAATGGTACTTCGAGAGGTTGACACTCACGATCTTGCTCTTGCAATGAAAGGCTCCTCAGATGAAGTAAAAAACAAGATCTTCAAAAATATGTCTAAGAGAGCATCTGCCTTGTTAGAAGACGAGCTGAAATATATGGGCCCTGTTAGAGTAAAAGATGTAGAAAATGCCCAGCTGAAGATTGTGGCCATTATTAGAAAGCTTGAAGATGCAGGAGAGATCGTGATAAGCCGTGGTGGAGGCGAGGATCTGATTGTTTGATATCATAAAAGGTGCTAATATCACTAATGAAAAGGTTATGATAGGACCTAAAACTGAAAAAAAATCAACTGGGCAAGAAGAAGATCCTCAAAAATACGCCCAAGCGAAAAGTGAAGAAATAATCAGTGCGGCTCAAAAAAAAGCCAAGCAATTGATCGAGGAAGCCAACTCTAAACTCGAAGAGATAAAAAAGCAAGCTCAAAATGCGGGGTATAGCAGAGGTGTTGAAGAAGCCAAAGCAGAATGGGAATCCAAAATTTCTCGACTGAAAGAGATTGTAAAATTAATTGAAAAACGCATCGATCTTTCAATTGACGAGCTCAAACCTTCCTTGGTTGATTTATCAATCGCCGTGGTTAAGGAAGTAGCTTTCTCTGAAGTAGACCGCGGAAACATATCTGACAAGATAAATCGCGCCATAGATATGGTTAAATCTTCAAAGAAAATCGTTTTAAAAATCTCGAACAACGTTCCACAAGAAATTGTGAATGAGCTTTCAAAAATCGAAAAAGTTCAGGTGATCACTGATACATTACTTGATGTCATGGATGTTCAAGTAGAAGCGGACTTTGGCTCTTTGGATCTTCGAATAAACTCCCAAATTGCTCTTTTTGAAAACCTTATAAGAAAGGCATTCGGAACTGCTACGTGAAGCCGATTCTAAAGTGGGCTGGCGGGAAAAGATGGCTAATTCCCATGATTTCTAAAATGTTCGAACATTTTCGTGATTTCAGACTTGTAGAGCCATTTGCCGGAGGTATTGCCATAGCGCTGGGTTTGCTTCCCAAAAAAGTTTTGCTTAACGATGCCAATTGTCACCTAATTAATTTTTACAAATGGGTGAAAAATGGCCTTGATCCCACTGTGATCAAAATGGAAAATAACAGAGAAACTTATTATGAAAATCGACGTAAATTCAACTTGCTTATAACAAAAGGAAAATGGAGTTCTCCAGAGGCAGCTGCACTTTTTTATTATCTCAATCGTACGGGATATAATGGTTTATGTCGCTTTAACAAAAAAGGCTCATTCAACGTCCCATTTGGAAAATACAAACACATTAACTATGTACTTTCATTCGAGGAGTATGAAACGGTTTTCAAAAATTGGGATTTTTCATGCGGAGACTTTGAAAATATTGATATCATGCCAAATGATTTTATATATGCAGATCCGCCTTACGATGTGGAATTTACCCAGTATTCGAAAAATGGGTTTACTTGGTCTGACCAGATCAGGTTAGTTAAATGGCTTGACAAGTTTCAAAACCCCATCGTTTTATCGAACCAAGCAACCAAAAGGATAGTCGATCTTTATCTCTCTTATGGATACAGTCTCAAGTACGTTAATATCCAAAGAGCTATATCTTGTAAGGCAAGAAATCGTACAAGAGAAGTAATTGCGGTAAGAAATACAACAATAGAGGAACACCTGATAGAGAAACTGTTATGAAATTTACTTTTAAGCAATATCTCTGCTGATATTGTCTAAACTAACACACACTGGGAGGAGATAGTGGAATTTGTAGAAAGACTTAAAGCGCATCGAGGAAAAACGACAATCCTTACTGGAGCTGGAGTTAGTACGCCAAGTGGAATTCCGGATTTCAGATCACCAAATGGAATATACTCAAAATACGATCCGGAGCGATTGTTCGATCTCGAAATGTTTATGAAAGATCCTTCTTATTTTTACTCATTCGCGATTGAAAATATTTTTACCATGAAAAACGCTGAACCAAACATCGTTCACATTCTCATTGCTCACTTTGAAGAAAAAGGGCTTATTAAAGGAGTAATAACTCAAAATATAGACATGCTTCATGAGAAAGCAGGATCAAAAAATGTTGCAGAAGTACATGGGAATATTAAAAGTGGGCACTGCATCAAATGTGGGAAAAGATATTCACTTGAAGACATAGAAAAACGGGCAAAAAATTCTCCTGACAAAGTGGCAAGGTGCGATTGTAATAGTCCTATAAAACCAGATATAGTTTTCTTTAAAGAAATGCTACCAGAAACAGAAATCAAAAAAGCATACGATATGTTGGAAGATTCAACACTGATAGTAACGATGGGTACATCTCTTTCAGTTTATCCTGCTGCTTCATTTCCCAAAGTTGTGTTGAGAAATGGCGGAGAACTCGTAATCTTAAATGCCACTCCTACTTCCTTAGATAGTTTCGCTTTGGAAATCGAAAGGGAACCCCTTGAAGAATTTGCGAAAAAAGTTCTTTTAGATATCAGAAAAAGCGGAACGTAAAAATCAATTGGCTTACGTACCTTTATCCATTTTTACCGTTCGAGTCGCTATTACGTTTACTCCCGTACCAAGAAGGTTTTTTATCAAGATTTGTCCTCTTTTTACGGGCGCCTTAACTTTAAAAGTTCTTATCACCTCCATAGCTTCAAAAAGTAATTTCTTCGGAATCGGCTTTTCAGTTCTTACAGATACAAGTGGAAGTTCTCCTCCAACAACTTTGATATTTGTTGGGAGGATGCGCTTCGGTTCCGTTACTTCTTCCTTGGCATAAATGGCGCCTTTGAGACATTTGTTTCCTGTGACTGAAAGAAACTTCCCATTGCCATCCATCGTAACTTTCAAATTGCAACCTATTGGGCATACCACGCAAGTCATTTCAATTGTCTTTTCACTCATCTTTTTGCCTCCACTGCGGAAAGTTCAATTTCGCCTTTTAAGTTGTATTTGGTTGGATCAAGCGTGAATTCTATCATTTCACTTGGCTTGGCATTCAAAACTGTTTTCAAATTTGTGTCGTTTATTCTCAATATAGCCATATCCATTGGATGATCTACTCTGACGTACATCTTGAACGGAATGGTTGCTGTTGTGTAATGAATACTTATAACTCTAATACCTTTTCCTTTTTTAAAAATGCCCACTCTCTTTGGCATTTTCTCTTTTTTTGCAACGCGTGCGGCGTTTTGACCCGCTCCTTCACCTTCAACAGTAACAAAGTCAACGAGATCGTGGATACAAACGTTGTTCCCAGCTGCAAATATATTATCAACGCTTGTTCTCATAAGATCATCTACTACGGCGCCACCACTACTTGAAATTTCAATTTCCTTGTCAACAAGATCATTCTCAGGTATTAACCCAACTGAAGCTATAAGTGTATCACAACCTATAAATCTTTCAGTCCCACTAACTGGATTCCCATCGATAAATTTCGCCACTGTGACACCTTCAAGTCTTTCCTTCCCATGAACTTTAACGACACTCGTTGAAAGATGAAGCGGTATATTGAAATCTTTGAGACACTGAACCACATTCCGAGTTAGTCCTCCTTGATAAGGCATTATCTCATAAACACCTTCAACTTCGACACCTTCAAGTGTGAGGCGACGAGCCATTATTAAGCCTATATCGCCAGAGCCAATAACAATTGCTTTGCGACCAGGAAGACGATTTTCAAGATTAACAAAATGCTGCGCCAAACCAGCTGTGAAGATTCCTGAAGGTCTTGAGCCAGGAACTCTCAACGCTTCAAATGGTCTTTCACGTGCTCCAGTTGCCAAAACAAGTGCACCATATCTTATTTTATAAATCCCACTTGCACTTATCACTTTGAGAAGTCTACTTTCAGAGTCTATATCAAGCACAGTAGCTTCATACATAGCATCAAATCCTTTAAGCTTTTCGAGGTACATTTCGTGATATTCGGGTCCCGTTAATTCTTTTTTAAATACTCGAACACCAAATCCATTGTGTATACACTGATTTAGTACCCCACCTGTTGACGCTTCTCGTTCTACGAGAAGAACACTGGCATTTTGGGAAAGTGCTCCACGTATGGCACCCATTCCTGCCGCCCCGCCACCTAAAATAACTACATCATATTCAAGCCTTTTCACCTTACAACACCATCCACAATATGAGAGTTTGGAAAATTTTTAACAATTTCCTCGAAGTTCTCACCTATTTCTCTTCTCATAATATTCATGATTTTAACCATACAAAAAGATCCTTGACAGCGTCCAAACATCGCAGTAGTTCTGAACTTTACGCCATCTAATGTCCGTGCACCATGTCTTATGGCCTCAACAATCTCTCCTTCGGTAACTTTGTTACATCTGCATATTACCTTTCCATAAGACGGATTCTGGCTGATGAGTTTTTCTTTCTCTTCATCACTCATATCAACAATTTTTGGTATTGCTTTCCTTATAGGATGAAAATCGTCTTTTTTTTGCAAATTTAGCTTTTCGACAATCTCGCCAACGATATCTCCAGCTATAGCTGGAGCTGCAGTTAAACCAGGAGATCTTGTTGCAACAATGTGAATCATATTACTTTCTCTTTTGATCACAAAATCTTTTATATCATTTTCCGGTCTCAATCCTGCAAATGTACGGAGCGTCTTTGAGAGATTAATTAGTGGAACGAGCTTCTTCGCTTTTTTCACAACTTTTGATAAGCCTTCAGCGGTAGTTTCTGTCACCTCTTTTTCAATTGGTAGCAAATCTTCTGATGTTGGACCAAGCAGCGTTGTATTATGGATGGTCGGAAGCACAAGTATTCCTTTTCCTGCTCTTGATGGCGTTGGAAAGAGCACTGTTCTGACAACGTTTGGTTGATCCAGAAGTATGTATTGTCCTCTTCTCGGATGGAGAGGGGTAACCTTTACACCAGCGGATTCCGCGAGTTCATCTGCCCACAATCCTGCTGCGTTTACGACCACATCAAACAAAAAAATTCCCTTAGAGGTCCTAAGCCTATACTTTTCTCCTTCTTCGAAGATCGATTCCACCTTAGTGGAAAGGTGAATCTTTGCACCATTATTCAAAGCATTTTCAACAGCAGCTTGCGCAACTTCCCATGGTGCAAGCACCCCAGCATTTGGTGAATAAAGTGCCGCTACAATTTCTCTTGAAAGATTCGGTTCAATCTCTAAAGCACTAAGCCTGGACAGTATTCTCAAGTCTTTTACGCCATTGATTTTGCCGCGTTTTAACAGTTCCTCCAGGATTTTAACTTCTTTATCATTGAATGCGGCTACAAGAGAACCCGTTCTCTTTATTTTAAAGTTTAATTCTTCTGAAAGTTCTGTATACATCTCGTTCCCACGTGAACAGTACTTTGCCCTTAAAGTGTTGGGCTCGTCATCATATCCTGCATGTAATATCCCGGAGTTGGCTTTCGTAACTCCCCAGCCAACATCTGGAAGTTTTTCAAATATCTCAACCTCCACCTTGTATTTGGTAAATTCTCTTGCAATAAGGGAACCTATGATACCAGCCCCAATTATAGCTATCTTCAAATCATTCACCTCCCCAAAAGGTAGAAAGACACAACCCATTGAGTTTCTCACTTACAAAAAAATAAAAGCCACACACCAAATAGCGCGTGGCTTTCTCTTCATCTCTGCCAGCCGTACTTTTTTACTATAACATCTTTTAAAACAAAATCCAAATATTTTCTTGACACCAAAAAGTTTTTCTGATAGACTAAAGTTAGTCTTGTATAAGATATTTCTCTTAAAGCACATGGAAAGTAGGAATATTGATGTTTGTTGAGATTCTTGAAGCTATAAAAAAGAAGCGTATTTCAACTTTATCCGAAATATCCAAAATCACCGGAATTGATAGAGACTCAGTCAGAATTGCGGTAGATTACTGGGAAAGAAAAGGAAAACTTTCTATCCAAAATGTTAGTGAAAGCTACAGCAGCAACATCTGTTTCACATGCCCTTTAAGGGGGAAATGTTATGTGTGCAGAAATCAAACGAAAGAAGGAGGAAGAAATGTCTTTATCACTCACAGAAAGCGTTGAGGATTACTTGTTGGAAATATTTCTGATCACCCGACAAAAGAAAGTCGCAAGACTTAAAGATTTGGCTAAACGCAGAAAAGTCAAAATGCCTTCCGTCGTGAATGCTCTTCGAAACTTAATGAATGATGGGCTTGTTGAGCATGAAAAATACGGTTATATTGAACTGACTGAAAATGGGCTTGAATTAGCAAAAAAACTATACGAGAGACATAAAACCATTTATTCATTTCTTCATGAAGTACTTGATGTAGACGAGTCAATGGCGGAAAGTGATGCACACAAAATCGAACATTATCTCCATCCTGGAACTCTGAAAAAGATCACTGATTTTATGGAATTTGTCCGGCGATCTGAGCGCGAAAAACATGCGAAATGGCATGAACACTTTGTTTACTTTTCTAAGAATGGCGAAATTCCAGACGATTGTGACATGTTAAGTGCAAAAGAGAAAGAAACAGCTATGGGAAAGCAGAAAAAGCTTGGTGATTTGAAAAAAGGTTCAAGCGGTCGAATTTTGAGTATCATTTCTGACAGTTCCAACAGCTCTATCAAAGCAAGACTCATGAGTATGGGGATGATTCCCGGAGCCGAAGTAAAAGTGGAAAAAATAGCTCCCCTTGGTGACCCCATAGACATACTTGTTAAGGGTTACCATCTATCCCTTAGAAAAAAAGAAGCGAATCAAGTGATAGTGGAGAAAATTTCATGACTCCATTAACGTACGTTAAAAATGGAGAGATAGTAGAAGTGATCAAACTTACTGGTGGGAAGTATTTTGTTGACAAACTCACAAATATTGGAATATATCCAGGCACAAAATTGAGAATTGTATCTGACGGGGAGTATGGACCCATGATCATCGCTGTAGGGGAAACAAGAATAGGATTAGGGCGTGGTATGGCACAAAAGATACTTGTAAGACTTGCTGAATCCACATCGGAGGTGAAACAATGAAAGAAGCCATAGAAAAAACAAAAATTGTACACATAGCTCTAGCCGGAAATCCTAATACAGGAAAATCAACAATATTTAATGCTTTAACGGGAGCACATCAACATGTTGGAAATTGGCCAGGAGTTACGGTTGAAAAAAAAGTGGGAGATTTTCACTACAAAAATAAGGAATTCGAGATAACAGATCTCCCGGGAACTTACGGCCTCACTGCTTATTCTATAGATGAACGAATTGCTCGAGATTTCTTAATAGAAAGCAAACCAGATGTTACTGTGATTGTTATGGACTCAACAAACCTCGAGAGAAATCTTTACCTGGCTATCTCCGTATTGGAACTCGGCAGGAAAATTGTTTTGGATTTAAACATGAATGATATAGCCGAGCATAAGGGCATCAAAATAGACACTGAAAAAATAGGTAAGATTCTCAATTGTCCAGTTGTGAAAACAGATGCCTTTCATAAAATAGGACTTGAGGAACTAAAAGCTGCCATTTTAAAAGCCACAACCTTTTCCTCATCCCAAAAGGAGTTGGAGTTCTTTGTAGACTATTCGGAAGATGTAGAGATAGAAATCTCAAAAATAGAAAAAATGCTAAAAAGTGAAAGTATATACCCAAAAAGATTCTTAGCCACAAGACTTCTTGAGGGAGATCCGGAAATTGTGCATTACTTGCGTCAGACAAGTAGAGAATTCGTCGTTGAAGAAGCAATGCATGTAGGTAGACACCTCGAAAAGAATTTCGGATACGACATGGAAACATGGATGATTGAAAGACGATACAATTTTATCAGAGGTTTGTTAAAAGAGAGCGTTAAAAGAGAAAAAAGATCGATAAAATTGAACACTTCTGACAAAATAGATAGAGTACTCACTAACAAGTTTTTAGGAATTCCCATATTCCTTGCTGTCATGTGGGCAACTTTTGAAATAACTTTTTCGGTTGGTGGATGGTTTGCAAACTACATCGACGCATTTTTTGGGTGGTTCGCAGAAGTCGTAACAGCTGGGATGGATGTAATTCAAGCACCTATGTGGCTGATATCCTTTTTGACAAATGGGTTGATAGCGGGAGTTGGAACAGTTTTGGTGTTTTTACCAAATATTATGATCCTTTTCCTCGCGATAGCAATTCTCGAAGACTCGGGCTATATGGCACGTGCTGCGTTCGTTATGGATAAATTGATGCATGCAATAGGTTTACATGGAAAATCCTTCATTCCAATGATCATAGGTTTTGGATGCAACGTACCTGCAATTATGTCAACACGGACTTTGAGCTCTGAAAAAGACAGAATACTGACCATACTGATAAATCCTTTTATGTCTTGTTCTGCAAGACTGCCAATATATATATTGTTCACATCTATCTTCTTTAAATCCAATCAAGGAACGATCGTTTTTTCACTCTACTTTCTTGGAATCGCAGTTGCAATTCTTTCAGCCAAGATCCTCAAACCTATATTCTTCAAACACGAGACAGCTCCTCTCATTATGGAACTCCCTCCTTATAGATTGCCAACTGTGAAAACTTCCTTGATTCATACCTGGGAAAGAGCAAGCGCATTTTTGAAGAAAGCAGGAACAGTGATCGTAGCTGGGGTGGTGCTTGTTTGGTTTTTGGCAAGTTTCCCAATATCAACAGAGTATGCCAGTCAACAAACATTAATAGGACATTTGGGAATGTTCCTTGCACCTATATTTAAACCAGCTGGATTTGGATTTTGGCAAGCCGCCGTGGCACTTTTTTTTGGAGTGATCGCAAAAGAAACCGTCGTGGGAACGATGGGAACTTTGTTCGGAGGAGAAAGCAAACTTGCAACAATTCTCCCACAGTATTTTGCGCCGCTTTCGGCATATTCGTTCATGATCATGAGTTTATTGTACATTCCGTGTATTGCGCGAGTATAGCAACCATATATAAAGAAACAAATTGGAAGTGGACGGCATTTTCTGTAGTGTACAGTTTACTGATAGGATGGACATTCGCGGTAACTTTTTATCAAATAGGAAGTTTAATTGTGAAATGAACTACCCTACCATCTATATTAGTGAGACTCTCAATTGCCAGTCTGGCTTTGTTAAAGCCAAAAAACATGTCTTGCCTATCGATCTCCGGCACGAAGCAAAAAGACGTTGCTCTGGGAATTCACCGTGTTGACAAACACAAAATGAAATGCTAAACTCCTCCTGATAAATAACAAAAAATTAAGGAGTGAGAAGATGATAAACATAAGAGAACTATTGGAGGAGACTGGTGCGTTTCTAAAAGGCCATTTTTTGCTCTCTTCAGGTCTCCATTCTGATACTTACATTCAGTGCGCAAAATTGCTTCAAAAAACACGCTATGCTAAAGGAGTAGGTGCAGATCTTGCTTTGAAATTACAGAAATTTAGTCCAGATTGCATAGTATCGCCTGCAATAGGAGGTATTATTATAGGCTACGAAGTGGCTCGCAGCTTAGATATATCTTTCATGTTCGCCGAGAGAAATTCTGATGGTATCATGACATTCAGACGTGGGTTTGATCCCTCAAAGTTCAAAAGAATGGTTATTGTGGAAGATGTGGTAACAACCGGGAAATCTACACGGGAAGTTATCAAAGCCCTTAAAGAATGCAATTCAAATGTTATAGCTACTTCTGCCATAGTAAACAGAACAAAAATAAATGAAATAGATGATCTCCCACTCGTCTCGCTCACCAATATATCTTTGAAAACGTATACACCAAAAGAATGTCCCCTATGCAAAGATGGGATTCCTTTGATCAAACCCGGCACCAGAAAGATCTTTAAGTAGGGACAATTCTTGAATTGCTCTCGTTTCATATCAACATTATTTGATCATTTTCAGGTAAATCCTTTAAAGCACCTAAGTCGCGTAAAAGCTGCAGATGTGTTTTATTAAGAAGTGTTCGAGTCTTTAAGTCCTCGATGGATTTGAAGGGTTTTTTGCTCCTTTCTCTTTCTATAGATGCAGCCACTTTGCCACCAAGCCCTGAAATTTTATTTAGAGGAACCCTGAGAGCATTATCCTCGATAGTAAAGCGTGTAGCGCTTGATTTGAAGATATCCACACCTTTAAATAGAAATCCTCTTAAGAGCATTTCCTTGGCGACTTCTAAAACAGTTTTCCTGGCTCTGTCTTTGACATTCTCTATTCCTTCTTCAGCCATATGGCGCAACTCCACATTCACCCATTCTAATCCACCACTTACAATTCTTATATCAAACTCGCCACCTTTAATAGTAAAGTAGGCCGCATAAAAAGCAAGTGGATAGTGAACTTTAAAATATGCGATTCTGAAAGCCATACTTACATAAGCAACGGCGTGTGCTTTAGGGAAAAGATATTTTATTTTGTGACACGATTTCATATACCATTCCGGTACTTTATTTTCCTTCATAGCTTTTATATCTTCTTCTCTGAGGTTTTTGCCCTTTCTAACACGCTCCATTATTGCAAAAGCTCTGGATGGTTCAAGCCCCTTATGTATGAGATAATTCATAATGTCATCTCGACAGGCTATGACATTTTCTAACGTTGCCTTTTTCGCTTTTATGAGATTTTGAGCATTATTTGCCCACACATCTGTTCCATGAGAAAGGCCTGAGATTCTCACGAGATCCCCAAAAGATTTTGGCCTTGTTTCTACAAGCATTTGCCGCACAAAGTTGGTCCCGAATTCAGGTATTCCATATGTCCCGACATCTGTTCCGAGTTCTTTTTTGTTCAAGCCTAACGATTTCGTTGAGGAAAAGAGTTCCAAAGTAGGCTTATCGTTCATTGGAATTTTCATGGGATCCACACCCGTTAGATCTTTAAGCATTTTCATCGTTGTAGGATCGTCATGCCCAAGTATATCGAGTTTTACAAGCGTATCATGTATTGAGTGATAATCAAAATGTGTGGTTGTTACATCACTTTTGCTATCATTTGCCGGTCTTTGAACAGCCGTAAATTGATGGACATCGAGATCTTTTGGAACAATCATCAAGCCACCTGGATGCTGGCCGGTTGTGCGTTTAACTCCAGTAAGGCGCGAAGCAAAGTACTCAATTTCAGCCCTATTTAAATGCTCACCGGTTTTCTCTATGTATCCTTTTACAAATCCATAAGCTGTTCGATCGGCTATTGTAGATATCGTTCCGGCACGAAAAACGTGCTTCTTCCCAAAAAGTTTTTCTATGAATTTATGAGCTTTGGATTGATAATCACCAGAGAAGTTGAGATCTATATCAGGAACTTTGTCACCATGAAATCCCATAAAGGTTTCAAATGGGATATTTTGCCCATCAATTTTCAAATCTGCCCCGCATTTTGGGCACTTTTTTGGTGGAAGATCATATCCTGATTCCACCGAATTGTCAAATTCAATATGATGGCATTTTGGACAGTAATAATGTGGTGGAAGCGGGTTAACTTCGGTAATGCCAAGCATTGTAGCTACCAATGAAGATCCAACAGAACCTCTTGAACCGACAACGTATCCATCAGATTCTGACTTCTCAACCAACTTTTTTGCTATAAGATATAAAACCGCATAACCATGATCTATTATGGAGTGAAGCTCTCTATCAAGCCTTTCAGATACAACTTTCGGGAGTGGTTGACCATAGAGCTTCATAGCATTTTGATATGCTTCTTTCTTGATAGTTTCTTCTGCATCTTCAATCTTAGGTGGATGAAGCTTTGAATCCACAACTTTCACATTTTCAACTTCGTCTGCGACCTTGTTGGTATTCTCCACAACGACTTTCTTGCAAATCTCATCCACATTATCAAAGTCTTCGAATATCTCCCTGGCAGCTTTCAACATTTCTTCTGTCGTTCTAAGATAAAGGCCTGGTTGATCATTAAAATTCTTGTAATCCTGTGCTGCCTGGAGTATTGCTCTGACTTTAGCATCTTCTGGATTCAAAAAGTGCACATCTCCTGTCATGACAACAGGTATGGAAAGTATTTCTCCAAGGGAATAAACTTTCAAATAAAATTTCTTCAGAAGCTCTTTTGTTATATTACGCGAATCATCATCGCTTTTTACGTCTAAAGGCATAATTTCGAGAAAATCATAAAATGATGCAATTTGTATAAGCTCTTCTTCAGTTGCTCCTCCAAAATAATTTTCTGCCAGTTCACCAGACAAGCAGGCAGAACCAATAAGTAATCCATTTCTCCTTTTTGCAAGCAGGGATTTGGGAATCCTTGGTTTTCCCTTAAAGTATTCAATATGAGATTTACTGACCAATTTGTAAAGATTGGTAAGGCCCTTCTGATCTCTTACAAGGATTGTCATATGATGAGGATATAAAGACTTTACATCTACATTTTTAGAAAGCTCATTAAGCTTTTCAAGAGTATGTATCCCCTTAGAACTTGACATGTTTACAAGTTTCAAAAAAACCTCTGCGGTAATTTTCGTGTCCTCCAAAGCACGATGATGATTGAATTCACCCAGTTCAAGTGCTTTGACAACCTTTTCTAATCCATAGCCAGAAAGTGTTAAAAGCGCCTTTGAAAACTGAAGAGTATCTATGTAAGGAAGATTTACAGCCACGTTAAGCTTTTTTGCGGTTTCCCTCAGGAACCTATAGTCAAAATCAGCGTTGTGGGCAACAAGAATCGAGTTTCCTATGAAATCCATGAGTTTCGGAAGAACTTCTTCTATATTGGGTGCACTCTTGAGCTTTTCCTCAGAAATACCTGTGATTTCAAACGACTTAGATGAGATTTTGCCTTTCGGTTTTACAAGAGAATGAAACGTTTGAGTGATCTTCATGTTTTCTACTCTAACAGCACCGATTTCTATGATTTCATCACTTACTGCGTTTAAACCTGTTGTTTCAAAGTCTAAAACAACAAAAGTCGTATCTTTTAGCTCCCCAGCCGGCATCCCGTTTCTAAGTATTTCACCGGTGTCATCAACAACGTAGGCTTCCATTCCATATATAGTTTTAATGCCATTTTTCAAACTAAGCTTTTCAAATGTCGGGAAGGCCTGTATAACACCATGATCAGTCACGGCAATAGCACTGTGATTCCATCTCTTCAGGATCTTGAAAAGTTCTTCTGGATTCACCAATCCGTCCATCGCCGACATGGTAGTATGTAAATGTAATTCGACTCGCTTAACAGCGGAGTTGTCTATTCTGAACTCCGGTTCCCATTCTTCAATAGAATTGACCATAATGATTTTTTCATGTGTATATTTGTCTTCACTAACTTTTCCCGAGATCATGCAATACTTTGGCATAGACTTAGCAAGATCGTTTGCTAATTGCCTGAACGCTTTACACTTTATAGCAGAAGTGGAATCGATTATTGAAAATGAAAATATGGGGTTTTTCCCACTTCTAAAAGTCCCTCCGAAGGATTCTCCAGCTATCCAAACATTATCTCCGATCTTAAGTGATTCGATTGACAATAGGGAAGGATATTTCAAGCTTTTCTTCTTCATTTGTCTTTTTCGCTTATTTTCAACAACTTTCGCTGCATTTGGTATAATTATTGGAGGCGGCGGCACTTCTTGTTTGTTGTTCGAAGATAATGAGCAAGTGATTTCTACATTCATTTCAGGGAAAAATTTATATGCAAGTAAATCTATAGCACGTTTGGAGCCATTAACACTTATTCTGTCTTTTATAAACTCGTTGGAAACAAATATTCTAATGGCTTTACCTTCTATTTTCACGTCGTCCAATACACCATTTAAAACTTTAACTTCATCGAGAAGAGCATTTTTGAAAAGTTCTTTCTTGTCACTTGCACTAAAGGTGCGAATTCTCACGGGCATCTGCATATACGCTGCCAATATCTCTTCCATCTTTTTTGTTTCTCTGACTTCATCTACAAGTAGTTCAATGACGTCCTTTTTCACAATAACGCTATCCACCTTAAACTTAAACATGGAATTGTTGAAACCAAACTGTTCAGAAAACTCTGTAAGATCAAGATTTGTGACTATTCTGTAAGCCATGTAACACACCTTCCGCATTTTCACTTTTCAAAATAATTCATATTAAAAACTGATGAGCATGGCACAAAGCAATTGCAAGTGCATCGGCAGCATCGTCTGGACGTGGAATGTTTTCCATTTTTAACATCACTCTGACCATTTCTTGTACTTGTCTTTTAGTGGCTTTCCCATACCCAGTGACTGAAAGTTTAACCTCCATAGGCGTGTATTCATAAATCTTGACACCAAATTTTTCGAGTGCTAAGAGCATGACACCTCTAGCTTCTCCAACAGATATAGCAGTTGTTACGTTTCTAAAAAAATAAAGTTCTTCAATGGCTGATTCCTCGGGCATGAACTCAGTAAGAATCTTCGAAAGAGTATCGTATATTTTCTCAAGCCTTTTCGGTATGGCATCTTTGGAACTCGTTCGTATCGCTCCATACTTTACAAGTGTTTCTGTTCTGCCATGAACATCTATAACACCATAACCAACTATCCCGAACCCAGGATCCAGGCCTAATATTCTTTTGCTTAACATGTTGTAATTATACTTGAAAGAGTTTTAAGAAGCCTCACGCTATTATGAAGAATTAAGAATTTGAAGAATGTAAATTCCACTAAACTAACGACAGATCATCAAAAAACGTAAAAATGCGCCTCACAAACGAAACTTATAGTCAGATCGCAAGTACATAACTTGAGTTGAGTTTTGAACTTAAGCATGTTATAATTCGCCAGATAGAAAAGTGAAAGGGAAGGTGTAAAAAACGATGTCAAGAAAATGCGATATTTGCGGAAAAACTGTTTCAACTGGAAACAATGTAAGCCATTCGCACAGAAAGACAAAAAGAACTTTTAAACCAAACCTTCAGCCTGTCAAGATATTAGACAAAGAAGGCAAGGTAAAACGCTTGATGGTTTGTACGAGATGTCTTAAGGCTGGAAAAGTTCAGAGAGTTTAACAAACGTGGAAAGCAGAAACACGTATGCGGAGGTAAATGTTAAAAAGTTCCTCCGCAATATTTTTGAGATTTCGAAAAGAGCTGGAGTTCCTGTTGCTCCCGTACTTAAAGCCGATGCTTATGGTCACGGGGCGGTGAGATTAGCTCATGCGTGTCAGAAAGATGGAATCGGATTCCTTATTGTTGCTTTCTTGGAAGAAGGAATTCAACTTAGAAAATCCGGAATAACGTTGCCGATCCTTATTTTAAACTATTTTAATCCCTTTTATACAAAAAAGGCTATAGAATATGATTTGTCGATCACGATATATTCTTTTGAACAGATGAAAAAAATTGTTGAATGTATAGATCAAAGTGACAAATTGAAAGTTCATCTTAATGTTGATACCGGCATGTCTCGGCTTGGACTCGATCCCGAAAATTCTCTGAAACTTTACAAAGAAATGAAAAATGACAAAAGGTTTATCATCGAGGGTGTTTATACACACTTTTCTTCGGCTGACGAACCAGAAGATGCGACAAATACCAAACAAATAAAAAAATTTAAAGCTTTTCTGAATCGCATAGGGAAACCACGTTACATTCATGTCTCCAACAGTGCCGCAACCACCATTTTGAATCTTCCCTTTGGGAACATGTGCAGGGTTGGCATAGCTTCATACGGGCTACAGCCATCTTCCAATGTTCAGATAGATTACATTCAACCTGTGATGAGCATCCACTCAACTGTTTCATTCGTGAAAAAGCTAAGTAAGGGTCAAAGTGTTGGTTATGGCCACACTTTTACTGCTAACAAAAAAATGAAAGTCGCCACCGTTCCATTTGGCTACGCTGATGGGTTGCCAAGAAGTCTTTCAAATAAAGGAGAGGTTTTGATCCACTCTAAACGCGCTCGTATATTGGGAAGAGTAAGTATGGACCAGATAGTAGTTGATGTTTCAGCCCTTAATGATGTTAAAATGGGAGATGATGTGATAATAATTGGTGAAAGCAATGGTGAAAGAATAAGCGCTGAAGAAGTGGCAGAGATAGCTGGTACAATAAATTATGAAATTGTATGTGATATTTCTAAGAGAGTACCACGTATTTACATTGAAGAATGAAAGTGGTGTATGTTGGTGAAACTTGGAGATCTTTTTAGCGATGAATATCTTGAAAAGTTAGGTTTTTCCAGGAAGAGTTTATCCGGACATAAAATGGTCGCGGATATTTTGGAAAACGATACAGTTGACGTGACACTTAAAGTTATGAGTAAAAGGCTACAGGAATCAAGAGATGGCAAAAAGTTCTTGCTTTTAACACTTGCAGATCGAAGTGGCGAAATACGTGCAGTAGATTGGTTCAACGCGACTGAAAATGATGCAAAGATAAAGGTTAATTCTGTTGTGAGAATTCGTGGGCGCGTGATGATGTACATGGATAAACTTCAAATAAACATCGACAAAGAGCGCGACGCCCTTATGGTATTGAACAAGGAAGAGTATGACTCATCCCTCTTTATCGCGGTTACCAAAAAAGATGTCAACAAGATGTACTCAGAATTTAGAAGTTTGATCAATGAGGTAAACAAACAGCATTTAAGAGAGCTTATTAAAATTCCCTTTGAAGATTCAAATTTCGTGGAAAAATTTCTTAAAGCCCCTGCGGCAATTATTGTGCACCACGCATACCGTGGTGGCCTTTTGGAGCATACTCTTGGCGTCATGAAACTTTGCAAATCCATAGGTCAACTTTATCCTGATATCAATAAAGACCTCCTGATAGTTGGCGCTGCAGTTCATGATGTGGGAAAAATATACGAATACAAAATCGAACCTCATGGAATAGAACGTACCACAGAAGGTGAGCTCATAGGTCACATAGTTTTAGGTGCGAAGATGATCAATGACTGGGCAGAAAAGATCCCAGGTTTCCCGAAAAAAGATTTGTACCACTTGACCCATATGGTTCTTTCGCATCATGGAGAATTAGAATGGGGATCTCCAACTCTCCCTAAAACTCTTGAGGCAGTGATTCTGCATCACGCGGATGATCTCGATTCCAAGATAGGGCAAATAAATTCTCTTAAAGAGAAAAATGGTAAAGCTGAGTGGAGTGACTATGATCGCTATCTTGGACGAAAAGTTATGCTTAACTGGGATGAATTTTAACCAATTTTGTATAATTCTCATGTAATTTTATTAAGGATGTGAATTTATGTTCAAAAAACTTGTAATAGTTGAATCTCCTTCAAAAGCTAAAACAATACAAAAATACCTTGGAAAGGGATACAGTGTTTTGTCGTCTCAGGGACATGTCAGAGACCTTCCCGTGTCTAAATTTGGAGTTAAGATAAATGGAAAATTTACTCCGGAATTCGAAATAGTAAAAGGAAAAGAGAAAATAGTTAAAAGCCTGAAGTCTGAAGCACTCGGAAAAGAAATACTCTTAGCCACTGATAATGATAGAGAAGGAGAAGCTATCGCTTGGCATCTTGCTAAGATCTTAAATTTGGATACCAAAAAAGAGAATCGCATTGTCTTCAATGAAATTACAGAAAAAGTGATAAAAGAATCTGTAAAGAAACCACGCCTTATAGATATGAATATGGTAAATTCTCAACTTACCAGGCGCATTCTTGACAGAATAGTGGGATATAAAGTGAGTCCAATTTTGTGGAAAGTATTCAAATATGGTCTCAGTGCTGGAAGAGTCCAATCCGCTGCTCTTAGAATTCTTTGTGAGCAAGAGAAGAAGATTCAAAAGTTCAAACCCCAAAAATATTTTGAAATTGGCACGGAAATATTCGGAATGAAGACCAAACTGAAGATTTTCGATGGAATTGATCTTTATAAGAATCCGTTTAGTTCAAAAGAAGCAGCAAGCGAGGCTTTGAACTATATTCTTTCAACAGACTTTACCATCTTAGATGTGAAAAATGTAACCGTTACTGTCAAATCTCCTCTTCCTTTCAAGACCAGTACATTACAACAGGCAGCCGCGTCCGAATTGAATTTTCCGGTTTCAAAGACAATGAAAATAGCTCAAAAACTCTATGAAGGTGTTGAAGTAGACGGTGAGACAATTGCACTTATAACATACATGCGTACAGATTCTTATAGGATATCAGATGTTGCTAAAAGTCAAGCAAAAGAATTCATCACAAAAAATTACGGAAAAGAATATCTTGCTAAGAAGAGGATCATAAAAAAAGATGCGCTTTCCCAGGATGCCCACGAAGCAATCAGACCTACTTATCCAAATTTAGATTCCGATTCGTTGAAGGGAAAGTTGCCAAAAGAACTTTACTCTCTTTATTCTCTTATATGGAAACGCTTTATGGCATCACAAATGGCTGACTCTATCTACGAAAAACGTACTTTTACCATTTCGGATAAAAATCAACGTGCTCTGTTTGTGATGGAGTTCAAAAAGCGAAAGTTTGATGGGTTTGAAAAGGTGATGCCAACAAAAGGAGAGACTAAATCATTCCCAAAAGCTCATGCAGGTGACAAAATAGAGATCGTCAATCCGGCAATTTTAGAACAAGAAACTAAACCACCAGTCAGGTACACCGAAGCTTCCTTGGTAAAAAAACTCGAAGCTGTAGGAATAGGAAGGCCAAGCACTTACGCCACCATCATTCAAAGATTGCTTGATAGAAAGTACGTTGAACGTAACAAGAAGAATCTTATCCCAACATTTCTTGGCATGATAGTTAACGATTTTTTGACTAAGGAATTTCCTAAAATCGTGAACTTGAGATTTACTGCATCTATGGAGAAGGAGCTTGATGGAATAGAAGGAGGTAAAAGCAATTGGCAAAAGGTTTTGAAAGAATTTAACAATGCTTTTATCGAAAACCTTAACCGTGTCGCCAATGACGTTAAATCCGGGAACCTTCGTGTGGCAGTACCAACAGATGTCAAATGCTCCAAATGTGGTACAAGAATGGTGCTGAAATACGGAAGATATGGTACTTACTTGGAATGCCCTAATTGTGGTGAAAGAAAAAAAGTCCCAGCAGGATCCGACATTTCTTACAATGGGAGCACGGCTCACGTAAAATTTTCAGAGCCTGAGATTCTTGATGAACAATGTCCTAAATGTGGTGCTCCTTTGGTCAAAAGAACTGGAAGATATGGTGATTTTATATCATGCAGTAGATATCCTGAATGCGACTACAGTAGGCCTATCATCAAATACACCCGTGGGCACTGTCCTAAGTGCGGTGGAAAAGTAATAGTACGTAAGAGCAAACGTGGAAAGACTTTTTACATATGTGAGAACAACCCAAAAAGCTGTGACTTCATAAGTTGGTATGAGCCTTCTGAACTCAGATGTCCTGAAGATGGAGAAACGCTTTATTACAAGAGTCGAAAGGGAGCAGAGGTGCTTTTTTGCTTAAAATGCAAGAAAGAGTACAACATAGAGGATTCAAAAAAAGACTAATACTTATTACGATCTCAGCTGTTCTATCAGCTATAACTATGCCCGGGATGATCTCTTCCATCTTTGTATGGTTTGGGCTTGTCCCTTTTTTATTTGCCTTAAAGGGATTGAAATGGTGGAAATCCTTGTTATGGAGTTGGTATTTTGGTATTTTGTATATTGGAATAGCACTTTATTGGCTTGTTCCAACACTAACTCAAAATATATCCGAATTTAATGGATTCCCATCATTTCTTGGCATCATCGCCTTTTTTTTAATGACCATAATTGAAGGGGGTTTTTTCGCGATTTTCGGGATGCTTTATAACTTAATCGATAAATTCGGATTCGACCTGTCGCTTTCAAGTAAGAAACCTCCAAAAAAGCACAACTGGCATTTCTACCTATCAAAGTCCCTGATAATAATTCATGCTATGAGTTTTGCTGGACTTTACACGCTAATGGAGTACCTTCGTGGTTTTGGAGAGATAGGATTTACAGGAGCACGTCTTTCAGATGCATTATATTCTCAAATTGGCATTGTTCAAATTGTCTCTTTTTCAGGAACACTTGGACTAACCTTCCTTATTGTTTTTATGAATTATATGCTTTACACGTCTTTAAGGAAGAAGCGTTGGCATAGTCTCGTGACTTTATGCATCATAATAGTAGGATTTTACTCTTTTTCATTTTTTGTTCCGCAATTTTCCAAATATAAAGGTAGAAAGATACCGATTGGCGTAGTTCAAACAAATGTCTCTGTGGCCCAACGATATCATATGAGCTCTTCAAATATCGTTCAACAAGTTGATAACGCTATAACCAAGTTATCAAGAACTTCTACTTTAATTGTCTTTCCTGAAGGCACATTTCCATATGATTTTACAAAAGGATTGTTTTACACAAAGGTTATTTCAATCTTGAAATCCAAAAATGTTCATATTGTTTTGGGATATCCATCCACTTTGGGACAACATTTTTACAATTCCGCTGGTTTATTTGGACCAAATGGACTTGAAGGGCTTTATTCCAAGCACATACTTGTTCCTTTCACAGAAACGTTGCCTTATCCTAAACTTTTTGGGCTTTTCGGCTTTCTGAAACTAACTCAGTTTTTCAATCCAGGCAGTAAGTTTACAATTTTCAAATGGAATAACACGGCATTTTCTGTCCAAATATGTTTTGAAAGCTACTTTGGATGGCTTTCAAGAAAGTTTACCAATGAAGGAGCTCGATTTCTGATCACAATCACCAACGACAGTTGGTTCAGTCAGCATCCCGCACTCGTTCAACATTTTGCCCAAACTGTATTTAGAGCTGTAGAAAACAGAAAATGGGTGATTCAGGTAGCTGATACAGGAATCACGGGTGTAGTTGATCCTTACGGTCACATTGTAAAGAAGCTTCCCACTGATTCCACTGTTATGACTTCTTTCTTTGTTATTCCAAATGGTGATCGAACATTTTACGACAGATTCGGGAACTGGATACTGTGGTTTTCAATAGGATTAATCGGATTGGACTTGGTGATCAGGATCATTGATGATATCATAAAAAAAAGAGAAAGGAATGTTTAAATTGAGCTGGTGGAAAGACTCGGTGTTTTATCAGATTTATCCAAGAAGCTTTAAAGATCACAACGGAGATGGAGTGGGAGATTTAAGGGGTATAATCGAAAAACTCGATTATCTTTCTTGGCTTGGCATAGATGTCGTGTGGGTGTCACCTTTTTTTAAATCGCCAATGGAAGACTTTGGATACGACATCAGTGATTACAAAGATGTCGATCCACTATTTGGCACCTTGAGTGATTTTGACAAACTCGTATCTGAAATTCATCGAAGAGGGATGAAGATCATAATTGATCAAGTCTATAATCACACTTCTGATAAACATCCATGGTTCGTTGAATCAAGAAGTTCTCGAAATAATCCCAAATCAGATTGGTATATTTGGAAAGATCCCAAACCAGATGGCAGTCCTCCAAACAATTGGGTTTCGCTATTCTCTGGCGGAGAACCTCGGAGCATGTGGGAATGGGATGATAATCGAAAACAATACTACCTGCACTTATTTGGAAAAGAGCAGCCAGATCTGAACTGGCGAAATCCTAATGTCAAGAGTGCGATCTTCGATTCTATGAAATTCTGGTTAGAACGCGGAGTTGATGGATTTAGATTTGATGCTGCTTCTCATTACTACAAAGATCCATTATTCAGAGATGCCTTGAAAGGTCCTCAAATCAAAGAAAACCTCTTTCATAGTGCAAGAGATGAGTACTACTGGGATCGATTTTCGGGGAGACCAGAAACGCTTCTGGCAGTCGAAGAGATCAAAAGATTCATGGATTCTTATGGGGAAAAGGTCAGCGTTGGTGAAATCTCCGCTGATATGGGATTGTGCCTATATTTGCTTTTTACAATCCCAGGTAGATTCGACATTGCTTTCAACATAGACTTTATGGAAAAACTCTCTCTCAACGCAAAAAAAGTGCGCGAACTTTCTGAAAATGTGGATACGTTTTTCGGTGAAAGAGCATGGCCTAGTTATGTTCTTGGGAATCATGACAATTACCGAATAATAAACAGGCTGACCGATGGTATGAATATTAGCGAATATGAAAAAAAATTGATTGCCAAACTCGCAGCCACACTCCTGTTGACGATGCGCGGAACCCCGTTCATATACTACGGAGAGGAAATCGGCATGGAAGATACTGATATTCCTTACGATAAAATTGTAGATCCATGGGGAAAAGCTCTCTGGCCCAAAAAGGGGCGTGATGTGTGTCGTACACCAATGCAGTGGAATAACAAAGAAAATGCTGGATTTTCAGAGTCAGCTCCTTGGCTTCCAGTTAATCTCAACAAAGCGTATGTAAATGTTGAAAGTGAGATGAAAGATCCAAACTCAATATTGAATTTTTACAGATCACTCCTAAAACTACGAAAAGAGCATGTTGAACTCAGACGTGGCACGATGAAATTTCAAAATGCTCCAAGTGATATAATCTTTTATATAAGGAAAGTGTCAGAAAAACAAGTAGTCGTTTTACTGAATTTTGGGTCTACAGTCCAGTGTGTTGATCTCACAATCTACGGAAAAGTATTGATAGGAACTCATAAAAATGCTGGTGAGAAGATACATGGAGCTGTACGATTGGCTCCGTTTGAATCGATCGTAATAAAAGTTTCTTAGGGTTAAAAGAGAGGTGATGTGTTTTGAAAATACTGATGGTTTATCCAAGGTATCCTGAAACTTTTTGGAGTTTCAAACACGCTTTGAAGTTTGTCTCTAAAAAGTCAGCTTTGCCTCCGTTGGGATTAGTAACAATTGCATCTTATCTTCCTGATTCATGGGATGTTAAACTGGTGGATATGAACTGTGAGAAGTTAAAAGATGAGGATATAAAAGGCAGTGATTACGTTTTTGTAAGTGCGATGACGATTCAGCGTGATTCTTCAAAGGACGTAATAAAACGGTGTAACGAATTGAACGTTCCAGTTATCGTCGGTGGACCACTTTTCACCATGGAGCCCGACAATTTTCAAGATGCGGATCATTTCGTTTTAGGTGAAGCCGAAGAAATAATGCCAAAGCTCGTAGAAGATATGGAAAACAACAGTGTCAAAAGGTATTACGCGAATCCAAATTTTCCAGACATAACTAAGGCACTTGTGCCAAAATGGAAGCTTTTGAATCTCAAAAATTACGCATCCATGAGTATTCAATACTCCCGAGGGTGTCCTTACGATTGTGAATTCTGCGATATAGGTGCGCTCAACGGGCGCATTCCAAGAGTCAAAACACCAGAACAGGTAGTTCAAGAACTGCAGGCTCTTTACAATGCTGGATGGTGGAAATCCAGGAGATCTATTTTTTTCGTGGATGACAATTTTATAGGTAAAAAGGTGGCACTAAAGAGAGAGCTACTACCTCTTATAATTGACTGGCAAAAATCCCATAACTATCCTTTCACTTTTTACACAGAAGTTTCAATAGATCTTTCAGATGATGATGAACTTATGAAATTAATGTCAGAAGCTGGATTTAACAGGGTTTTTGTCGGAATAGAAACTCCTGATCCAAATAGCCTTCAAGAGAGTAACAAGCTTCAGAACATAAGACATGATTTAAAGAAATCTATTGAAAAGTTGCAATCGTTTGGTTTTGATGTTCAAGGTGGGTTCATTGTTGGATTTGACAGCGACCGCCCAACAATATTCAGACGTCAATTCGACTTCATTCAAGAAACAGGAATAGTTACAGCCATGGTGGGAATATTAAACGCTCCACGTGGGAGTCGATTATATGGAAGAATGAAAAAAGAAAATAGACTTATTGGTGAAATTACAGGTGACAACGTAGATGTATTCACAAATTTTATACCAAAAATGAGCGTGAAAACACTTGTTTTCGGGTACAAAGAACTTGTAGCTCGGCTTTATTCTCCTAAAAACTACTATAAACGGTTAAAAAAGTTTTTATCAACTTATGAGTTTCCGAAGATTCCGAAACCGAGGATAACCTTCACAGATATCAGAGCCTTTTTAAGATCAACTGTGGTAATAGGAATATTTGGAAAAGAGAGAAAAGAGTATTGGAAATTGCTTGGATGGAGTCTGCTCAAGAGAAAAAACTATTTTCCAATCGTTGTAACTTTTGCTATATACGGTTATCACTTTAGGAAAATAGCCGAGAAGATATTCAAAGAGCCAATAGATCCCATCCTCAAAAAATTTAGCTTAGCCGAGCAAAGATTGAAAAAGTTTCATAGACCGATCGCTTTATAATTTTACATTTTGCACAAACACTTAGAAGAAGTCTTGTTTTGCACAGAGTGCATAATTCAAGCTGATACTTTGTATTCGTTGGAGGAATTATATGAAAATCAAAAGAAAAATTACATTTTTCTTGTCTGCGCTTGTTTTGCTTGCGTTAGTGCTTTCCTCATGTTTTTTGTTCAGAGAAAAATTGACGCTTCAGTCTATACCAAATGGTGTGAGAATAAAAGTTGACAATGAACAAATAGTGATAACTCCTTATACACAGGATATGGATCTTGGTAAACATACACTTGAAGTTCTTACAAGTTACAAGACAATGGGAAATTATGCTGGCAGCAATAACACGAAATATGTTTTTTCAAACTGGTCAGATGGGTCTCACAAAAATCCGCGTACTGTGAATCTCGATTCTCCAAAAGTTTATACTGTTCGTATGAATACCTTCTACAAATTGGTCGTCGGTGCTAATATATCAGGTGCTTCAATTAACGTTTCGGCAACCTCTGATGGATTTTATCGCAAGGATTCTTCAGTTACATTGACAGCTCCAACTGTGTCGGGACATATTTTTCAAGGATGGTTGGTGAATGGAACAAAAGAAACAGGTAATCCACTAACTCAGTACATGACGATGCCGATTCAAGCTACAGCAGTGTACACTCAAGATTTTCCACCAAATAAGCCATCAGTTTCTTACCCCTTGAACGGAGCGACCAACGTATCAACGAGTGTTACCTTACGGTGGTCTGATACTGATCCAAATGGTCAATCCTTAACTTACGACTTGTATTTCGGGACATCACAAAGTCCACAATTATTAGTTCAAGATATTAAGTCTTCTCAATACTCGTTGTACAACTTGAACTATTCAACAACATATTATTGGTATATCGTTGCAAGTGATGGTAAAAACACAACCCAAGGTAATATATGGATGTTTACAACTCAATCCTCACCACCTCCACATCCACCAACTAACTTACATAAAGTATCAGTGACATCAAATTCTATTTCAATTGCATGGAATGCATCTTTTGGAGCATCCCTTTACAAAATTTATCGCTCAACAAACAACACGAACTTTTTCCAAATTGGTCAAACATCTTTTACAAGCTATACAAATAGCGGTCTCAGCCCATCTACAACTTATTATTACAAGGTAACCGCTCTTAACATTTATGGAGAATCCGATTATTCAAACACCATAAGTGTGACAACATCAACTCGCCAAGAAAGCGGAACTATAAGTGGAAAAGTGAACGTGTATACTGGAAAAAGTGCGTTCATTTCCTCAGTCCTCCAGAATGCTCTCTCAACAAATTGGCAAATACAAAGACATTCAAAACTGGATTATGTTCCAAATGAGGTGATTGTTGGATTCAAAAAAGGCGTTAAGACTTCGACAGCGTTGACAATGTCAAATGCACCCTTTGACTACAAAATAGCGAGCATTTTGAGAACGCCGGATCAGAGTGTGAATTCAGCACTCATAAAAGTTTCAACGAATGTTGAAAATGCCGTGAATTATTTCAAAACACTTCCCAATGTTGAATACGCAGAGCCAAATTATATTTCGTATGCATTGTCTGTTCCAAATGATCAATATTATCCTGATCAATGGAACCTTGCCGACATCGATGCCCCGCAAGTATGGCAGGTTACAAAAGGTGGAAACACCGTTATCGTTGCTGTCGTAGATACTGGTGTCTCTTTAACACATCCGGACTTGAAGGATGTCTTGGTACCAGGATATAATTTCATATCCAACGATGCGGATCCCCTAGATGATTACGGACATGGTACACATGTTGCCGGTATAATAGCAGCGGAGACTAACAATTCAATCGGTATTGCTGGTATTGATTGGGGAGGGCAATCTTCGACGAAAATCATGCCAGTCAAAGTATTGGGAGCAAATGGAAGTGGATCCGACTATCAAGTCGCAGAGGGCATAGTTTATGCAACTCAGCATGGCGCTAAGGTTATAAACATGAGCTTTGGAAGCACCGACTTTTCCATTACAGAGCAAAAAGCCTGTCAGTATGCTTATGACAACGGTGTAGTACTAGTGGCCGCAGCTGGAAATTCCAATGCAGATTCTCTCGATTACCCGGCGGCATTTCCAACAGTGATTCCCGTAGCTGCCGTTGGCCCAAATAACACGCGTGCTTATTATTCTAACTACACATCAAATGTTATTTACGCACCTGGGGGAGAAATGTACTATGAAGGTGATCCTGATGGTATAATTAGCACGTACTACGCAACGGCAACAACGCCACATAATACTTATGCCTATCTTCAGGGTACATCCATGGCTGCACCGCACATCTCGGCTATCGCCGCATTGATGATTGCAAAAGGCACAACCAACCCAGCTAATATATGGAATATCTTGAAAAATACATCCACTTACATAGGTCCTTCTTCCGAATACGGGCATGGTCTTGCTAACGCATACAATGCGGTGACATACAACGGCGGATGGGAGCCCATGATCGTGTGGGCACAAAATCAAAGTAATGGCCAAACGGCAACCATGACAGTTGCGAAAAGCACTGGAGATTTTTCAATGACACTTCCTGCTGGAAAGTACAAAATATATGCCTGGCAGGATTTCAATGGTGATGGAGTGATCGATTCAGGAGATTTTTACGGCTTTTATGGTTACAATGGCAATTCAACTGATTCCCCGATTTCTGTGGATGTTAGTGCTAATTCTTCTTCAAACTTGAATATCTTCGTCAGTCCGGAAATAGACGATTCGAATAATCCTTTAGGGAGTTCTAAATCTTCCCTAATTGAGAAATACATAGAAAATGTGATCGAGAAGCATTATGATTCGATCCACTAAAACACTTGATGCTTGATGCAAAACGAGGAGCTATATGATAAAGACAAACTTCATGTATTACCACAGTTGGGAAGTGAAACGAGTTTGGAAGTAGATTTATCGATAACACCGACGATTCCAGAAAATTTGAGTAAATTGAACACTCTCGCGATACTCAAAGTATTGATGAAATATCATTCAATATCCAGAGCCAAGATCTCCAATATTACCAATATAAGCAAGGCAACTGTCACCAGACTCTCTAAAGATCTTGTGACTAACGGATTTGTGATTGAAACGGAAAAAGGAAAATCCCAAGGTGGAAGAAAGCCACAGATAATTGAACTGAATCCTGATAAAGCGTTTTTCATTGGTGTAGATGTGGGAAGTGAAAGTAGCCGAATATCACTTTTTGATCTGTCCATGAAATCCAGAACAACTTCCGAATTTTCTACGGATAACAATCCGGATTCATTTGTGAAATCTCTCGCTCGAGAAATAAATTCTATGCTGTTTCACTTTAAACCCATCAAAATAGAAAGTGTTGTCGTCTCTGTTCCGGGAATTGTTAACCACGATCTTACTCAGATCAGATGGCTTCCAGAGCTTGGATGGAAAGAAGTTGATCTGTCAAGAAGACTTACCACAGAGCTTTTAATAACTGGCCTAAAAACTCACGCAATAGTCGAAAATAGCGGGAATTTGGCTGTAATAGCGGAATCAATGATGGGAAAATACGTAAATTTTGATGATAAGAATGTCGTATTTTTGATGATCGCAAAGAGTTTAGAAATGGGTCTCATACTCAACGGAAAACTTTACACGGGAAGGACAAACACCGCTGGGGAATTCGGCCACACAATGATTTCTCGTGATGGTCGAGAGTGTGATTGTGGAAGAAAGGGCTGCTGGGCGACTTATTCAACTGCTCAAGAGGAAAAGGTAAACGGATACTTAGACTACACAGAAATCCTCTCTGAAGGAATAGTGAATATCGTGAATGCTGTTGATCCAGATCTCATTATCATTGGTGGAAATATAGTGAAACGATGGAATGAATTTTATCCAAAAATTTGGGCACATGTTGAAAAATACGCGCTTCCTTACGATATCAAAGGTCTTCAACTGGTTCCAACATCTTTTGCTCCTTTAGATGCTCCTTTGATCGGAACAGGATTGCTTGGCTTTTGGAATTTTGTAACTCACTCTATTTTGTCCATAAAAGATTGAAATATCCTCCAATTTTTATGCTAACATTTTCATATGAATAAAAATTCATAACGAAAAAAGTTGCATACAGTTTTTGGGCCGATTTTCCATATTTAACGCAGTTTTCTGTGCTTTTTATACTTTGGCATGAATTTTGCTAATACAGGGTGTGTGAAGGAGGTGGAATGAATGGTGAAATTGGAAAAACTGTTTTCCAAAATGTCGAAGCGCATGAAGTCATCCATAATTAGGGAACTTCTTCGTGATGCTGCAAACACTTCCATAATTTCCTTTGGAGGTGGTGCACCGGATCCGGAAACCTTTGACAGAAATGCGTTGGCAGAAGTGGCACAGAAGGTTTTGCTTGATGAGTACAAAGTTTCTTTGCAATACGGAGCCACCGAGGGAGATCCGATTCTAAAAAGTGAATATATAAAAATACTTGATGAACGCAACGGAATAAAAGGTCTCAGACAAGAAAATATGTTGATCACTGTGGGTTCTCAACAAGCATTAGATTTAATGGGAAAAATCTTCTTAGACGAGGATTCTTATGCAATGATCAGTCATCCTGTTTATCTCGGAGCGGCAAGTGCTTTTAGGGCATATGGTCCTAAATTTATAACCATAGATTTAGAAGATGATGGAATGAATATAAATCAGGTTGAAGATGCTTTGAAAACTCTCGACAAAAGAGGGGAAATCTCAAAGTTAAAATTCATTTATACAGTTCCGAATTTTCACAATCCTGCTGGAGTTACAATGAGTCTTGAAAAACGAAGAGCTCTGATCGAAATGGCCAGAAAATATGATGTGCTAATACTTGAAGATGATCCTTATGGTGAACTTCGGTACGAGGGCGAAAGACTCCCAAATATATACAAACTTGCAAATGGCGAAGGAGTCATGCTTCTCAATACAATGAGCAAAGTCATGAGTCCAGGACTTAGAGTAGGCATGATCGTCGGTGATGAACAAATAGTGGCAAGAGCTTCCCTTGCCAAGCAAGGTGCAGATCTGTGCACACCAACTCTCACTCAAAGAATAGCTGCAAGATATTTGCAAAAGGGTACTATTTTCAATAGAATAGCACAAAGTGCAAAAATCTACAAAAGCAAGAAAGACAGGATGCTAAGAGCATTGAAAGATTACGTAAGCATTGATGGAACACGGTGGACAAAACCTGAAGGTGGATTATTTATCTGGCTCCATTTACCAGAAGAGTATGACACCATGGAAATTTTTAGTAAGGCAAAACAAGTTGGTGTTGCATATATCCCAGGAAGTGCATTCTACATTGATGATCGCAAAAGCTCTAATTTAAGGCTCTCATTCTGCCTCCCGACGGAGGAACAAATAGAAGAGGGAATACGTCGACTCGGAAAAGTGTTTAAATCCTGAAGGTGAGTTGAATGGAAACGTATACAATACTCGTCATAAATCCAGGTTCAACATCTACCAAAATAGCTGTTTACGAAGATGAAAAATTAGTATTCGAAAAGTCGATAACACACTCTCCTTCGGAGCTTTCAAGGTTTCCAAAGGTCATGGATCAGTTGGAATACAGGGAAAAAATTATTTTAGATGTGCTCAAAGAAAATGGGTTTTCATTGGAAAATTTTAACGCAATCGCTTGTCGAGGAGGCCTTATTGGTCCGGTGGAAGGTGGGACTTATCTCGTTGACGAATCAATGGTCCGTGCTTTAAAAGAATCAAAGATTGAACATGCATCAAATTTAGCAGGTTTGATAGGTTTTTCTTTTGCTAAAAAGATAGAAGTAAGTGCTTACATAACAGATCCCGTTTCAGTCGACGAAATGGATGCTGTGGCAAGGATATCTGGACTCATAGATTTAGAAAGAAAGAGTCAATCACATGCATTGAATATAAAGGCGGTGGCGAGGAAAGCAGAGCTTGAATTAGGTCGGAAATACGAAGACATGAACTTAGTGATAGTACATCTTGGTGGAGGTATTTCCATAAGCGCTCATAGAATGGGGAAAATGGTGGACGTTAACAATGCAAATGATGAAGGCCCTTTCAGCCCTGAACGTACTGGAGAGTTACCAGTAGGTGATGTGGTAAAAATGGCCTATTCTGGCAAATACTCTTGTAGAGACTTAAAGAAAAGATATATCGGTCACGGTGGACTCGTAGCTTACCTTGGAACAAATGATCTCAGGGAAGCTTTGAAGATGGCAGAAACTGATTCAAAAGCTGCTTTGATTCTCAAAGCAATGGCCTATCAAATAGCCAAGGGAATTGCAGAAATGTACATTGTTCTTGATGGGAAAGTGGATGCCATTATCCTTACTGGAGGTATGGCTTTCAGTTCTCAATTCGTTGAGATGATCAAATCTTATATTTCTAATCTTGCTCTCGTCTTAGTAATAGCTGGAGGTTATGAAATGGAAGCCCTTGCCATGGGAGCGTTAAGGGTTCTAAGAGGCGAAGAAAAAGCCAAAATATATGAAACAAAAGAGGTGAAAAAGTATGAGCATGAAAAAACTTCAAGAGCTCGTTGACAAAGCAAAAACTTTCAAAAAAGTGCGAATGTCCGTAGCTGTTGCTCAAGACGCCCCGGTTCTTAAAGCGGTTGATGAAGCCTGTAGTGAGGGTATAATTGATGCCACCCTGATCGGTTCCAAAAGGGAAATAGAAAGAGTCGCGTCTGATCTGGGGATCGATCTCTCACATTACGAAATAGTAGATGCACCCGAAGAAGACATGGCCGTTAAAAAAGCTGTTGAGCTTGTTCACGATCACCATTGCGATCTCTTGATGAAAGGAAAGGTACACACCTCCCATCTCTTGCATGCGGTGTTGGACAAGAATTACAATCTAAGAACTGGGAGAACTATGAACCATGTGGGTATATTCGAAGTTCCAACTTATGACAGACTCCTCATAATTACAGATGCAGCGATGGTTATAGCACCAACTCTCGATCAAAAAGTGGACTCCATCTATAACGCTGAAAAAGTTGCACATGTTATTGGAATAGACATGCCAAAAGTAGCAGTGTTAGGCGCTGTTGAAACTGTCAACTCATCCATGCCCGCTACAATGGAAGCAGCGTTACTTGCGAAAATGAGTGATCGAAAACAAATCAAAGGAGCAATTGTAGATGGTCCTTTTGCTCTTGACAATGCTGTAAGTGAAGAAGCTGCCAGACATAAGGGAATAGAAAGTCCGGTTGCAGGTCATGCAGATATTCTTTTAGTTCCAGACATAGAAGCCGGCAACATACTCTACAAGGCTCTTGTGTTCATAGCCAAAGGAAAATTAGCGGGAACGATTCTGGGTGCAAGAGTTCCCATAGTTTTAACATCTCGAGCCGATGATGACGAAACCAAACTTTATTCGATAGCGTTAAGCGCTCTCATCGCACAGGAGTGATTTGATGTTCAGGATTCTGGTAATCAACCCGGGATCTACGTCTACAAAACTCGCAATATTCGAGGATGAAAAACTCGTGAAATCCATGAATATATCTCACTCTAATGGGGAGTTGAAGCATTTCAAGAAGATTGCTGATCAGTATGCCTTTCGTATGGAAAAAATTGAGCATTTTTTGGAAAATGCAAATTATTCTCTCAGCGATTTCTCAGCAATTGTGGGAAGAGGCGGATTGATAAAACCTGTAAAGGGTGGTACCTACAAAATAAACAGAGAAATGCTCGAAGAACTTAGAAGCGCAAGATATGGTGAGCATGCTTCCAATCTTGGAGCGATACTTGCAGATGAACTCGCAAATAAGAGTGGAGTACCATCTTTCATAGTGGATCCTGTTGTAGTTGACGAAATGGAAGATGTTGCCAAAATATCCGGGCATCCTGATTATGTGCGAAAGTCAATTTTTCATGCACTCAATCAGAAGGCCGTAGCACGCAAGGCTGCCGCAACCCTTTCTAAAGAATATGAAGAATGCAATTTTATTGTCGTACATATGGGCGGTGGTATATCGATAGGAGCGCACAAAAAAGGAAAAGTTATAGATATAAATAACGCTTTGGACGGTGATGGCCCGTTTAGTCCGGAAAGAAGCGGAACTCTTCCGCTTACCGGGCTTATAGATCTTTGTTACAGTGGAAAATACACATTTGATGAAATGAAAAAACTCATCAAGGGTAACGGTGGCCTTGTTTCTTATCTTAAGACTAACAGTGCAAAAGAAGTACAGGACAGAGTTAGGTCAGGAGATCGCCAAGCAAAATTGGTTTACAAGGCTTTGGCTTATCAAATTTCAAAATGGATTGGACGTATGATCATACCACTTAACAGCGAGGTTGATGCGATCATATTAACAGGTGGATTGGCTTACGATTCTGATTACCTTGTTCCATGGATAAAAGAAAAAGTTTCATGTATAGCTCCTGTTATGGTATTTCCAGGTGGTGATGAGGAGAAAGCACTTGCAATGGGAGCACTAAGAGTGCTCAGAGGAGAAGAAGAAGCAAAAAGTTATGGCGGTGAAAGATGAACTTTTTAAATTTTAAAACGCGCCTCTTCGTCTATATTGGTATGTTTGGAAGCGGAAAAACAGAACTCGCGATAAATACAGCAATCGATTTGAGAAAGCAAGTGTCCCGTGTTGCACTGGTTGATATAGACGTCATAAGCCCATATTTTCGTAGTCGCGACGAGAGAAAGTTTTTAAAGACAAAGGGAATTGAGGTTATAGCTCCCCCAGGTGTATTAAGTCATGCTGATCTTCCGATCATAACGGCTCAGATGAGTGGCTACATATCTAACCCAGACTATTTTACAGTTGCAGATGTGGGTGGAAATGAGGATGGAGCAACAGTCTTGGGATCAATCAAGCCTTTCCTCGATTCTACCAGCAAAAGCGTTTTCTTTGTAATTAACACATTACGTCCTTTCAGCACAACACTTGAAGAGATCGTTAAAAACATTCAAAAGATCTCTAAAAGCGGGAAAATAAAAATCAATTATCTTGTGTGTAACACAAATATAGGTTCTGAAACAAATGGCGATAATATTCGAAAAGGTGAAGAGATCGTGAGAAAGGTCTCCGAGTATCTCGAAATACCTGTCGCATTTACTGTGGTAAAAGACGGTATAGAATATTCTGGAAAGTTTCCCGTGTTCAAGCTTAAAAGATATCTAAGCAATCTTTGGTGAGAAATTCAGAGAGGAGGAGTCATATGACAAAGAAAGCATACATAGAAATAGACTCTGAGAGATGCAAAGGTTGTGGATTGTGCATCAATGCATGTCCACAGCACGTGATAAGATTCTCGGAGAAGTTCAACAACAAAGGTTATCATTATGCAGAGCTCCACGATCCAGAAAACAAATGTATAGGATGTGCCTTTTGCTACAACATGTGTCCCGATGTGTGTATAGTCGTTCACAGGCTGGTGAAGGAGGAGAGTAAAGTATGAAAATGCTTTTCAAGGGATCCGAAGCTATCGCTGAGGCAGCAATCAGAGCTGGGTGCAGACTTTATTTTGGTTATCCAATAACACCCCAAAGTGAACTCACCGAATATATGTCTCGAAGGTTACCTGAAGTAGACGGAACTTTTCTTCAAGCTGAGAGCGAAGTGGCAACAGTTAATATGATGTACGGCGCTTCTTGTACTGGAAAACGTGTTATGACATCGACTTCCTCACCTGGCTTTAGTCTGATGATGGAAGGAGTTTCTTACATGGCTGGTGCTGAACTTCCAGCTGTTTTTGTAAACGTGGTACGTGGGGGACCTGGTCTTGGAGATATTCAACCAGCGCAAAGTGATTATTTTCAAGCAACCAAGGGAGGAGGACATGGGGATTATCGGATGATCGTTCTTGCTCCTCACACGATTCAAGAGTCTGTAGATCTCATGAATTTAGCCTTTGATTTAGCAGACAAATACAGAATGCTCGTTACCATTCTTGCGGATGGCATGCTCGGACAGATGATGGAACCGGTGGAATTCCCAGAAATGCGCGATCCCAATGGCGTTCCTAAAAAAGATTGGGCTCTCACAGGAGCCTCTGATCATGAACCAAGGAAAGTTACTTCTTTCAATATAGATCCCTATGGACTTGAAGAAATGAATCTTCGCTATCAAGCAACTTACAAAAAAGTAGTGGAAAACGAAATTCGATACGAAGAAGTCAATACCAAAGATGCAGATATAATCATTGCTGCATATGGAACAATGGCAAGAATAGTTAAAACAACCATTCATTTAGCTGAAAAGGAAGGAATAAAAGTCGGACTCTTCAGACCCATAACACTCTGGCCTTTTCCTTATAAACAAATAAACAAGCTTGCTGATACAGTGGAAAATGTGCTTACCGTTGAAATGAGCTATGGCCAGATGCTTGAAGATGTAAAACTCGGAGTTAATGGCAAGGCAAAAACGCCATTTTACGGGAGAAGCGGTGGAGTGGTTCCAACTCCCACAGAAGTCCTTGAAGCTGTAAAAAAGGTTATGGTAGGTGACTTAAATGGATAGCACGATTGATAAAATAATAGCTAAAATGCCAAAATCGTTAAGTGGGAAGGAGTTTACATATTGTCCTGGATGTCATCACGGCATAGTGCATAGACTCATTGCTGAAGTTATAGATGAACTTGGTATTGCTGGAAAAACGTTGATGGTGGCACCAGTTGGTTGTTCTGTCTTTGCATATGAGTTTTTTGATTTAGATGGCACAGTTGCTCCTCATGGACGTGCTCCCGCTGTCGCAACCGGCATGAAACGAGCCATGCCAGATCGCATAGTTTTCACTTATCAAGGTGATGGTGACCTTGCTTCTATAGGTACAGCCGAAATAGTGCATGCCGCTAACAGAGGAGAAAATATAACAACGATATTTATAAACAACGCAGTATATGGAATGACAGGAGGTCAAATGGCTCCCACAACTCTTCTTGGTCAGAAAACAACAACTACTCCTTATGGAAGAAGTGCAAAAGCAAATGGCTATCCAATTCGAATGAGCGAAATGCTTGCCACTCTGGAAGGTTCTGCTTACGTTGAAAGAGTCATGGTTACCACACCTCAAAACGTTATTAAGGCAAAGCGGGCCATAAAAAAGGCATTTGAAGTCCAAATCAAAAACTTAGGCTTTTCAATGGTCGAAGTTCTTTCAACCTGTCCAACCAATTGGGGATTAACACCAATTGAAGCGATGAAATGGCTCGAAGAAAAAATGACTAAGCAATATCCACTCGGTATCTATGTTGATAGAACAAAGGAGGCTGAGTGAAAATGGCGACATACTCTGTTGTCACAGCTGGATTCGGTGGACAGGGAGTCATGCTGTTAGGGAAAATTATTGCGGAAGCCGCCATGCACGAAGGGAAGAAAGTTACTTGGCTGCCATCTTATGGTCCCGAAATGCGCGGTGGAACAGCTAATTGTACTGTTGTGATCAGTGACGAAGATATAGGATCACCAGTAGTTGACAAACCTGACATAGTTATCGCTATGAACATCCCTTCCATGATTAAATTCGAGAAAAATATAAAAGATGAAGGAATATTGCTGATCAATTCTTCGGTTATAGACAGAAATCCAACTCGTAAAGACGTCAAAAGTTTCAAGATTTCATCAAACGAAATAGCTGATGAAATCGGTAACACCAAAGTTTTAAACATGGTAACACTTGGTGCTTTTGCCAAGATTAGTGGACTTATTTCTTTCGATTCTATAAAAAAAGCTCTTGAAGAAACCATGACTGGAAAAAAGAAAGCTTTTTTAGAAATAAACATCAAGGCTGTTCAAAAAGGAATGGAAGAAGTTAAAGAACTGTAACCACAAATAATAAAAGAAAGAGAGCTCCTTTTAATGAGGAGCTCTCTCTTTCATATCCAACCCGGGCAATAACCTACTCTCGCAAAGGGCTGCCCCCTTACTACCATCGGCCCGCGGTGGCTTAACGGCCGTATTCGGAATGGGAACGGGTGTTTCCCACCACGGTATCCTCACCCGGGATATCTTGGTCACTCAAAACTGAACAGGTCATTAGGTTAAGGCCTCGAGTTATTAGTACCAGTCGGCTCAACATGTCACCACGCTTACACCTCTGGCCTATCAAGGTCCTGTTCTCGAACCACTCTTACTCCCTTTTTGGGATGGGAGACCTAATCTCGGGGCGAGTTTCGCGCTTAGATGCTTTCAGCGCTTATCTCTTACGTACGTGGCTACCCAGCTTGTACCCCTGGCAGAATAGCTGGTTCACTATTGGTACGCTCATCCCGGTCCTCTCGTACTGAGGACAACTCCCCTCAAGTCTCCTGCGCCCACGGTAGATAGGGACCGAACTGTCTCACGACGTTCTGAACCCAACTCACGTACCGCTTTAATGGGCGAACAGCCCAACCCTTGGGACCTGCTTCAGCCCCAGGATGCGATG
>Ga0256840_1000419_pt1 | contig 44279 bp, 39 predicted proteins | sample 355202metaG_FD_185969 | JGI IMG/M metagenome (GOLD analysis project Ga0256840, IMG submission 185969) | Hydrothermal vent microbial communities from Mid Atlantic Ridge, Atlantic Ocean - 355-202 | ecosystem: Environmental > Aquatic > Marine > Hydrothermal vents | place: Atlantic Ocean: Mid...
GAGCTAAATAGCAACTGGCAAAATAAGACAGCCATGAAGCCTGAGAGTATTTTCATTATTTTTTGATTCATAGTTTTTGATTCATGGTTTTTTATACTGTTTTCGATACATGCTTTGTCGAGAGTATTTCATCTTTCTGATTGTTACATCCAGCCAGCATGATCTCTAATAGATGCAATAATCAAACCCAAAATTCCCCACAGCAATAAGCAGGATAAAAATAACACGATGTAATCATGCGGTAGAGAAGGCTTTGCTGCTTTTTCGGGCAATTGTGGTTGCACGATCACGGTTAAGTATCGTTGGTTTTGGGTCGCGCTAATGCGGGCATTTTCTAAACTTAATAAAGCTGATGCGTAAGCTTTTTCGGCAAAACCCTGTTCCGTCATTAAGGCTTCGCGATTAGCAATAATTGCGCTCATGCTTTTAGCGTTTTTCTTATTGCTGGTGCTACGGTTAATTTTACTTTGTGCTTTTGTAATCTGGCGTTTTAATGCCGATACTTTGTTGCTTGCCGTACGAACCTTAGGAGTATTGTCGTGCAAGCTTTTGCGTAGAGTGTCGAGTTCGGCTTCGGATGTGGCAAGCTCACCTTGCAAGCTGGCAACTAAAGATAAGGATGCCTCGACATTCTTTTCAGGGTTGAGTGCTTTTTCTGTATCAACAAAGCCGAGTAACTTTTGACGTGCCTGTTTGAGCTTATCTTCTGCTCGGCTCAGTTCTGCACGGGCGAATTTTAAACTATCTTGGCGAGACTTTTCAGATAGGCTATTTACTAAGTCTTCACTTTCTTTAAGTATTGCTTGAATGATGGTTAAGGTATCTTTTGGTTCAAACGCCATTACGCTTAGAGTGGCAATACCAGAGTTACTTTCAAATTCAATATTAACTTTCTCTTTCCAGTAAGCGATTAAATCTTCAATACTGGCATCCGCTTCTAAGCGAGATAAAAAGTCCTTGTCTTCACGCGCATAAATCTCGCGTAAATCAAGTTCACCTTTAGTGCGCTCAATCACCTCGCGTGATTCTATAAAGTCTTTAATAATTAAAGCGTCGCGGGTGGATGAGGTCGGCCCTGCGATTCCGGTAAGAAAACCGAGCGGACTAGAAGAGGCTTGGCCGGTTTTTTCAATCGTAAAATGAGCGGTAGCTTCATACTGTGGGCTGGCAACGACAGAATAGTAATAAACTCCCAGCGCCATAGGGATTACAAAAAATAACCAAAACTGAAATGATTTAAGTAAGCCCATGCTTAATTTGCCAAAAATATAGGGCTAGCGCTGTACCAGCGTTTACCTATTTTACAGGCAGAGCCTATCTGACCAGATTGTAAAGTGTACTTTTTACACGCATAACCGCTGGCAGAAAAATAACTACGACCGAGTTTAACCTTTGAGCTTAACAAGGTGCGGGTAGGTGCTTGATAGTTAAACTGGAGGTTTTTGACAGGCTTTTCGGTAGGAGATTGTTTAGAAAAAGTAGAACACGAACTTAGCAAAATAAGTAAGCCGAGTGTTAAAGCCAATTCCGTAAAACCCCTTAAGATATCGCTAAAGCGATAACTATTTATGACGATATTTTTGTTCATTAAAGTATAACTATTATTAAACTGAGCCGAATAATAGCATAGTGGGGCTAAATGTAAGCTGAACTTTGTGCTTCTTGTTTGAGCGTTAAGTGAAAGTAGGTAAAATCATGAATTATTTCATACTTCTAAATAATGTGTTATTATTGATAAGTGTAGTTCCTTATTTTTAAAAAAATAGATACTCATGATAGATAATATACTGAATAATCAAAACGAACACTGGCATGGTGGCGTTTACCCCTCAGTCCAAAGAGAGCAACTAAAACAATTTATTGAGTACTTGCCCCTAAAGCAAATAATCACCATCAGTGGTGTGCGCCGTTGTGGCAAAAGCACATTGGCAAAGCAGGTCATTAACCACTTAATAGAAACAGGCACTTCGGCTAAAAATATTTTATTTATAAACCTCGAACAGCCGTTTTTTATCGAATATCGCCACGATAGTAATTATCTGAATACACTTTATGAGGCTTACATCAAGCTGATTAACCCAAAAGGGAAAGTGACTATCATCTTTGATGAAATCCAGTTTTTTGAAAATTGGCAAGTGTATTTGAAAAGTAAATACGAAAACTCCTATATAAAATTTATCATTACAGGCTCAAACTCATCCATGTTATCTAACGAGATGAATACCCTATTGAGCGGGAGAAGCTTAAATATCCACCTGAATACTTTCTCATTCAGAGAGTTTTTAGATTACAAAGGCATTGCCTATAAAGAACCGCTAGAGCGTCTGGAAAATAAAATTGATATAGAAAGAGCCAAAGATGAATATTTAAAATGGGGCGGATTTTATGAAGTTTTTGATGTTGAAAGCGAACAAACTAAAAAAGAAATACTGATCAGTTACGCCAGAAGCATTATCTATCAAGACATCATCCCGCGTTACAAAATACGCAATGCAGAACTCGTTGAGAGACTTTTTTTCTATTTATTATCGCACGCAGGAGGAGTATTAAATTACACCAATCTATCGAAAACTTTTGGCGTTAGTGATAAAAGCATCAAGGAATACATCAATCATTTTGAAGATGTCTTCTTATTTCAGAGAATAGATAAATACCACAACAAGCCAAAAGAGCGCATAAAATCTTCAAAAAAGCTTTACGTACTCGATAATGGATTTTTACAGATAGTACCCAAAAACTCTGAAAACAAAGGGGTCTCGCTAGAGAATTTAGTATTTATTAACTTGTATGCAAAAGACAATACGCTGACTTACTTAAAAGATAAATACGAAGTTGATTTTTATACCAAAGGTGATTATTACCAAGTCGCTTATGATATTAGTGACCCTAAAACCTTAAAAAGAGAATTGAATGCGTTTAAGTATTTTGATATTAGCGAAGAAAATCATGTAGAACAAAAACGTAGATTAATTTCATATAGTGAAAATAAAGTAACGAATGATGTGGAAATTATTTCTTTTGAATCGTTACTTCTAAATTAACGCATGCGTGGTTCACGCAAAAAATAAAGGCAAAAATGTATAGTTAGTCGGATTATAATCGTTTATCTATACAAAATACGCTATAATGCTGTAATGAGTTTATTAAGTTCTTTAAATAGCCCAGTAATCAACCACGCAACTCTTTCATCATTGCTGAGTGATTATGTGCGTCCAAATGATAAAATCAGTGAGTTAATTAAAAAAAACAAGATTTCCCCTTTAAAGCGTGGTTTATACCTAGTTATAAACAATTCACAGCCATCGCCAGAATTAATGGCAAATCATCTCTATGGGCCAAGTTATGTTTCTAGGCACTGGGCGTTAAGCTTTTATGGTTTATTAAGTGAGAGAGTGTCTGATATAACGTCTATGTGTTTAGAGCGACCTCGCCGAGTTACAACGGCAGATTATTCATTTGACTATAAAAAAATCCCAATCAACTACTATGCAGTGGGTATTGAAAGCATACAGCAACATGGTATTGCTTTTATGATGGCAACACCCGAAAAATCGCTAAGCGACTTGCTGGTAACGACTCGCAATTTGCGCATACAGTCAGCAGGTGCAATGTTAAGTTATTTAGAGAATGATCTTCGCCTCGACGCGGAGGATTTATTACATTTTAAACTGTCTCGAATAGAACACTATGCTACGCAAGGTTATAAGTCAGAAATGCTAGGTCATTTAGTAAGTGCGATTAAAATTCTGCAGAACGCTCCAGTAAGGCACTCCTCTAAGACATTAAATGAGGTGGGCGACAATGATTGAAACAATGCTCACGCGGTATTCTATAAAAAATGATAACGATTACCGCCAAGCTCTAAGAGAAATTATGCAAGAAATAGCTCTAGCGGGGCTATATCGAGGTAATTTTTTTAAAAAAGCAGCTTTTTACGGTGGAACTGCGTTACGTATTTTTTATAAACTCGATCGCTTCTCAGAAGACCTTGATTTTTCATTATTAAAATCAGATCCAGATTTTTCTTTAACACCCTACTTTAATGCGATAGAGAAAGAGTTTCGCGCTTTAGGCATTAATATTTCAGTGACAAGCAAGGTAAAGAAAACCAAAACCAAAACCGCCATTGAATCCGCTTTCTTAAAAAGTACATCATCCATACATATTTTAGAGTTACAAGGTACAGATTTACAACAGTGGAAAATTTCAAAACCACTAAAAATAAAGTTTGAGGTAGATACTGACCCGCCGCAAGGTTTTTCTACCGAAGAAAAACTCTTACTTCATCCCTTTTCATTTTATGTGAAATGCTATCAAACCAGTGACTTGTTCGCCGGCAAACTACACGCATTGCTTTATAGAAGTTGGAAAAATAGAGTAAAAGGCCGTGATTGGTATGATTTCGAATGGTATATCAGAAAAGGCTACCCAGTAAACCCACACCACTTTTTAGAACGAGCCCATCAAAGTGGCGAGTTGCTCGATAAAAAATCACTGGTATTGGATGAGTTACAAGGCTTATTGGTAGAGCGAATAAAAACTATCAACTTCAAACAAGCAAAAGATGATGTCCTACCTTTTATTAAAAACAATCAAGTTTTAGAGCTTTGGTCGCAGGAATACTTTAAAGATCTAGTTATGCAGTTGGCTGCTTCTGATTGAAAAATGCAAAACAGAAGTTAAGGGCTAAAGTGAAGTTCAGATATAAATCTTGGGTTGCTGATTAATTCACGAAATGTGGTTAGTGATTCTTCGGATGAGTCAACTTCTAAATTATGATTTACGTTTCCCGATTTTTCATCAAAGTTGTCATTCCAGTAGGCAATGGCATCAAATTTAATGTAGTCTTGATTTAAGACGGTTTTAATCATGTCTCGGTACCACGCTGGCTTGCCGGGAGTTTTATTATTTTCAAATGCACCAAATTCAAGCAGAGCAAGCGGTTTATTTTCACTGATTTCATTAATTAAATGAAATTTCTGAGACACGCGAGAAGAAAATAAATTTACGTCAGTTGAAATCTCATTTGATGGACCGTAGATAGTGGTGCCAAGCCAATCTATATAATCGTCGCCAGGGTAGTAATTTTTGGGGTGGTTCCAGTCTTGTGTATAGAATTTCATCCAGCTCTCTTGCGGCCGAATAATATTTGGAGAATAAAACCAAGTAACATTGTTTGCCCCTACCTCTCTGAATAAATCTATAATGTGGCGGTAGGCATCACGAAAGCGTTCCGGGCCATCGGCTAAGCCATCTTGAGGTTTATAATTATTTTCAGCCCCACCATTATAAATGCCACACCAAGGAAACCAGCTGCCTTCCATTTCGACAGTAAAAGTAACTAAAAGAGGGATGATATCGCCATTATCGTCACGATCTTCTTTAGCTTCATTCGCCCAAGCTCTTAAATCATCATCCCAGTCGCCATCTATAATTGATTGCATAGAGAAGTCATCCATACATACACCTTCTGTTGCGCCATTATTGATAAACTCTTGTAACTCAGATTTTGCGATTAAGCGCGTTTCATTATGTGAAAAGGTTTGAGACTCTGTACAAACACTGGTTAAATTGAGTGCGTTCTCCGTTTGCCGTGCTTTAGTCGTGGGGTTTCCTAATATATGTGGGCTAGTCCAAGGCATAAGGCGAACGAAAGGCGTTTTACCTGCCTCTACGACCTGATGAATATTATAATGAGGATAGCGTATTTCTGCTTTATGATTCCCATTAGCGTCATTATACATCCAGTTATTAGAGAAATAAGACCATGCGGAAGGCTTGCCAGTAAGATCATCAAAGGTTTCTATCTTTTCAATGCTTACTTCATCTTCTTGTGCGCCAAAATTAGTAAATGACCCAAAATAGACTTGTCCATCAGGAGGCGGAAGTAGTTTTCCTGAGATCACTTTATCATTTGGAGTATTGTTTTCAGAACTACCACCACAAGCAGTTAAAAAAAGACTACTTAAAAGGAAGGGTGAGAGTACTGATAGATTTTTTAATAAGGGAAAAGTATTTTTCATACGGGTATCATATTAGAGGTTATTTTTATAATACCACTATAATAACGTATTTTAGCTATTTGGTGATAAATTGCCCGATGAAAGAGGCTTCTTACAGGATGAAGCTAAATATCACTAAATTTTAGTAACTAGCTTTGTACTTTTTTGATTACGCGGTCCGCATTGTTACAATCGATATAATCAAAAAAGATATTTCTTTTGAATAAATAGCTTTGACTTGGTTGTGTACCTACTTTTTGTAGTTGGCTTTGTAATGCGCTCATAAATGCGGTGAAATCTTTACAGATAGGCCCTGGGAAAACAAATTCCATATCATAGAAAAAACCTCTTTCTTCGGTCATATAGTGTTCATAGTCAAAGGCAAAACTAATCATGGGTTTACCTGTTAGCATATAGTCAATAAAGCAACTAGAATAATCGGTGATTAATATGTCAGCCTTTCTATAAAGTACTTCTACATTCGGGTATAACTTATTATTTACCGATATAACATTTTCCCCTCGTAACTCTTTTGAATAGCTATTTGCGGTATCTGCCATATGTTCTCTTATTCCAAGTACTGCATTATTTTTATCTAACCACTCGAGTAAAGTTGTTTTTTCTTTCTTCGTAAAATGATAATAGGCTTTTTCTTGTTCATTTCTAAATGTTGGCACATAGAGTATAAAATTTTTATTTTGTACGGTGGATTCTAACTGAGTAAGTTGGGTAAGAAAGTCATTGGGCAAAAGAGATTTTTCTCTTAAAATAAAATCATTGCGTGGTAGCCCAGTTACCCATATATCATTATATGTCAAAGGGTAAGATGCTGCTGCCATTGCCATTTTATCAATCTTTGAGGATGAAATAACTGCGTGGTATTTTAAATTTTCTTTTTTATAGATTTCAAGTATTTTCTTGGGCACAAGAGAAGCTACCCCTATCCTTTTTAAGGGAATTCCATGCCACAGATTAATTATTTTTCTTCCATTGGGCGTAATTGGGTAAATAATATCTTGGCTTGAAGAGCCTTTGATAAAAATCACGCCGGCTTCTAGTAGAGCAAGCTGTCCTTCTAAGCTTTCTAAAGGGTGTAGTTTTATATTACTTCCAATGATAGATATAGGTTTTGAGCGATATAAAATAATTTTAGTGATGAGTGGATCATCTTTTATGGACTCAAAAACTGCACGTTCATTTCCTGAAAAAACATGGTCATACGCGCATACAGGAAAGACCCAGTGACTCATATTTTTTTTAGTATTCTGATCTTTTTTTAAAAACTGTTGATGGCTTAATAATTTCACACGCTCTTTTTCGATATACAAATTATTATAAAGTTTACCTGCATCGGCAATACGATATAAATTACTCTCAATCGGTTTTAAATTTAAACTGGGAACTAATGCTTGTAGTTTATCTTTCCATTGCCATAGCTGCGGTACATGGTAATGATTTTCGGTTAAGAAAAAGCGTTTAAATAACGGGTAGCCATTTTCAATTAATTTAAAAATGTTATTTGTATAAATGGGGTGGAAAGGGTACAAGTCATCAACCGCTGTATCAAAATCAAAGCCTGCATTAATAAGTGACCGTGTAATACCTATCTCGTATTTGATTATAATATTTTTTTTATTACGTTCTTTTGATACAGAGCCTAAGATTTCCTTAAGTTTACCATTTTGCAAAATGGGTTTTCTAAAAGCAAGAAAATAAGAGCCTATGTGAAAATCATAAAAATTGTCACGCTCGTAGCTTTCTAAATATTTTTCTTTAACCACTGTAATAGGAATTTTGTCAGTGAATTGATTTGATTTCACGTGTTTCGTTGCAGCTAATCCTTTTGTTGCTTGCATTCCCCACCAGCTACACTGTTTAGCATCCATTTTAGAAAAAGTATCAGCCAAGGGCTTTATTAGATAGCTACTGTCATTGACTAGTAATAATTCATCATATTGTTCGATAGTTTCCCAGCCAATATAATACTTGGCGAGGCGTTTATATGAGCCAAAATCATATTCGCCATGACGGTTTGCCCAGGCACCCTTTGTAATGTGGCTGAGCTTTTTTAATTCACCTAGTTGAAGCAGACTATCTGATAAAAAATACACATCTGAATATTGAGCAAGTTCTTTAATAAAAATAATAACACTTTCATCAATTAAGCCATCGGGGTCGTAAGCGGCAAATAAACAAATTCTTTTAATATTTTTAGGGGGTGATATTTTTATTAGATCTTTTTTTAAAAAGCGTGGCCGAGTTAATAAACCCTGCTTTTTCCCAATGACAAGATAGTGTAATAATGGATTCACTGGGTGTAAAAAATCTGTTAAATACTCCGCTCGATACCAATGAGCATCAAAGTATGCACCTAATTCACGTTCTTCTTTCCAACCATACTGACAATAATGCTTAAGTGCATCTGAACCTAAGTTTGCGATATCAGGATTATTTTTTAAATACTCTTTGGGTCTAAAAAGACCAGAATTCTTTATAAGTTCATTATGTGAAAGCCATGCAGTAGAATCAGGCAAGCAATCTTTTTTATTCTGGAGGTAATGCACTAATGCGTTCTGTCTTTGTGGTATTAACTCATTATTAATACTCCAGTAAGAGAATGGAGAGAATTTAGGGTGTGGCGCAATATCTTGATAAATTCCATACCTTAAAAAGTCTAATAATGGATCAAGTTGATGTATTTTACATACTGGTCTAGCTGAAACATAATATTTCTCATTAAACTCTTTTTTGTTCTCTATTAGTTGATAGTTTTTTTCTAGTTCAAATTCATTTTGCAACGTTAGGCCTAAACTAACTGGAGAAGGGAAAAAGTTATTTCTTGTGTCGATTAGGTGATCTATCCCTTGTAGATTAGTTGCATAAGAAAGCCCAGTTCGCATGTTAGCAATTTTAGGTAATGCTCCAAAAACTCTTTCAAAGGCATGAAAAAAAGAGGCAACTTTTCCCGTTTTCATATCATCGTTTTTTATTAATAACTGGGTTAAGGCTTTGTTATTAATAAGCGGTTCATAAATACTAAGCCTTGACCAAAACATGGTGCCTGCAATAAAACCCCAGTCTTGTGCTGGATCAAAATCAGGATCAATAGTATCTAATGCCTTAGTTATAGATACTTCATTGTTATGCATTAACTGCTGGGTTGATTTGAATAAACTGGCAGAGCCTATTAAGCCTAAATCAGGCTCTGATTCAAATGCATTTATAATATTTTGGACTGTCTTTTTAGATCCAAGCAATGGTTCTATTAGTAGCTTGAACCATAGATTACTTTTACCAATACCTTCTACATGATTTTCAAGGTTGGCAACGCCTTTTTTTGTATGAATTTTACAAACTAAGTCGAAGCCTTGTTGCTGCAGTTCGGGTAATATCTGAATAAAAGGATAAATATCATAACCTTTATTCTGAGTAATAATAATCTGGGTATTCAGTAGGTTGGCATTACTAAGCAGTGCTTCTAGGGTTTTTTTATTCTCTTCTGTAACGCTAAAGAATAAGGTATGTTCAAAAGAAATATTGGATAAGTAATCCAGTATTTTTGGCATCATATCTAAATAATAAACATGAATAGCGATAGCAATTTTTAAATGGCTTGATGACTTACTTAGGTTAACTGCTTGACTATAAATCAAGCCACTTTTTTTATAAGAATCTAGCTGTTTTTTTGAAGGGAGGCTGCAACCAAATTTATTAATGTACTCTTCTAAATCAAGCCCCATTTCAGTCAAGTATTTGAGAATCTTTTTACTTGGTAAATGATTATTGTTTAAACCAATGGTCAGGAAATAATATAATGGGTTCGTATTAGTTGACTCTTTTAGGTATTTATTCTTATACCACTTAGGGTTAAAAATAGCTGAAGGTTTACAGCCACTTGTTTCACCTTCGTTAATATAGTGAAGCAAAAGGCTAGTTTGATCGGATACGATATCGGAATATTGTTTTCTATACCAGTTGGGATCAAAATAAGGGTTTGGCTTTCGTCCTTCATTCTCACCGTGTAAAAAATAGTGCTGTAGAGGAGTGCCTTTAAAGCTTTTTATATCTGGGTAAGTGTTAATGTAGTAGTTGGTATCAAAAAGACCACTTTTAGTAATAAGTGTTAAATTTGTTTTTTGTTGAGACCAGCGTTTAAAAAAGCTTAGCATTAAAATAGCCTTGTAATGTGTGTGGGGTATTATGCCATTAGATTGTTTTTCGTAGGTGTCTTTTTTTTATGCATTTAGGCTTTTATTCTAAGTCTTTTTTTAGTTGCTCTAAAATATCAAATGCTTTTAACACCTCATCCCTAGAAACAGATAAGGTGCTGAGTGTTTTCTTTAGTTGTGTTGATGAAATTCCTTCTGTACGTTTTAAATAAACGACTTCACAATGTTCTTTTAAAAAATCAAATTCGCCTTGCCAGTCGTCACCAATGGCGAAAATATCAATATTATATTCTTTAATGTCTGATATTTTTTGCTCCCAGGTTTTCTCGGGAATGGCTCTGTCAACACACTTTATATTACTGATAATTTCAGCGCGTTGATTATAGGGAATGATGGTTTTTTTTCCTTTTAACTTGTTAAATTCATCGGTAGAAACTGCCACTATTAATTCGTCACCTAATGACTTTAAGCGTTGCAGTAGTTTTAAATGACCAATATGAAATAAATCAAAAGTGCCGTAGGTAATGATAGTCGTTTTATTTTTATGCTTTGTCATTATTGTATTTTCTACCTTCTCTTTTTCCATGCTGAATATAATGAATAAAAGGATCAATACCGGCTTTTCTTATGTCGGGGTTGACTGATAAGTATATTAAGCCAAGGGTATTATTCAAGTACCAACCTGAGTTGAACTGATATATTTCGTTACTTAACATTTAGGTGCTCCTTAATCAAAAGAGGGTCATACGAAAGTTTTTCTATAACTGACTCCCATTCATTTATATCAACTTTTAATGGGTTATCTCGTAGTAATTCGATTTTTATAAAAGGAAAGTCTCTTGATTGGATAAGTTCTTGCCATTCATAGTGAAGCTGATTTTTAGCACCTCCTTTAATAACAGGGCATAAGCTAGAAACGTTTAGGTTGGAGTTAATTAGCCTGTTGTGATACTTCACTTCATTTTCAAGTATTAGTCTTTTCTTGTTTGAGTATATTTTTATATTATCCCAAAAGTTGCTAAAAATAGCGTGATTAAATGCCTTTTGTGAATAAACAACAAAATAGCTTTGTAAATGGTGGTTAATTTCTTTGCTTTCCGTCAGACCAAAAACATCATTTTCTCTCATGCCTGAAATAATAATTTTTTCTAAGTTTTTAAATGGGCCATAGACACTGTCATTACATAGTATTAAATATTGATAATCTTGTAACTTTGTCTCAGCTAACAGCATGCCTGTTTTCCATGCGCCAAAGTCATAGCCTGTATTCTTTTTTATAATAATCTGTTTGCATAAGTGCGAAATTTTTTTTATTTCCTGTTCAGACAGTTCTGAACTTGTTGAAATAAAAATAATATCAGCAAAACGGCTTAATTCTTTTAAGTAATTTAAGACATACCTATGGATAATATTATTTTTATCAAAGTGGGAGAAAAGACAAAGGTATTTATGATTTTTTTCAGTAAATAAAATTTTATTTTGAATTATTTCATGTGTGAAATCTTGGCCTAGGTTTTTTGGTGAATATTTAAAACCTACCAACCTGCCTTCTTTTTTACCATAAGAAATATAGCGCAAAAGTGGGTTTATTTTCTCCTGTTCAATATCTGGGTAGTCTTGTTGGTATAGCTTAGTATCAAAGTTTGCATTAGGGTTTCTGCCTTCTTTCCAGCCATATTGAGTAAAGTGACTTAAAGGGTTTATGCCTTGCCCCCAGACATCAGGGTTGTGAATTAAATAATATGCCGCAGAAAAGGTTTTTGATTTCGTTATTTGTCGTTGCTCTTTTATTGATAAGCGGTTACTTTTTTTAAATAATGAGATTGGGTTAAGTACTTTAGGGGGCTGCCTAATTTTATTATAATATTTTTTGTCAGATAATATATTATCTATTATTTCTTCAGCTCGTTTTAATTTTTTAGAAAGATTTGAGATTTCTTTATTCGCTAATTCTAGTGATGATTCCTTTGTACCTAACTGATGGTTTACATCAGTACATTGTGTTTTTAAATTTTCAACTGTTATTTTGATCTTTTTTAATTCTTGTTCTAATTTTTTCGATTGATTCATTGAGATTAAAAGTTGCTGTGTTTGGGTTGTGAGCTGACTTTGGGTTTGGTTTAATGCTTGGTTTTTAAGGTCTAACTGGGTCTCTAAAAGGGGTAACTCTTCATAGGGAGTTTGGTCTTTTATTGACCACTTATTAGCTGTTTGTTGTTGGGCTGTAGGCGTGCTGCCATGAAGCATAAAGTGCCCGCTTACCACGGACTCATCCATGCCTGAAATAAACCGTTTGCCAAGTTTGTTGTGCCTATGTTTTTGTTTTCGTATCACACAGATTGAGTTAATAAATTTGATTGAGTGTACTTGTTTTAGTAATTCTGGCTTTAGAGTCGTATGGTATTTTTTATTAAAACCAGCGATTAATTGTTGGGTTTTTTTATCAACTCCCCAGTGCTCGTGGTTAATAATATCGGCAAGTAATTTAAAAAAGGAAATGGATGAATGAGGGTTGAATAAGCCTCCTTCGTAGTTTTTCCAATAACTACAATGTAAATCTTCTGCAACGAATAAACCATCTTCTTTTATTTGTGGAAAGTATTTATCGAAGGTTTGGATTATATCACCTGATGTATGCGAACCATCATCAATAATTAAATCAAAACCTGTATTTATTTTTGTTATTTTTTGATAAGTTTTTGTTGCATTAGCATCGCCTACAACGATAGAAATACGAGGATCATCATATCGGAGAGATTCACAATCAGGATTTATATCACAGCCGATTATAGTTTGTGCTTTTTCAAAATATTTAGCCCATATTTCAATTGATCCGCCATTTTGAATGCCTATTTCAAGTAGGTTAATGGGCTTGTGACGATAAGGGTTAAATAAGCGATCATACTCTACAAGGTAGGAACTCCATTTATCGGATACTTTTCCCGTATGTGATGCATATAGTTGGGTCAGTGTTTTTTGTGTCATTGGCTTCCTAGTACTTCTCTCGCAAGGTGTTTGAAAAGGATAGCACACCTACACTTGCTTATTAATGATAAAATCATGAGTTCATCACTCAACTTTTCTAATCTGGTTATTGGATATTCAATTGTATTTTAAAAATAAAATTAAACAATTATTAGGCTTAAGCAATAATAAAGATGTTTCTTATAGTGCCTGGATAAAGTCTATAGAAGGCGAGTCGTTTGTGAGAGTGGGTAATGGGGGGGGGGATTTCTGTATTTCCTTTCTCCTGTTTGTGGAAGAGGCTTCAATCTCATTATTAAAACAAACGATTGATTCTATTGTTAATCAAGAGATTAATAGTTGGGAGTTGATTCTTGTTACTGATATTGGTATCAACTTTGATAGTTTAGGCGTACAGGCTTCTGCTGTAACTGTTATCTATGAAGAAAAATTGGCGACCCTCAATAAGTACTCTTGTATTAATAATGCGCTAAGGTCAATTCAGTCTGACTGGGTTACCTTTTTGGACGTGGGTGACTTAATCTCTCCATTTTTTATGCCATCTATTTCTCGTATTATTGATGAGAGTAATACGGCTGAAGGGGGTAAGTATTCAGCTATTAAAATTATATACACTGATGAGGATTATCTCGAAAGAGGCGAACGACATAACCCTTGCTTTAAACCAGATTGGAATCCTGATTATCTTGATAATTATAATTATTTTTCAAAAGGTGTGGTTTACCAAAAGGATTGTTTTAATGATGTGGGAGGGTTTAATTCTGAGTCTGACTCGCCTTACCATGACCTGGCTTTGCGTGTTACTAAGGGCTTAGCGGGCAAGCAAATTCTGCATATCCCACACGTTCTTTTTCATTTTCTTTTGCCTATTGAGCCTGAGGTAATACTGAGACGACGATATAACCTTGCTGAGCCAGTACCATTAGTTAGTATTATCATCCCTACTAAAGATAGCTTAGATTTGTTGAAACCGTGTGTTGAGGGGGTGCTTGAGGATACGGCATACAAGAATATTGAAGTTATTATTATAGATAATAATAGTCGTGATTTAGAAGTGTTAGAGTATTTATCCGACCTTGAGCATGATGCCAGAGTTTTAGTTATGCATTATGCGGATGACTTTAATTTTTCTGAGATGAATAATCAAGCGGTGAAGATGGCGAAAGGGGAGCTTATCTGTTTTTTAAATAATGATATTTCAATCATTAAAGATGATTGGCTGCATGAAATGACCTCAAATGCGCAACGTTCTGAGATTGGCTGTGTTGGAGCAAAGTTATATTACCCTGATGGGATGATTCAACATGCAGGCGTTATTTTAGGTTTAAAAGGTTATGCCTCTCACGCGCACAAAGGATTTGAGGGGAATAGTAAAGGCTACTTTAACCGATTAGTTGTAACGCATAATGTGTCGGCAGTAACTGCTGCTTGTTTACTTGTTAAAAAATCAATTTTTAATAAGGTTGGGGGCTTTGATGATAAGAATCTAAAGATTGCATACAATGATGTTGATTTTTGCTTAAAGGTGCGTGAAGCGGGCTATCGAAATCTTTTTACACCCCATGCAGAGTTGATTCATCATGAGTCAAAATCACGTGGGAAAAAGCGTAATAAAGAGCAAAAAAAGCAGTTAAAAAGAGAGTCGGATTATTTAGTAAAAAAATGGGGAGAGCATCTTTTTTCTGATCCTGCTTATAATCCAAATCTTACTTTATTACGTGAAGACTTCTCATTAGGCTTGGATAGAATAGAACATGACTAAGGAAGAACCATTAATTCAAGTGATTGTATGCACCTATCAAGGTGAGAGGTTTATTACAGAGCAACTTACATCTATTTTGGATCAAAGTTATGTGAATTTTGAAGTTCTGGTTTTCGATGACCGTTCTACAGATCAAACGTGTGATATTGTGGGTGTTTTTTGTCAGAAATTTTCTAATATAGTCCTTTATAAAAATACTAATAATTTAGGCTTTTTAGGTAACTTTGAGCAAGCACTGAATAGCGCTTCAGCGGCTTATATCGCTCTATCTGATCAAGATGATATTTGGCATAAAGATAAGTTGCAACTTTGTATGGAGGCTTTAATGGATCTCGAAAAGAAACAGCCGAACCTTCCTGTATTGGTTCATTCTGACTTGTCTTATATTGATGACAAGGGGGAGCAAATACATGGCTCTTTTTTTGAAAAGAAAGGATTAACTTTGCCGAACGAAAAATCATTAAGTCATATACTGGGGCATTGTGGCGTGATGGGTAATACGATTTTAATGAATCGAATATTGGTGGATAAGGCCTTACCTTTCCCTGAAGGGCTTAAGTATCACGATTATTGGTTTGCAGTTGTTAATGAGATTTTTGGTATACGAAAGGCAATACAAAAGCCGCTAGTTGGTTATCGCATTCATAATGATAATAACAGCGCTAATAATAGAATTATAAAAACCCGTAAAAGCTGGTTCAAAAAAAGAGCTGAATTAGTATTGCCTTTTATGGATGATCATCGTGAAATCGCATTACAAAAATTGCTTTCAGAATATCCAGTGGGTGAAGAAGATTATCAGCTAATTCAAGGTTTTTGTAATTATCTTACTTTTAAAGGGAGTAGATTATCCTTATATTTGTTTTTACTGAGGAAAGGTTTTTTTAAAGAAGGGGTGGTTTTTAGGTTGGCTAGCTTGTATCGAATTTTGTTTACGACACGTTATGATCGTTAAGCTTTTGTTTAATAATTTCGTTGATTGTATCAATGATATCCGAGGGTCTTTTTTTGTAGGGGTTGTAGTATTGTGTATAGAGAATATAAGCTCCTGCAAATAACTCTTCTTTAGTCAGTTTTCTTTTTCTGCGCTTGCATATTTGTTTGTCTATCGTAAGCCCCCAGCCTGAATAAAATGGTACACCATAACAAATGACTTTTTTATCCAGAATAAGTGCTTCCATTCCCATGCCGGATGTACAGGTGTAGATAATATCCATTTCTTTTAGTAATGAAATTGGGTTTATGTCTTGTGAAATCACCTCACATTGTTTGGGTAGGTCTTTCAGAGAAATACTTGATTTCTTTTTACCCGAAAGTACATCGGGGTGTATTTTTAGGTAAATAGAGGCGTTTGGATTATCGTTAATTGCATCTTTTATCATTTTATCAATAGTGGCTTCATTTGCTAAGCCATACTGCAAAGAGGCATCTCCTGCGGTTTGAGCAATGATAAGCACTTTAACTTTATTGGCATTGTTGAAAAAGTCATTCTTGAGTTCTGGGGCATGGTTATATTTGGATATATGGTTTTCTTTTATCAATGCAATAGCTTTTTCTGCAGTCTCAATTAAACTAGGTTCGCTAGAGAAGGGGTAGTTATTTAGCATATTTTCTAATTTAGAAGGGGCGGTAGCATCAAGGTAAAGACCAATATCATCTTCAATCAATGAAAATGAAGGTGACTTGTTTACCCCAAGTCCAACGGAACGAATGAAACCGTCTTCTAAACGAATCAGTTTTCCTCCATATTTCTTCTGTTTATGAAAGGCATATTCTCCTGTTTTTTTTCTTCCCCAGCCAAAGTACATTTTCGTAGAGTAGGGAGCGATAAAACTTAAAGCGTAAAAGAGGGCATTTCTGACCTTAGGATTGATTCTAAAGAAGATTAATTTAAGCCATTGAGGTGTTGAATTTTCCATACTTAAAAATAATACCACGCAAGAATCTGAATAGTATCGTCATTGAGCATTTCAAAGCTTTTTGAGTGATTTACGAACATGATCACAAGAATGTCTGATGGTACTAAGCATAACCGTGTGCGGTAGAGTTCACTAAACCTACGGGTGAAACGGAATTTTTTCGAATATACTGTACAAACTAAAACTATGAAACCAAAGTCTTGCACTCTCATTCGTGATTCTATCTGGGGATTAGGATTAAAACTGATACTTAAGCCCAGTAGAAATTCCTAACGATGTTTTACGTTTGCTTTTTAGCGGATTTTCGCTAATTAATTGAGTGCCTAGGTTGAAATGTATTTGTTTATTAAATTGACTGTCCAAGCTTAGGCCAATGGCTGACCATTTTTTGCCATCGGGGTCGGCAATGGGGTTGAGTCCATCTTGGGTTCTTAATAAATCAAGTTCTGTAATTTTCACCCATGTTCGCCAGAAGTCACCGTTGTCTTTAGATAATATACCTCCTAGGCTCACCATGGTGCTATCTGAGTCTATACCGTATCCCATTGATGTGCCGAGGTGGCGGTAGCCGTCTAAGTAGAAGTCGTGGTTGTAGGTGGTGTTGTTTCTGTCTTCTCCTGCAAATATGCCGGAGCTGGTATCAACCCATTCTGCGTAGCCGCGCCAACTGCCTTGGAGTGTTTTTGAGTAACCTGTGACCGATGCGCCTAGTTGTAAGGTTTCATTGCCACCAAAAATAGAGTCGCCGGTATCTTCGGCTAAATATTGGCCGTATAAAGCGTAGGATTCATTGCTGTTTTTTAGCGGTAACTTCCAGCGCATGTCGATTTGCGCAAGGTTGTCACCGAGGAGCCGGTCACCGTAGTTGTTTTTGTTAATACCAAAGAGCGATTTGGTTAGGGCCGAGAGGCTTTCATTACTGCCTTTGCCGCCCCAAACTAAAGTGCGGCTTAAACCAACCTCGAAATCTTTAAAGATTTTTGGCTTAAAGTTATAGCGAAAGCCTATGAGTTTGGGCTTGGATACATATCTGTCTTTTTCAAGTAAGCCTACAAACATATGAAAGTTGTTTGGTCCAATCCAGTTGAATAATTTGCTTTCAAAGGCTTTAGAATGAATGTTTTGTAGTGAAATAGCAGGAATAGGGCGGGCATTATTGGAGAGTATAAAAGAGCCATCCCAGGCAGGCCCCCACCAACGGGATTGCGTGCCTGCGGTAATTTTCCAGTTGCCTAGTTCACCTGAGAGGTATGACTCATCAAGTCGAATAGGGGAGTCATTGGGGTGGATAACATTGGAGTTGGTATTAATAATTTCAGCAAAATTATCATCGGCAGTACTAGTTGCTTCATTACGGTTATGATCAGAAAATAAATAGCGTTGGATTCGCGCCTGTCTTGCGGCAGTTATTTTAAGTCGCGCATCAATATTTTTCTTGCCCCAAGAGCCAGCCACCCAGTTGAGGTATTTTTCACGACCGTCACTTGAAAAATCTCTAATTAACAGTGCTTTGCTGTGGATCTTTCCGCCCACGCTTAAATTTGTGTAGTTGGTTTTTTTCTTGACAATTGAGTTAACGTATTTTAATGCGGCTTTTACGGCAGGTTTTAACACTTCACGTGCGACGGGCTGCCTGAGTAAATCATCAATATCTTCGCTAGCCAGTGGCCATGTGGTGAGGGGAGATTTTAAATAGCCAGCATCGGATAAAACCTGTAAGTTGTGGCGTAATCGCATGTCGCCAGGTTCTAGCCAAGGTTTTGCAGCGAGAATATTTGGGTAAGTTAGTGTAGCTAAAATTATGATGAGAAAAATTCGCATAGCGACCCCTTGTTTTTTTATTATTTAACCGGATTCAGTGGTGACCTGAAATCAGGATGTTTTTTATGCATAGCTTAGGTGGTATTTCAATCACCTGAGCTTTGAAGTTTTTTTAACTTTTCATCCAACGTCGCTTGTAAAGTATCAATTTCCGAAGAGAGTGCATCACTTTCACTATTGATGTACGATCCACGTAGCATCTCGCTAGCAATATTTATAGCTGCCATAACGGCGATTCTCTCCGCTCCTAATGCTTTGCCCCCCGCACGGATTTTTTTCATACTATCGTCAACGTGTTTAGCTGAGGCAAGTAATGAATCGTGTTCACCTTCGGGACAAGAAATTTTATATTCTTTGCCCATCACATGAACGCTGACGGGAATGGTGTTTTTAGTCATGCTTAACGTCCTTTGGGTTCAAGTTTAGGTGACTTATGAAGACTCGGCTGATTTTAAGCGCTCAACCATGCCTTCAATTTGTGTGCGAACCTTTTCATTTTTATTTAATAGCTCAGAGCGCTCAAGCATTAATTCTTTATTGCTGTTTTGGACGGTTTCACAATGAATCAAGAGTTTTTTAATGGTTGATTCAAGCGTATCCACTTTATTTTGCAATGAGTTAGATTGTGTGTCCATAAAGGCTCCTAAGCAAACAGCGTTCTAATAAGCGTTTAATATTACAGGGTTTAGTCTGACTATTCAAAATTTCTAGCAAAGAGCTTAGTGCTTTGTTTTTTCAGTTCTAAATTATAGTCGCTTATTAGATATTTCTAACGGTTTTTTACATTTAACCTCTATGCTAATCCTGTTATATTTGTTTTCACCCTAGTCATAGTATAAAAAAATAACCATGAGCAAATTTTGGAGCAAACGCACCCACGAGCTAGACCCGTATACGCCGGGTGAGCAACCGCAAAACCAGCAGTATATTAAGCTCAATACTAACGAGAATCCATACCCACCGTCACCCAAAGCGATTGATGCAATGCGTGCAGCAGCGGATGAGGATATGCGTTTGTACCCTGACCCAATGGCGAAAAGCTTAAAGCAAGCGGTAGCTGATTTTTATGATTTGGATGTGTCAGAGGTGTTTGTTGGAAATAGTTCGGATGAGGTTTTAGCGCATACTTTTGTGGCGTTATTGAAAAAAGATAAGCCTCTTTTCTTTCCTGATATTAGTTACGGCTTTTACCCTGCTTATTGTGGTTTGTTTAATATTGAAACGACACGAATTCCGTTGGCAGATGATTTTACGATCAACCCTCAAGACTATGCAGCCGATAACGGCGGTATTATTTTTCCTAACCCTAATGCGCCTAGTGGCATTGCACTTTCATTAGCGGATATTGAAAAAGTATTAATGGCAAATCAAGAGGTGGTCGTGGTGATTGATGAGGCCTATATTGATTTTGGGGGTGAAACGGCTGTGCCGTTGATAAATAAATATCCTAATTTATTAATTACCCAAACCTTTTCTAAGTCACGTTCATTAGCTGGTTTGCGAGTCGGGTTTGCGATGGGGCAGGCGGATTTAATTGATGGTTTGGAGCGGGTTAAAAACTCGTTTAACTCCTACCCGCTTGATCGTGCCGCAATTGCAGGTGCTACCGCATCCATAAAAGATAAAACGTACTTTGTCGAAACGTGCCAAAAAATAATCAATACACGAGACAAAGTGAGCAAAGCGCTAGAGCAAATGGATTTTAGCGTGTTACCCTCACAAGCTAATTTCGTTTTTGCCAAACCGAATAAAGCCGATGCCGAAAAACTCTATTTAGATTTAAAAGCAGCAGGCGTGTTAGTGCGTTATTTTAATTCGCCTCGAATAGCGGGTTATTTGCGCATAACCATTGGTACAGATGCTGATATGGATGTGTTTTTAGAAAAATTAGCAATGCTGACCTAGCCCGCATACTGCATGAAGGCGCTCTTGAATTTTGACTTATTCAGTTATATCAAATGGTGAGGCAACTTTTTACCGTTTTCAATAAGCTCAAATTATGATGATTGTGGAATTTGCAGTAGGTTTCTAGTTCTCGGACAAGCTCCTAGTGCAAACAACGGGCTATCTTCTGTCCTGTTTTTTGCAGTATCGTAAACACGGTATTTGTATTAAGGGCTACGTTAGCCCCTAAAATATCAATGGTTTCAATGTTGACTGAAGTCCCTTCAGTAATTGCTTTAATCCGCTCAACCTTTACGCCTGGGCTACTTATTACACAACGGATGTTTGCATTACGAATTTTTTTGCGAATACGGTTAATGCTTTTACTACCCGCCGAAACCACCTCATGAAAATCAACAATGACTGGTTTTTGTAAACCAAACTGTTCTGCGAAGTACTGCCATGAGTTGTGAAAAACAATATAGGGCTGTGTTTTTACAGGCGCTAACTCAGCTTGAATTGTTTTTTTTAGTTGGGTGAGTTGTTGATTAAAATGTGCGAGATTGCTTGCATAAAATTGTTTGTTTTTACTGTCTAATTTACTCAGGGTGGTAGCAATATTAGTCGCTAATATTTGTAGATTTCTTGGTGATGTCCAGATATGTAAATCTTTTTCATCGTGCGTATCGTGGCTATGTTGTTCATTTTTGGATTTAGGTTCTACAGTGTTAGTTGCGCCATGGTTATGCTTTCCCACATAACTTAAAAGCTGAATATTTTTATCATCTGCCAAAGAAATAATATCTGTGTTAGCTAACTTATTATCAAAGGCATGATTCAGTAAACGCTCAAAGTTTTCATCAATTCTAAAAATCACATCCGCTTGTTTTATGCGTGAAATATCAGAAGGCTTAAAACTATAGGTATGAGGTGAGGCGTAATCAGGGATAAGTTGAGCGCTTTCAACGTGGTCGCCTGCGATGGCTAAAACTAAGGCTTGAATCGGTTTAATCGTACTAAGAACCTGTAGTTTATCTGATGTCTGCGGGGCATTTTTTTCAGATGAATCTTCTCGGTTTTGCGAAATAAAAAACAAGCCCAGTAGACATAGAATAATAATCACGAAAAAAGGTACAATACGGCGCATGTCTGGATCCCTAACAAAAGAAACGATTACGAAAGAACGGTTGGCCTCTCTTACGCAGATAAGCTTAAACCTCCAAGGCAAGAGCATTCTGCATGATGTCAGCCTAGAATTGCAAGCTGGAAAAATACTAACTGTGATTGGCCCAAACGGAGCGGGTAAATCGACTTTAATTCGTGTTTTGTTGGGTTTACAAGCACCTGACGCAGGTGACGTTTGGCTTAAACCTAAACTACGTCTTGGCTATGTGCCACAAAAAATAACTATAAACGAGCTAATGCCGTTAACCGTTGAGCGTTTTGTAGCATTGGCAAAACATAAAAATAATAATGAAGTAAATGATGCGCTGGCTGAAGCGGGTGTTATTCATCTAAATAAACAAGCGATCAATAGTTTGTCGGGCGGTGAGTTTCAGCGGGTTTTATTGGCACGCGCGTTATTGCAAAAACCACAGTTATTGATATTGGACGAACCTGCACAAGGCGTTGATGTTATTGGGCAAGCGGAGCTTTATGAGAAAATATCTTCACTTAAAGATAAGCATGGTTTTGGCGTATTAATGATTTCACATGACTTGCATTTGGTGATGCAAAAGACCGATCAAGTGCTCTGTTTAAACCAACACATTTGTTGCAGTGGTCAACCCGATGATGTCAGTAATCACCCAGAATACCAGCGCTTATTTGGTGACTTGCCAGCGGCAGGTTTGGCGGTTTATACGCATCAGCATGATCACTGTCATGATTTACAGGGTAATGTAGTAACGGGTAGTTGTAAGCATCCAGAGCATAATGGCTCGTCAGATGAACAAAAGGATGCGCCGCATGGATGATTTTATTCTTCGAGCGCTATTGGCGGGCTTAGCGTTAGTATTAATTGCAGGGCCGTTAGGCGTTTTTATTTTATGGCGGCGCATGGCTTATTTTGGCGATGCGCTTTCACACTCGGCTATTTTAGGCGTTGCGCTAGGTTTTTTGTTATCTATTAACTTCAATATCGGTATTTTAATTACCACGATAATGATGGCAGTATTGCTGATTTTATCACAACGAAAAAAACAACTCGGCAGCGATACCATGCTCGGCATATTGTCACATAGCGCCTTGTCTTTAGGGTTAATTGTAATGAGCTTTGTACAGCAGCGGGTAGACTTAAATGCGCTGTTATTTGGTGATATTCTATCGGTAAGTTGGCAAGATTTATGGGTGATAGGTGCAGGTGTAGTGCTGATTTTGGGCGTGTTAGCTTTTATTTGGAAACCATTGTTATCACTCACCGTGCATGAAGAGTTAGCTCGTGTAGAAGGCGTAAACGTCGCTTTAATCAGCGCACTTTATACGTTGTTAATCGCTGTCTTAGTAGCTATTTCAATGAAGATTATCGGTGCGCTGTTAGTAACTTCACTGTTAATAATACCCGCCGCCACGGCGAGAAAATTTTCCTCAACGCCTGAAGGAATGGCAATGCTTTCAGTGGTAGTTGGGATGATTGCAGTGATGCTCGGCTTAAGTGCATCAATGCTTTGGGATACACCAGCGGGGCCGTCAATTGTTGTGGCTAGTTCGGGCTTGTTTTTAATCAGCCAGCTTGTGGGTTCACGTGGATAAAAAGGAAGTCCACGAACGGCACGAAAAAACACGAAAAAAGAAATATTATTTCGGTAGTTTATATGTTTTGTGAACGTCTTTTAAAAAAGCTTTAGCCTGATTTGCATCTGCAACAATCTGTGTTTTTAAAGCCTCAAAATCATCAAACTTTTTTTCTGCCCTTATAAATCTAACCAGTTCAACGCAGATATGCTTTCCATAGGCGCTAAAGGCTTCATCGGTAAAATCAAATAGATGGGTTTCTAAGCGGTTTTCTGTGCCATTCACGGTGGGGCGTGCACCTAAATTTGCTACCCCGAGTAACGGCTGGTCAGACTTTTGGTTAGAAAGACCTTTCACCTTCACTGCATAAACACCACGTGCAGGGGCGATATTGTTGGGTAAACGCAAGTTCAACGTAGGAAAGCCAATGGTTCTACCGCGTTTATCGCCATGGCGTACCCTTCCTGAAAGTTGGTAGTGATGCCCTAATAATTGATTGGCATTGTCTATATCTCCAGCTTGTAGGTAATCACGAATTCGGGTACTGCTGATGCGTTGGTTGTCTTGTTTACAGGTTGCCGTATCAGCTACTTCCATGTCTGAGTAGTCACCGATTGTTTTTAAAAGTTTGAAATCTCCTGAGCGTTTATGACCAAAACGAAAATCATCACCTACTGCTAGATATTTTACTTTTAATTTTTCGAGTAAGATTTTCTGAATAAAATCTTCAGCAGGGATAGCGGAGAAATCTTTATCAAATTTTAGGCAAAGATAGTTATCTATGCCTAGCTGATCGAGTAAGCGGATTTTATCCCGCATAGGAAATATTCGTGCAGGTGGTTCGGGCATAAAGAACTCTGCGGGGAGTGGTTCAAAGCTAATAACAGTCAGGGGTAAATCAAGTGACTGTGCTTTCTTCTTAAGTTTAGCAATGATTTTTTGATGCCCAAGATGCAAACCATCAAAGTTACCGATTGTGGCTACACAATGAGTTTGCGGCTGAATAGCATTTATTCCTCGAATGATTCGCATATGTTAAGCCAGGCCTGCAAAGTTTTGTTGGCGTAACGCTTCGTAACTGACGATGGCGACGGTGTTAGATAGATTGAGGCTGCGGCTATCTTCTAGCATTGGTAAGCGTAATTTATTTTGTGTAGCAATCGTCTCTAAAACCTCAGCAGGTAAACCACGCGTTTCTGGTCCAAACAGCAAAACATCACCTTGCTTAAAACTTATTTCAGTGTAGTTTGTTGATCCTTTAGTGGTTAAGGCGAAGAGGTTCTTATTTTTCATTGCAGCATTAAATGCCTCAAAGTTGTCATATTCGTGAATTGTCGCCGCATCCCGATAATCTAAGCCTGCACGGCGTAAACTTTTTTCATCCAGATTAAAACCTAAAGGGTGAATTAAATGTAAACGACAGCCAGTATTGGCACATAAGCGCATAATATTACCCGTATTGGGCGGTATTTCAGGTTCGTAGAGAGCTATTTCAAACATGGTTGGCCGTATGTGGGAGTAAGTTAATGCTTCATTATGAATTTAATACTGTTAGGCTTCAAGTGGACTCTTTGCCCATAGCCTCCGGATAGAATAACAATCAAGTATTTGTTTAGGGAGGGGGGGGGAAGAATCAAACCCCCGACTATTATCGTATTTCTAATAGTTATTTAGCTTGTGTTTTCCTTGAATACTTCTATAAAGAGTTAAGTGTAACCTTAATAATTTATCAGATAGTAAATATGACTTATCGAACGCCAACTCTAAGCCCTTTTTTTGATCTTAAAGTAGATGATAATAAACAAAAATACCTTGAAATATACTCACGGGGTATCGAAATACTACGCTTAACAGCGTTAAATAAAGGAACTGCTTTTACAGAGGCAGAACGTATTGAATTTGGCTTCGAAGGACTTCTCCCTCCTGTTGTGGTCAAGCTAAAAGATCAAGTTAATAGACTCTATGTCGGCTTTACCAGTCAAGCATCTGACATTGCTAAATATCAGTTTTTACGAGCAGTTCAAGAGCGTAACGAGGTATTGTTTTATGCACTTATCTCCAAATACTTAGAGGAGATGATGCCTATTATTTATACGCCAACAGTCGGTAAAGCTGTTCAGCAATACAGTTCGCTCTACCGTTCACCTCGTGGTTTAACATTTACAGCCAATAATATTTGCAGAGCAGATTCAATTGTTGGTAACTACCCTTGGAATGATGTTCGTATGATTGTTGCAACAGACTCATCAGCAATCTTAGGTATTGGTGACCAAGGTCATGGTGGCCTAGCGATTAGTATCGGTAAACTTGCACTGTACACTGCTGGGGGTGGGTTAAGCCCTTATAATACATTGGCTGTTAACCTTGATGTGGGTACCGATAGACAAGAGTTACTTGAAGATGAGGGGTATCTTGGGGAGCATGAGAAACGCCTTACTGGTGATGCGTATTTCAAGATTATTGATCAATTTGTAGATGCGGTAAAAAAACGTTGGCCAAAAGCTATTATTCAATGGGAAGATTTTGCAAAAGATGTTGCTTTTACAGTTTTAGAGCGATACCAGGATAAACTAGCAAGTTTCAATGATGATATCCAAGGCACTGGAGCTGTCGTATTATCAGGTCTTTTGAGTGCTTGTAAAATTAAAGTGGAGCCTTTAGTTGAGCAACGAATAGTTGTCGTTGGCGCGGGAGCGGGTGGTGTTGGTGTCGCAAAACTTATTCAAGATGGGTTGGTGCGTGAAGGGCTCACGCGAGAACAAGCACGCAAGCAAATGTTTATTCTAGATGAGTTTGGTCTTGTTGTTGAGGGTATTTGTCCTGATGAGTACAAAAAACCGATTATGCAGTTTCCTGAAAGTTATGAAAACTGGGATGTTGAAGGTAAGGTTCCATCACTCATGGAGGTTATCAATCAAGCTAAGCCGACTATTTTATTGGGGCTAACCGGTGTTTCTGGATTATTTACCCAAAATGTTATTGAGGAGATGGCCAAAAACAATAACCTGCCTATAATTTTTCCTCTTTCTAATCCCACATCAAATGTAGAAGCTGTTCCCGAAGATATCTACCAATGGTGTGCTAATGCTGGCACAGGTAATGCGATTGTGGCATCAGGCAGTCCATTCGCTGATGTGATTATGGATGGAAAGTGTTTTAAAATTGGGCAAGGTAATAATGCATTTATTTTCCCCGGTTTAGGTTTTGCCAGTGTGTTGGGCGAATGTACCAAGATAACTGATTCTATGATTATTGAGTCTGCTTATGCGTTGGCTGAGTATACTGAAAAATACTATATTCATAATGCAAAGCAAAAAAGCCAGATTTACCCGCCTATCTCTGATTTGCAGTCTGTTAGCATGTTCATTACTAAACGCGTATTAGAGTTAGCGATAAAAGAGGGGACTGCAAGTAGGCAAGGAATAGCGTCACTTAATATGGAAAAATTTATTGAAGAAAATGCCTGGAAGGCACAATACTTGCCGTTTAAAGCGGGGGAGAAACCTGGCTAAACAGTTTTATTCAAAATTTTTTGACTAGTGATAGCTATTAATAGAGACCTTTGCAGGAGTCGGATGACGAGTAAAAGTGGTTAAAATTTCACTGCTTTTCGTTGAAAAACTCGCTATTAGCTTCGTTTTCCGCCTTAATCAGTAAAATTTCACCCGATTTTTCTTTCGCCGCCGACTCGTGCAAAGGTCTCTAATAAAAGTTCATACAGACTCTTTTATGATTAGATTATTTAGTTTGGTGGCTAATTGACTGGATAAATGTGGTAATTTTTCAGTAATACCTAGATCTTTACATTGAGTTATCTGCAAGCCTTGATAGCCGCAAGGATTAATATCGTTAAACGGCGATAAATCCATATCTACATTTAAGCTTAAACCGTGCGTTGTGCAACCTCGTGAAACGCGCAACCCCAGTGCGGCAATCTTGTTATTGGCTACATAAACGCCGGGTGCTTTGGGGTCATTTTGCGCTTCGATGTGATAGTCTTTAAGTAGTGAAATAATAGCATCTTCTAACAGGGTGACTAAGCGACGCACACCTAGTTTACGGCGTTTCAAATCAATTAAGGTATAAATAATAATTTGCCCTGGGGCGTGGTAAGTGACTTGGCCACCTCTATCGACTTTAACAATAGGTATATTATTGGGTTTTAAAATATGTTCGGCTTTGCCATTACGCCCTTGCGTGTAGACTGCAGGGTGCTCGACAATCCATAATTCATCAGCGGTATTTTCATCACGTGTTTGGGTAAAATCTTGCATGGCTTGCCAAACAGTTAAGTAATCTTGCAAGCCTATATTTTTTATAAGAAGAGGGGAGGAATAAGATTTGACTAAAGCGCCCAAAGGACTAGCTCGTTATTGGTTAAATCAAGGTATAGCGCGTCTAGCTGTGGTTTGTCTTTGGCATGGATGTTTAACGTTAAACTGACATATTTTCCTGTTTTACTGACATTGCTGGTGGTTTCATCATTATCAAATTCAGTGTCATGTTTTGCCGCAATTTTTGCAATTACGGTATGAAACTCAGGTATTGAAGCACCCATGACCTTTACGGGAAAGTCACAGGGGAAGTCAATTAGTGACTCTTCTAAATCGGGTGGGGTGCATTTATCTGCCATAGTTTGTCACACGTTTATTTTACAAATATTTTTTTAATACTGTCGGTTACGCCGCTCCAAAATCCACCTTTATCGACATTATCAAGCGCTAGCAGGGGGGCTTCAATGACCTTTGTTGTGCCGTCCATTATGATGGCTTTGCCGACAACATCGCCGCGTTTAATGGGTGCGTCCAGCTTGTTGTTTAGCTCCATTAAGCCTTTAAGTTTTTTATAATGACCTTTTTCTATCGTGACATAGAAATCATTTAAAATACCAACAGGGACAGTATTGTGTTGCCCTTTCCAGATACGTGCTTCAGAAAGCACAGAGCCGGCATCATAAAGCTTGTGTGTTTCATATAAACGGAAGCCATATTCAATGAGTTCCTGAGAATTATCAGCGCGTGATTTATCATCCTTTGCACCTAAAACAACGGATATTAGACGCATTTCATTACGTTTTGCCGAAGCGACAAGACAGTAGCCAGCCGAGTTCGTATGTCCTGTCTTAACGCCATCAACAGTTTTATCTCGCCACAATAATTTATTACGGTTGTATTGTTTAATGCCGTTGTAACTGTATTCTTTCGTTCTGTAGATTTTGTAATGCTTGGGGTAATTTTTAATTAGCGCACGGGTTAGGATTACAATATCTCTAGGTGTCGTATAATGGTTTTTATCAGGCCATCCGGTGACATTTACAAAATGTGTAGAGTTCATTCCCAGTTTCTTTGCTTGTTGGTTCATCCGCTCAACAAAGGCTGCCTCAGTACCTGATATATGCTCTGCTAAAGCGACAGCGGCATCATTCCCAGATTGAATAATCAGGCCGTGCAGTATGCGATTAAAGGGTACTTTCTTACCTGCTTCCACAAACATGCGTGACCCTTCCATTTTCCACGCCTTTTTACTGATTAAGACTTTATCGTCAAGTGAAATAGACTTCTTTTCAAGCTCTTGGTAAATAACATACGCCGTCATTAATTTGGTAATACTGGCAGGTTCTACACGTTTATCAGGGTTCTTTTTGGCGAGTTCAACACCGCTGTGATAGTCAACCAAAAGATAGCTTTTGATATCCAGTTCTGGACCATTGGGGAACTCATTTTGAGCCGCATTCGATACCGTCGTAAAGCTTAAAAACAAAAGGCAAGTTGTTACTACGAACTTTTGTAAGAATGTGTATTGAAGATTAATTTTCATTTATTAAATATCATGTTGTTGTTTATCGATTCAAATGTTTAGTTTTCTACAACCTTGAATTGTGTCATGCCCGCATTGCTTAGGGCGTTTGTTGTTTTATCAATATCATTTTGTTTGTTAAAGGGACCTAAGCGCACCATGTGCAGAGAGCTTCCTTGCCGAGTTTTACGTGTTTCCATTGCAGTATTGGTAAAACCTAAGGATGACATCTTAATAAACATATCTAATGCCTGATCATTATTAGGGTAAGTACCAACGATGATATAGTAGTTGTTATTTGGATTAATATTAATAATAGGTGAAGCTGTCTTAATTCTTGTATTTGTAACATCATTGTTGAGTTTTTGTTTTGCTGTTCTTAACGTAGGCCGTGATGGTGTTTTTTTGAGCGTGGGTGGAAAACTCATTTCATTAGAAACGGACGTTGTTTTACTAGATTTTTTTGTAAAATAACTACAACCGTTCATTGAAATTGACATAACAATTACAGCGCTTAATAGATAAAGCTTCGATTTCATTTAATACCCCATTTAAATTTACCTTGAGACTCAAACTATTTTGCTACTAATTCTTGCAGCAAGGTCTCATTTTTATCATGAATAGTAGCATGAATCGGGATTCTAAATAAATATTGAGAGTTGCCTAATTTGTTATGTATTAACATTCACCGATTTTGATCGGTGGCAAAAAAAAAGACCTACTCTCAAGAATAGGCCTTTTAGATGTGTCGGTTCGGGGAGCATCCGCCTTTGCCGACTATATACCTCCTAGCGGGGAGGAATTTCGTGTAGATGAAAACACAATGCATGACGGCTTGATAATTGTCAATCAGTAGAATTATATCTGAATATTATAAAATTCTAATTCAGTTCTCCGAATGTGGGTCTATAACAAACAATTGGTCGAAACCTATATACATTAATCAGTACTTTCTTGACTTGTTTAAGCTTGCGTATAATCATTGCGTAAACAAGCCTTTAGGAGCCTCTGAATAACTAGCCTAGCGCTTCCTTAATTTAATAGATAAAAAACAATGAGAAGAGAAAAACATGTTACTTCCAGCTAATGATTTAGAAAAAGCCCTTCATAAGGCAGCCGCAGATCACTCACAAGCCCCCGCCTTTTATGATGAGCTCATGGATGCTAAAGTTTTCATCTTAGGTAAGCCAGAAGAAGATGACACTGGGAAATTCACCTTAGAAGAAGAGCAAGCATTAATTATTCAGCACTGGGAGCGCGAAGCAGATAAAAGTCCTGTAGTGCCTTTTTTTACATCATTACAAATGTTGCAACATGCCATTGATACAGATGAGCCCTATTTAGAACTGCCTACCACAACGTTATTTGAACTTACAATGGGAGCTCCTTTGGTGTTAAACCCTAACTCAGAATTTGGTATGGAGTTTGAGCCCGATGATGTGGCTACTTTATTAGACACTGATTTGATGGTGAATAGCGAGCATATTCTTGATGAAGAAACGGAAGTTTTATTAGGGGTTCCGCATGATGTACCGGAGGAGTTCATATCTGTATTGTCTCAACATTTTGCTAAAAACAGTCAAATAGAGTCTGCGTACTTAGGCACTATACAAATTCCAGCGCAAGACGACGAAGAGCATCTAATGGTTGGGATAAAAGGTTCAGGGGATTTTCAGAAAATTATAGACATTGCGGTGCAAAAAATCTCCTTATTAAAAGGAGAACAGCCATATGCGGTTGTTGATTTTTATGTGATTGACCAAGATGATCAAGATATAAGTGACTTTATGATTGAGAATGTCACTCCGTTCTATACGATTGGGGATCGTACCGTTCATTAAGGAAAGCCTGATCAAGTCCAATTATTTTTAGCTTGTCAAATCCGCCGATATTTTTCACGAAGATCGGCGCAATAGAATAACTATTACGTCTCACTTCATGAAAAATAGCGACAGATTTTTCTGCGCTAAATTCTAATCGACTTAATCAGGTTCTCCTTAAGGAATCTCTGAATAACCTAGTTGAATTCTGCGAGCTTACAAGGCGTCAAGTCCTAGGCGTATTTTTGAGAATGGATGCGCCCGTGGCATGGTGCAACAACCCTTCACAAAAAATCACAACAACGGAATTGATGCCTTGTAAGCTCACCACTTTTGTTAGCTTGCGCGGCTTAGCCAAGTTTCCAATTTATTCGTTATTTGTTTTTACCATATTTAGTGCTTTGCTTGCAAATGACTTAAAAGCGCATGCAGAATAACTATGCAAAAAACAAATGCCTCGTACTTGAAAACTTGGCGTTGCCAGAACTCAGCTAGGTTGTTCAGAACGTCCTTAATCAGATTTTTGGCCTATTAGGCATGTTTTTTTCGTTTTTTATATTTGCGTTTTTTCGACTTACGGTTTTTCACTTTTCTACGTTTCTTACTTTTTTTTGCTTTTTTTCGTTTAGTCTTTTTTCTAGGTGAAATATCTAAGTCAGGTGCTGACGTTACTCTCGTAAGAATCTTTACAATTCCAAGGTGGTTTAACTTCCTGGCCAAACCTAACGCTGTTAGTCCTCTATCATTATAGGTATTTGGGTTTACGCCTGCTTTCAAGAAAAATTGCACGAGTTTCCAATGGCCGTATCTTGCTGCAACATGAAGTGGTGTCCATCCTGTTTTTGATTTTTTAGAGGGACGCAAACCTGCTTTTACAAGGACATTAGCAACATCAACAAGATTACGAGCTGCCGCGGTATGCAAAAGTGTTAAACCTCGAGCTCCTTTTTCATTTATATCTGCTCCGTTATCAATTAATTCAACTACCATTGATGCCCAGCCTTTCGAAACTGCAACTTCGATCGGTGTGACACCATATTCATCTTTATAGGTAGGGCGTACGCCTTTTTTTAGCAAGTGTTTTGCACGGGTAACTTGTCCGGACTTCAGGGCTTCAAAAAGTTCACGTTCTTCTGCGCGGCTTGAGTGTTTTTTGGAACTAACTGGTGCTGTATTATTAAGGCTATTTTTTTGTTTATTGGGTTTACTTGATTTGGGTGTGATTTTACTGGATGCTGAGGATAATAATTCGAGCGTCTCTAGTGAGAGAGGTACTCCATTTGCATCAAGTAAGCCACCTTTTGCAGATGCTGTTGCACTCAAACTAGCGGTCAGAAACAGCACAAAAAAGAACTTATAAAATATAGTTTGTTTAGGTAACTCACACATACTTATCTTCCCTTGTTTCTTATATGGCTGCTGATAAATTAAGCAGTATCTTAACAAGAATATTAGAAAAAGAATAATTCTATCTGAGAGTTATTAAGGAAAACCTGATTAAGCCCCATAAGGCTCTGTAAGTCTCTAGGGCAGTATATCCTAGGCATATTCTCATGAATGCTTATTGCCTTCATGAGAAATAGAATAACGGAGATGCTATCCTAGAGCCTTGCCCCTCATATTATGCTGACGCGACTTAGTCAAATTCCCAGTCTATGTGTTATGTTCACTTTAAAGGCTCGTTGCACCATGTTACAAGCGTTCATTAAAAGCTCACATGCCTTGATCCATCATGTTTTCTATCTGGGAATTAGGGCATACTAATACTTAGTGCTTTGCTTGTAATTGTGTTATTGATAGTCCCTAAAAACGCCCACCATTATCCCTTGAATTTCAACTTGCTCGGCGGGGTAGAACATCGATTCTAATTGGCAGTTAGCGGGTCTTAATTCAACAACACCCGTCTCTTTGGGGTGATAATATTTTAGTGTAGCTTCGTAGCGGTCTACCAATGCAACAATAATATTACCTTCGCGAGCATGGCTTTGTTTTTGAATGACGACGTAATCCTCATCCCAGATACCTGCTTCAATCATTGAATCTCCGGCAATTTTTAATACATAGCGGTCTGGTCCACAAAAGAGTTGTGCCATATTAATATTTTGTTGATCGGGTATTGCCTCAATTGGGCAACCAGCGGCAATCCTGCCCATATACGGTAGTGTATTTTCATCTTCAATGGCTTCAGAGAGTTGATAAGCAGATTTTCCATCAGCCTCTTGTAAGTAGCCGTTATTGATAAGTGTCTGGATATGCTTATGTACAGTGCTTCTGCCTATCCCGATGTCTTGCCCAATTTCTTCTAGGGTTGGCAAATAGCCCATTTGTTGGCTTAAGTGCTTAATGACTTGTAAGACGAGTGATTGTTTGGATGTGAGCATTGTAGTTTCCTATTTGTTCTTAGTGCTATTTATAGCGAACAAAAAAGCAACACGCAAGAAGTTTCTCTGTTCTGTTTTAAGTATTTCTAATGTTTCTTTTAATAATCATTATAAAAACAAACGATAGGAAAATTTTATTTTCGAATAGTACGAAGGATTTTCTAGTGGACTATTTTTAACGTATTGATAAATATGGTTATTATTTATTTTCAAAAATGCTATTCATTCTGACTGATCTTTAAAAAAGTATTGGGATAGTATTTTTACGACCAACTGCACTTAACAAGCGCCACATTATGGTTTAGTATTATTGCACGGGTGTCCTCTGGATTACTCGTAAAGTGAATGGGTAATCCCTTGAGCCTAATTACAAACTCCGGGACTTCGAAGCAATTTTGTGAGCATGACCGCTACGGTGGTAAGCCTAATAAATTAATTAGAACTCCCACTTGAACCTAACCGGTTCAAGGTCGATGTTCACTTTACGGTAATACTGGTCGGCACCCTTTTTTAGTGAGCTTACCGTTTAGTCTTTTTTAAATGGATAACTCAATTATTAGAACGAGCAACGCGAGTCGTTAGTGAGCTTACCGTTTGGTCTTTTTAAACGAATTACTCAATTATGGTGCCAGTTTTATCGGTGACGTGTGGTACTAACACTTTGTTTCTTTTTTGCAAAACTTTAAAATTCTTTATCTCTTTTTTCTACTTCTACTAGCTAAATGTAATATCAGTGACTTTGAACTGGTATCGAAAACTAAGAACCCAAAACCATCCAAAAAGTTTTCTTCAAATAGACGTATTAGCAATACTTTCATCAATTTCAGGCACTACAGAAAGAGTACTGCTGCTGCCTTTTTCTGATGCTTTAAGATTAAAGATTTGCCCTTTCTGATGAATACTGTAATTAAGTCCAAGCTTGTAACAGATTTGGGCATTTTCTTGTTCATCTAACTCTTCTAATAGTTCGGCAAGTTCTAAAAAGATTTCTGTGCTAGGAGAAAGGTTGAGGCAGGTATTGTAGTAAGTTTTACTTTTCCCCCATAACTGGTATTGACGATTAAGCCTCGCTAGAGATAGTAGCAACATAGGGCTTCTTGGGTGATTGCTTAGCCATTTCTCGCCTTGTTTTATAGCGGTTCCAAGGGCAGGGTGGTCGAGTAAGCCATAGTGTTCTGCGAGACCTTCATTCCAATTTTTATTGAGACTAGAGGTTAGTAATTTATTACTTGCAAGGTCATCCCCTGCGGTTGCTAGTGCATCACAATAAAGCAAAATAGAACGTGGCTTTTCTTTGATAGTAGAGGGTATTTTTTTCCAAAGTGCTTGTAATTCTGTCAGGTTTTTCTTATGTGCTAGATTATGCAGCACCCCAGCAAATGCGTTGTCTTCGTATTGTTGAAATAAATTATTCCGTTGTAAGTCTTCTTTGTCTAAGTCGGGTAATAGTTTGAAAAGGTTGCTCCAATCCTCTTGCTTAAAATAGACTTTTGCTAATAACTTATTAGCGTAGGCATGTTTTGGAGTGACTTCGAGCTGGTTGATAAGTGTCGCTCGTGCCTGCTCAAACTGGCCTGCACTAAATTGCATTTCAGCTTGAGAGACTGATACTGCTGTTTGCGCCCCATTCCCTAACTCTGTGGCAATTTTTAAGTAGTGATCTCGCTGCTCTATATTACCTTGGATGTGGGCTGCTCTGGCAGAAGCAAGGTAGTTTAATAAGGGGGCTTTGGAGTGCCTCACGGTGTTCATTAATGTTTTTTCCGATTCCTGCCAGTGCCCTTCGGTAAAGTGTATTAGCCCCTGTGTTAGCTCGTGGTTTGCTTTATTGGATAATTTATTCTGTTTGTATAACCGGATACGTTTCGGCAAGCCAAATAAGGTGCGTAGTAGGGCTACTGTGGCATACAGAGCAATAAAACCAAGTATTGTAGCGATTAAAATAGTTGTGCTGGTAAGAGCGATGTTGCCCCAATCCCCCCATTCTATATTCACATTCACGGAATGCTCAAAAGCGTAGCTACCTAACCAGAATGCACCGATGGTAAAGAATAACAATGAAATAAAATAACGCATTTTTAAATTCCTATTTTAGTTTTTCTGTAGGTTGTTGCGAAAATGATAGTGATTCCAGTATTTTTAACGATTTAGAAAGTACTGGCTTAACGGGGTTTAATTGTACTTCTTTTAACTTTTCTAGACCTGTTCTAAGCTGTTCTAGCTTTTCACCAGAATAATAGGCTTCGAATAACTCCTTAATTCGTTTGAGCTGGCTATGATAGCCAGCGTTACGCTGTTGTAATAACATTAAACGTAAGGTTGCAAGGCGTAAGGAAAGTAGGTGGTAGAGACTATTTTTAGTTTCATTATTCATTTCATTGTGTAAGGACTTATCAAACTTACGAATTGTTACTGCATCCGTAAAACTCTTTTTTACACGGCTTACTAAGGTTTCTTGAGTGCTCCTAGGTTTGGTGGCTGAATGTTTGAACTGCTTATTTGACTCCTTGATAGGGGTGATTTCTGGCTTATTTTCAGGTTTTAATTGGTCGATTAATTGGTCAATCTGTTGAGATAACTCATCAATATCGGGAGTCATATATTGTGTAAGGGCAGCGATATCTTGACTGATCTGTTTGCGCAAGGGTAGTACTCGTGTGGAGCCAAGTTTAATTAATAGTTTATCAGCCGCGTTTAATGCATCTAGTGCACCAACCCTGTCGCTCTTTAGCATTAGGGTTTGATTGGCAGAGCGTAATAAAAAACGCACTTCGCTTAGCGACCAATCTTGCATGGTTGGAGTGCGCGTAGTGATGATTTTTTCTTGTTGTAGAGTTAGTGTTTCCACTTGTGAGTAGACCGAATCGGCAATGTGCTGAGTACTGTCTTGAATATTTTGTAATTGTGATAAAGCCCCTTGCAGGTGCTCCATATTTTTAGTCAGATTGGTGTTAACATCGTGTTGGAGTTTATTAACTTGATCCTTGTTGGCATACAGTGGAATCATTTTATTGATCTGTTCAATTTCGGCGCGATTGTCTTTAGAGCGTTCATGAATACGCAGCCAATTACTGTAACCTGCCGCGATACCGATTGCGGTAAAAAAAAGTGCTAGCCAAGCAAGAAACTGAGTAAAACGCGTACGCCGCTTCAGTTTTTTTAATAACTTTTGTTCATCGCTCAAACCTTGTGTCATGTACGCTTGCTCCAATTCAATAGTTCTTCGAAGACATTATCATCACTTGGATTTTGTGTCGATAATAGCGTCCCGCGGTGCGATGTAGTTTTTAAAACCAGTTGCTTCATACGTTCACTACCGACTAATAAGGGGGCATTTATTAGCCAGCTGCTATTGTTTTGTGTTTGCAAGGCGAATAAATGTTCAATGCTACTACCACTGGTCATTACGATCATGTCCAGCTGTTTTTGTTGCGCTTTATCGGTCAGTTGTTGAAGAGACTTTTGCGGACAAGTGCGTTTATAAAGCTCAATATATTCAACTCTGCAGCCTTGTTTTTCTAGTGAGTCTTTTAAAAATTCACGTCCACTTTCGCCACGTAAAATCGCTATTTTGTGAGGCTTTCCCTGAGTTGTTAAGCCTAACTGTTGTATTTCAGGTAGTGCCAATAGCGCCTCACTATTATAGTTTTTTTGCGGGCTTATAGTCACTCGAATATCATGCTTTAACAACGTGGCCGTCGTTTTAGCCCCTACAGATGCAATATTGAGCGTTTGTAGTGTTTTCGCATCTGCCCATTTTAAACATTCTTCAACTGCGTTAGGGCTGATAAATATGATTAAATCATAGTCAGTTAAATGACTGAGTTGTTGTTTTGCTAACGCTAAATCCTGCGGTGGACTAATTTCAATTAGAGGAAATAGAATAACCCCTGCGCCTGCCTTTTTTAATTTATTACAAAGCTGCCCTGCTTGATGTGCAGGGCGAGTCACAACAATCCATTTGTCTTTTAGTAAAGGCGGTTCGGATCGGCTCATAAGGCTCGCTTAAGTATTGGCGTTAAAATCAATATCGAGTTGCATTAGTACTTTATCACCACCTTGGGAAAGTAAGTCCTCAGCAACAGCAACGCCTAGAGCCTCGGCATCAGAACGAGCTGCTGTTTTTTCGCTACGAAATATTTGCGAGCCATCAGGGAAGCCAAGTAAACCGCGCAAGCGAATTTGGTCATTATCAATCAATTCTGCGTAGCCGCCGATAGGTACTTGGCAGCCACCATTTAAGCGGGTATTTTGCGCGCGTTCAGCAGATACGCGCAAAGCAGTTTCGGGGTGATTTAAGGGTGCAAGCAAGGCGTTAACAGCTTCGTCATCACTGCGGCACTCAATACCAATAGCACCTTGACCAATAGCGGGCAAACTTTGTTCAGGGGTAATGCTTTCGGTTATGCGGTCATCAAAGCCTAAGCGCTTTAACCCCGCCGATGCCAAAATAATGGCATCATAATCGCCATTATCAAGCTTAGCTAAACGGCTATTCACATTGCCGCGTAGGTCTAAAATCTGGATATCAGGGCGCGCTTCTTTAAGCTGTGTTTGCCGGCGTAAACTACAGGTGCCTACTTTTGCATTGAGGGGTAAATCTGCAAGTTTTTTATAGTTGTTAGAAACAAAGGCATCGCGAGGGTCTTCACGTTCAAGCACGACCGCAAGGTGCAAGCCGCTAGGAAAGGCCATCGGTACATCCTTCATGGAGTGTACCGCAATATCAGCATCGCCTGCCAGCATGCCTACCTCAAGTTCTTTTACAAAAAGCCCTTTGCCGCCAATTTTAGCTAAGGGAGTATCTAAAATTTTATCGCCCTGAGTGGTCATTGTAACAAGCTCAACCTTTATTCCTGGGTGAAATTGTTTAATGAGGCGTGATACTTCTTCAGCCTGCCAAAGCGCTAAAGGGCTTTTACGTGTGGCAATTCGTAGTGTATTTATCATCTTTGGTACTTTTTTAGAACAGTTACTAGGTGAGTACGTTGACTCAATGGTTTAATGCGCTATATTGTAACTGACTTTAGCGATTAATGTGTTCCAAAAAAGGTTACGAAGCAATGAGATTCATTCTAAGCAGTATTTTTTGTATTTTTCTATCCACTAACCTTTGTGCCAAAGAAAGTACAACAGAAAGCGCTTCGGAAGTCATTAAGTCCGCTCTCATAGAAGAAAGCGACTTTCAAAAACTTTCCCAACAAATGAAAAAAGACTCGCTCGGCTTAGTGTTAATGTTTCACGCAGAGCATTGCCCTTATTGTGCGCTTATGGAAAACGATATTTTATCTCCCATGGTAAAAAGCAAAGAGTATGATAAAAAAGTGCTTATCCGTAAGTTACAAATTGATGAATCAAGGCAGATTAAAGATTTTACGGGTAAGATTATTGAGCCGTCAGATTTCTCAAATAGATACGACGCAACCTTAACACCTACGCTAGTATTTTTAGATTACCAAGGCAACGAAAAAGCCGAAAAAATGATTGGCATAAACACGGTTGAGTTATTTGGTGCTTATCTTGATGCTGAGATAGATAAGCTAAAAACCAATATTGATGCTGATCTCGCAGCTACAAGTACTTCAAAGTAAATTACCTGCTACCTTCCAGAATTTGTAATAAATATTTGTTATTTGAATTTTTCGCCATATCCATTGCGGTTAATCCATCGGAAGTACGCTGGTAAGGTGAGGCGCCACGTTGTAATAAATATTGTGCTATTGAAGCCTGGCGAAATCTCACTGCATGGTGCAGAGCTGTCCAGCCTTTTACCGTGCGTAAATGTATATTAGCTCCGTGGCTTACTAAAAATATAACCGTTCGGTAATGACCATTAGCAGCGGCCATATGCAAAGCTGTTTCACGGTACTGATTAGCACTATTAACATTTATATTTTGTTGGAGCAACTGGGCTAAATATTGAGTTCTGCCAGTACTTGCGGCTTTAAAGAAGTTTTCAATTTGTGGTTTTTCTTGAGGAATATTATTTCTTACAGCAGGTGTTCTGTTCGCAGGTAAGCGTCTATAGGCTTGTCGTTGTTGGTTTGCTTTGCGAGGTGGTTTTGGTTTTACTCGGTTTTTCTGGCGTGGTTTTGATTTGGCTCGTTGCTGTGCCTTAGCACGTTGATTGTGTTTTAGCTGATTTTGATACTCTGCCTGAAGAGCCCCTGAAATAGCCTCAAAATTATAGCTTGGTTCTGCTGAAGTGAACTGAGGGAAAAAAATAAAAAGGGTGGATAGAAATACGAACTTATTCATGGGGCTCTCTTATATATAGCGCAGGCAGATAACGCATTATATGGAAAACATAGCTTATTTACGATGTCATAAAATAAGCACAAATATCCTTAATCTCCAGAAAGAAACGCGAATGAGAGTACTATTGCGGTAAACCAACGACCAGCGATACTAATAACGCTTTCTGTGCGTGCAAGCGGTTTTCAGCTTCATCCCAAACTACACTTTGTTTGCCATCAATCACTGAGGCACTGACTTCTTCTTCGCGGTGTGCAGGTAAACAGTGCATGAAGAGGGCATCTTTAGCGGCTAGCGCCATGACGGTATCATCGACTTTAAAATCTTTGAAAGCCTTTTCACGAATTTTTTGCTCATCTTCTTGGCCCATGCTCGCCCAAACATCGGTCGTGATAAGGTCAACATTTTTAACCGCTTCATGTATATCATGGAATAAGGTAACGTGATCACTGAGTTTTTCTGATAATGCTGAATCTGGCTCATAACCTTTTGGGCATGCCATATTAAGATGAAAGCCAAACTGCTTTGCCGCATTCATCCACGAATGACACATATTATTCCCATCGCCGACATAGGTGACAGTTTTGCCTTTGATGCTGCCGCGGTGCTCAACATACGTCATCATATCGGCAAGTAGCTGGCAGGGATGAAAGTCATCGGTAAGCGCATTGATAACGGGCACGCTAGAGTGTGCGGCAAAATTTTCAACAATGTCATGACCAAAGGTACGAATCATAACCACATCGACCATGCTAGAAATTACACGTGCACTGTCTTCAATCGGCTCACCACGACCAAGCTGCGTATCGCGTGATGATAAAAACATAGCATGTCCGCCAAGCTGATTCATGCCTGCTTCAAACGATACGCGGGTACGCGTGGATGACTTTTCAAAAATCATTGCCAGCGTCATATTTTTTAAAGGCTCATAAATTTTACCGGCTTTAAAGTCCTTCTTCATTTCAATAGCTTTAGCGAGGAGCTGCTGTAACTCATCTTGCGAGAAATCCATTAAAGTGAGAAAGTGTCGAGTTGATGCTGTCATGGTGTTGCCTTTAGGATGTTATTTTTATTGGTTTATAGCGTTGTTTTAACAAGAATAGAGACGACTTTAATAATCGTGTCGGCTTGCTCTTTAGTAGTGATTAATGCAGGTAATAAGCGGATGGTGTTGCCCGCTGTCACATTGATTAACAAGTCATACTCCATCGCGAGTTTGACTAATTCGGGGCAATCATTTTGAAGCTCAATGCCAATCATTAGACCCAGTCCACGAATATCGGTAACGCCTTCTACCTCGCCTAATTCTTGTTTGAATCCAGCTAATAAATAATTGCCCATATTGGCTGCATTGTTGCATAAGTTTTGTTGTTCAATCAGCTCTAGCACGGTTAACCCCACACGCGTAGCAAGTGGGTTGCCACCAAAGGTTGAGCCATGATTGCCCGGCGCGAATACGGTCGATGCTTTACCAGCGGCTAAACAGGCACCAATCGGCACACCGTTACCCAGTGCTTTTGCCAGTGTCATTACATCAGGCTTAGCATCGTTTGCATGTTGATGCGCGAACCATTTTCCGGTTCTGCCAAGCCCTGTTTGGATTTCATCCAGCATCATCAGCCAGTTGTTTTCATCACACAACGTACGAATTTGGCTAAGGTAATCGGCATCAGGTATCACCACGCCACCTTCGCCTTGCACTGGCTCAACTAAAATTGCAGCGACGTCTTTATTTATTTCAGCAGTCTTTTTTATCGCCTCAATATCGTTATAAGGCACACGCACAAAGCCATCCACTAAGGGCTCAAAACCTGCTTGAACCTTACGGTTTCCGGTCGCTGAAAGCGTTGCTAAAGTACGCCCATGAAAACTACCATTGGTAACAATAATATTGGGGCGCTCAATACCCTGTTGCTTGCCGTATAAGCGCGCCAGCTTAATAGCGGCTTCGTTCGCCTCAGCACCTGAATTACTAAAAAACACCTTATCCATATCCGCAAGCTCACAAAGCTTATCGCCCAGCTCTGTTTGGTGTGGAATTTCATAAAGGTTAGAAGTATGAATTAGCGTTTTTGCTTGGTCAGCAATAGCTGTAGCAATATCAGGATGTGCATGGCCTAAGCCACAAACCGCAATTCCACAAATCGCATCAAGGTATTCTTTGCCGTTAGTATCGGTTAAGTAAACACTGCGGCCGCTTTTAAATGCAACGGGAAGCCGTGCATAAGTAGACATTAAATGGTTTGAAGCATTGTTTGACATAGTCTTTACCCAAACGACAAAAGGGCAGAATGGCTCTACCCTTTTGTGAAAAAACGATCGATTATGCCGTTTTTTTATTATTTGTCAATAAATGAGGCTTACCCAAACCCTCAGATGGAAAACACGACAGTAACCACAAAAGCCGATAAACGGCAATCACACCCTCACGAATTGAGGGAGCACCACGGCTACAATTCTTAACAATGAGTTATTAATAAATAGGTAGTAAACAATGAGCAAAGCAATCAGATTTCAATGCCCAGCATGTAGTTGGGCAACCACACTCGGCCCGCAATCGCTACAAACCGAAGGCTATTTAGAATGCCCAGACTGCGGTGAGCAAGGCTTAACAATATTCAGCCTGCAACCGAAAAAGCGCAAAGCTAAAAAGGTGGATAAGCCCGTTGAAGATAGTAATGAAGGTGGATAAGTTTAATCTATTAATTGTTTAATTAGGTTTATTTTTCGGGTAGGGTAGTGGTACTTATGGGTAAAAGCTATTATAAATATTGGGGAAAGGCAAAACGAGAAGAAACTGATGGAGGCGAACCCTATCATCTTCTTGCTTATCATTCTTTGGATGTGGCGGCTGTGGGTCATGTTTTATTGGATGAGCATCCGACCCTATCTCGGAAACTTTCTGAATTAACGGGTTTCTCAGAAAATGAATTTAAACAATGGGCTGTATTTTTTCTGGCTTTGCATGATGTGGGGAAATTTGCAGATTGTTTTCAAAACTTGTCTCCCGAAGTATTGAAAAATCTTCAAAGTCGCCGAAGTGATCGTGAATACTCGGAAAGGCATGATAGTTTGGGTTATCTGCTGTGGAATGAAGTAATAAAAGAACAATTTGTCGAACTTGGTATTATGCCTGCCAAACAAGGTAAGCATGGTGTTAAGCCTCAAGAACAAGCAATAGACAGTTGGATGGGCGCAGTAACAGGTCATCATGGTGAGCCACCAAAGAATATAGCGAAACCGCTAGATTGGTTTTTTGAGACGGACTTGGATTTTCCTGCTGTTAAACAGTATGTGAGCGATATTTATACCTTGTTTGGTAATGATCAGCCTTTTCCAGTTTGTGAGCCTGAAAAGTTAGAACTTGCCTCTTGGTGGCTTGCTGGCTTTGCGGTGCTTTGTGATTGGCTGGGGTCTAATAAAAAATATTTTCCTTACCAGACGAAACAAACATCATTTAGTGAATATTGGGAACTAACCATTAAGCAAGCTGAAACAACCATTGAAGAAACAGGTCTATTAGGTGCTGCGGTAAGCAATGAACTTACTTTGCAACAAATTATTAAAACAAAATCAACTGAAAAAATTGAGCTTACGCCATTGCAAAAAATGGCACAAAATATTCAACTTCAAGACTCTTCGCATTTATTTATTTTAGAAGATGTCACAGGCGCAGGTAAAACTGAGGCAGCGGTAATTTTGGCACATCGTTTAATGCAGCAAAAAACCATTAACGGTGTTTATTTCGCCTTGCCGACAATGGCAACTGCTAATGCCATGTATTCAAGAATGGCGGATGCTTATCAAAACTTCTATGAGAAAAGCGCTAATAAACCATCATTGGTTTTAGCGCATGGTGCGAGTCAATTATCCGATCAGTTTAGCGAATCAATAATGCCAGATTCTACTGAACCTAAAGAAAACAATGGCGATGAAACGATAACGGCAGAAGCACATTGCAATCAATGGCTGACAGATAATCGTAAAAAGTCATTACTCGCAGATATTGGTGTAGGTACGATAGATCAGGCTTTGCTTGCGATACTACCGTCACGTCATCAATCCTTACGTTTATTGGGTTTGCTTAATAAAGTATTAATTGTCGATGAGGTTCACGCCTGTGATGCCTATATGCATGTGCTTTTGTGTGCGTTGTTAAAAGCACATGCGGCATCAGGCGGTAGCGCTATTTTATTGTCAGCAACCCTGCCTGAAAGCCAGCGCCAGAAACTTGTTGATGCTTATACAACAGGTCAGCAATGGCAAAAGTCAGCCTTATCTAAAACAGGACTGGATGATTATCCTTTAATGACCTTGCTCAATAAAAAAGGGGTTCGAGAGGAAGTACTTGAAACACGGGAAACAGTCAAGCGAACAGTTAAAGTAAAACTCATTCACACTCCAAATGAAATTGAAAACCTCTTTAGCGAAGTTGTTAAAAACGGGCAATGTGCTGTCTGGATTCGTAATACGGTTATAGATGCTAGAGAATCATTTGAATGGCTAAAGAAAAACCATCCAGACTGGAATATTGATTTGTTTCATGCCCGCTTTGCAATGGGTGATAGGCTGGATATAGAAAACCGTGTATTGGACAACTTTGGTAAAAACAGTTCATCCGAAAATCGTAAAGGAAAAATACTGATTGCCACCCAAGTTGTCGAACAATCGCTCGATGCAGACTGGGATGAAATGGTCACAGACCTAGTACCAATTGATATGGTGATTCAAAGAGCAGGGCGTTTATGTCGT
>Ga0256840_1000420_pt1 | contig 44248 bp, 42 predicted proteins | sample 355202metaG_FD_185969 | JGI IMG/M metagenome (GOLD analysis project Ga0256840, IMG submission 185969) | Hydrothermal vent microbial communities from Mid Atlantic Ridge, Atlantic Ocean - 355-202 | ecosystem: Environmental > Aquatic > Marine > Hydrothermal vents | place: Atlantic Ocean: Mid...
AGTCTATTTACTTGCTTAGTTTTCAATGATCTCAAACATCACATCTACTTCAACTCGAAGTCTATCTTCAACCTTTTAAATTAGGTCTCTGTGTTTGTGGACGGGAATTATAGGGGGAATTAGCTTAAAGAATGTTTAATTTGTGGAAGAGTTTGGAGTTTTGTTTATTTGGCCAAATCAACTGCTATACTTCAGCTATCCACCCACCACCTATTAGTCTATCATCATCGTAAAATACTGCAGCTTGTCCTGTAGCAACACCAAAAACACTAGTTTTTAAAGTCACATATGCTTTATCATCTTTTATTTCAACATGACATGGAACTGCTGTAGTTCTATATCTTAGTTTTACAGTAGTATTAAACTCTTGTAAGTCATTAAACATATTGAGATTATCAAGCACTACACTATTGCATGCTAACTCTTCTTTTTTACCAACTACAATTTGATTTTTTTTGGCGTCAATACTTAAAACATAATGGGGATCATGAGCACCCTTTACAGTAAAACCTTTTCTTTTTCCAATTGTATAGTGCATATAACCCTTATGTTCACCCACTACATTTCCATACTTATCAAGAACTTCACCAATATTATCTACATCTACATAATCTTTCAATAAATCTGTATAAGTTGTTTCAACAAAACAAATTTCACTTGATTCTGCTTGGCTTGCAAATGTTTCAAGTCCTTCTATAGAAGCAGCTATTCTTTTTATATCAACTTTCTTTCTACTCCCTAAAGGAAACATTAATTTTGGTAAATTTTCTTTATTTACATAAAAAAGAAAATAACTTTGATCTTTTGTATCATCATCAGCCTGATAAAAATATTTACCATCACATTTTATATAATGTCCAGTAGCCACAAAATCTGCACCGATGCTATTGGCAAACTTAACCATTTCACCAAATTTAAGATTTCTATTACATAAAGCGCAAGGGTTTGGTGTTTTACCTTCAGCGTAAGTATCTATAAATGGTTGGAAAACTTTTTCATTAAATGTCTCTTGTAAATCCAATACATTTAATTTTACACCTATAAAGTCGGCAGCTTTTTGAGCACGAGCTTGATGTATCTCATGATAACCCGGTTTAGAGTGAAGTTTCATGTATAAACCTTCTACTTCATAGCCTTCTTCTTGTAACATCAATGCAGAAACAGTTGAATCTACTCCCCCACTCATGCCAACTAAAACTTTTTTCTTCATAATAAACTCTTTATTCTTTTATTTATTCTTATATTTTGATAATGAAGTCAATGATTTATAGTATTGTGTCTTATCTAAACCAACCTCTTCAAGCAGTTCAATCTGCTTTACTAAAGATTCTTCAATCTCATTAACAATACATTCTAAATCATCTGTTAATCGTATTATCTCAAAATCTTTTTTATCAATCATCCCATTATACCTAAGCTTATTCTCAATAAAATCTAAAAGCGGTGTATAAAACTCTATGCCTACTACAAAGATTTTAACACCAGTTACTTTTTTTGTTTGAACTAAAGTAAGCGCCTCAAACAGCTCATCTAAAGTTCCAAATCCTCCTGGAAAGATCACATATGCCATTGAGTATTTCACTAACATCACTTTTCTTGAGAAAAAATAATCAAAGCTCAACTCTTTTGTGGTATATTTATTCGCTATTTGCTCAAAGGGCAAATCAATATTTAAGCCAATCGAGTCAACATCTTTATGCTCTTTTGCACCTCTGTTTGCTGCTTCCATTATGCCAGGACCACCGCCTGTCATAATATTAAAACCTCTTAATGCCAACAATGAAGAGAGTCTTTGTGATTCTTTATAATAAAAATCATCTTCGTCAACTCTAGCACTTCCAAAAATTGTTACTGTTGGACCAAGCTCACCTAGTTCATCGAAACCTTTAACGAAATCAGCAATAATCTTAAATACACTCCAAACATCTGCAGACTTTATATCCTTTATGTATCTTTTAGTTAATTCTTCTTCTCTTTTTTGCATTTAATCATGCCTTTAAGCGAGTGAGTCTCTCTCTTTTTGTACCAATTGTAGTTATCTGGACACCAAAATTACCATCTACAATAACAACTTCACCTTGTGCTATTACATGATTATCTACTAAAATATCCAAAGGATCATTTGCCAACTGATTTAACTCAATAACAGAACCTATGTCCATATTTAAAACATCTTTTAAAAGCATCTTTTTTTTACCAATTCTTACTCTAACCGGAAGCTTAACATCCATGATAAGCGCAATATTATTTATCTCGTCACTACTTAATTTAACATCTGAGGAAAAATCTTCATCTGAGGGTGCCATCTCATCAAGTATAGAATCCCCACTAGATTCAGGTGAACCAAACAATGCATTATCGAGTTTTTCATCTATAATAAACATGAGGAGCGATTTCAAAGGGTCTATTCCAAATTTATATACAAACATCTTGCTAAAATGTTCTAAGCTTACTTCAGATTCATCATTGACAAACTCAATACTTTCAATTTTAAAAGATAAAACAGGAATCTCTTTTTGAGCAGAAAGAGTGTTACTTATGGCACCAAAAATATTAGAGACAATCTCTTTAGTAGCATCTAAATCATCATCACTTACATCTTCTCTATCACTCGCTTCTTCACCCATCATCATATCTGATAATGATGCGCTTAAATTTGGAGGTAGTGCAACCATTGCAGAAGCATCTATATCTCCAGAAACACTCAATTTTAAAAGCACTATAGGGGGAATTATATTTGAAAGTATGGTTAATTCCTGCTCTTCATTTAGTTCTAGTGTAGGAGCTTGACCAATAAGTGCTTCAATAGTGCCAACAGTTTCATCTTCAAATAATTTAATAAAATCACTCATTTACATACTCCTACTTAATCTTCATCATCATAGTCATCTTTTTCTTCATCAATAATATCTCTTACATTGGAAATTTTTTCATGCCGTTTAAACTCAAAATTTTCTAAAGCGCGTTTTACTGCATCTTTTTCTGTATCTATCACTTCTGTGATTTGGATAGATTTTCTAAAGCGCCGCAGTCCAATTTCACCTTTAAAACGCTCTTTTCCATCTATTCTTACTGTTACTATATCATCTGCCGCTGCAGATAATCTTACAACATCTCCAACACTTAAGTCCAAGATATCTCCCATAGTCAGTTCTGCATCACCTAAATTTGCTTCAACATTTACTTTTGCACCACCAAGTAATACTTGAAGTTCTGCGTTTCTACTTTTTTTAGAGCTTGTCTCATTCAACATCAAATCACGCGAAGCTAATTTAGGCAATATTGGTTCTAAGGATATAACAGGATAGCAAATATTCATCATACCTGAAGAGTGTCCGATAATTATCTCCATTACCACCATGACAACAATCTCATTTTGTGCAACAATTTGAACAACATTTGGACTTGATTCTTTAGACTCAATTGTTGGATAAATATCCATAACTGGCCCCCAAGCCTCTTTTAAAGTGCTCATCATTACTCTAAGTATAGTTTCAAAAAGACTCAATTCTATATCCGAGAACTCTCTATTTGCATCAAAGGGCTCACCTTTTCCACCTAAAAGTCTATCTAACATAGGAAATGCGATAGAGGGATTTATCTCAATAACACCGCTTCCTTCAAGTGGTTTTACAGAAAAAACATTAAAACTAGTTGGATTAGGCAACGACATTAAAAACTCACCATATGTCATTTGATCAACTGAGTGAAGCTGAATCTCAACGATTGAACGCATAATAGATGAAATTTGTGAAGCTAAAGATCTTGCCATTTTATCATGCACCCCGCGAAAAGCTCGAAGTTGCTCTTTTGATACTCTATTTGGTCTTTTAAAATCGTATAAAGTCACCTGCCTTTGCGGAAGAAGTTGATCTTCGGATCCTTCTAAGACATTATCACCCTCATCCTCAACAACATCTAAGAGGGCATCAATTTCCTCTTGTGAAAGTATATCTGCCATTTTATGCTCCCACACTCTCTTTAATTTTATGGATAATTGATTTATGAATTTGTGAAATTCTTGATTCTGTAATATTTAAAACTTCACTAATCTCTTTAAGTGTCAACTCCTCAAAATAGTATAACTGAATAATTAACTGTTCTCTCTGATTATACCCTGATAAAACCTTTTTAATAACATCTATCAACTCCTCTTTCTCAATATGAGCTAAAGCAGCTCCTTCATCTCCAACATGAAGTTGATCGTGGAGAGGCATCACTGTGTATATACTTGAAGCCACTCTTGCATCATGAATTTTTGCAACACTCTCATCAAGAATTTCAGCCAACTCTTCATCCGTTGGCTCTTCATCATGAAGCAATCTATACTCTTCTACAGCATAATCAATTGCTTTTATTAACTTTCTGCTTGCTCGACTTAAGATATCAAGACTTCTCAAATAATCAAGCATCGCTCCATACACTCTTTTTTTAGCATATCCCCAAAAAGAGTCATTTAAACTTTCATCATATCTTCTTGCAAGCTTTATCAGCTCTTCTGTCCCTATAGCTGAGAGATCCATAAAATCAATAGAACTTGGTAGCCTCTCTTTCAGTCTAAAAGCCATAGCTTTTACAGCAGGTAAATACTGCAGAGCTAACTCATCTTCTTTATGCTTAAGTTCATTTATGTATGAATTTGACATCAGCTTTTCTTCTTCTCTATTGTATCATTAGAGTTCATTTTAATAGCTACATCAGTGATTTTGCAGGCAGAATCAATCATTTTTTCCCGTTTTGTTATCTCATGAACAAAAAAGTCTAACTCTTTTTCATGTGAAACCTTGGGAAAATAATATGTTTTTGCTGTAATAGTTCTAAAATAAAATGCGATAATTATATGAGAAAATAGATAAAAGAAGGTCGTTATAAAAAATGTATATAATAATAAACCTTCAGCATCAAAAGATTTTAATATTCCAAAAATGATTCCAACAAAAAAACCTTGAACTGTAAAGAAATATACAAAATTTTCACCTAACATCTTTTACCCCAAAATAATAGACTCAAAAATGTTCCATCAAACGCTTAAAAAGTCCTGTTAATCCACTCTCTTGTGATGCAACAAGCACATTTCGTTCCAATTTCTTAGCAATATTATTGGCTATAAACACAATGTCCTTGTGTGGTTGCGACGAAGAATGTGTTACGCAAAACAAAGCTCTTTGTTTTACTGCAGTTGAAACTTTATCATCATTGTTTATCTTTCCTATTAATTTCAAATCTAAATCTACTCTTATATTAGCATGTGCAACTTTTTGAATCTTACCAAAAACTGCATCTGCTTCTTTTTGATTTTTTACCTGATTCATAATAACACTAATATCATTACGCAGTGTTGCTATAGTCTTTATGGTTGCATATGCATCTGTAATCGCCGCTGGATCTGGAACAGTTACAACTATTACATCATCAGCTGCATTTAAAAACATTTGAATATGTTCGCCTATCCCTGCTCCTGTGTCTATTATCATCACATCAAGCTTATCTAGCACCTGTGCTTCTTCCATAAATCTTTCAAAAAGTGCCATATTAGAATACTTGAGAATTTCATCTCCGCTTTCACCAGGAATTAAAATCAAGTTTCTTGTGATAGGGATTAATATATCACTAACCGTTGCTTCACCTTTTAATACATGCAAAATATTTTTCTTGATTTTTACATTGAACATTACATCTAGGTTTGCCAAACCAATATCTGCATCAAATATCCCAACATTCAGTCCACTTTGAGATAAAACATAAGCAAGGTTAGAGCTAATTGTACTTTTTCCTACTCCACCTTTCCCACTTGTAATAGCAATAAATCTAGTTTTTTTTGATCTTTTTGGTGCACTTGAAGCAACAAGCTCTTCAAGCTTTTCAGCTTGATTGCCTATCATACTTTGCTCCTATTAAATCCATTTAGCAAACACTCCACTAAAAAGTCACTACTTGCAAAAACCAAATCCTCAGGAACCTCTTGTCCGACAGAAAAATAACTTATAGGCTTTTTAGTTTCATATGCAAGGGAAAAAATATTACCAAAGCCTCTTGTTTCATCAAGTTTAGTAAACATCATAGTGTCTATACTTAAAGATGAAAAATTATCATATGTGATTTTGAGATCATCATATTTAATAGAACTAGGTACTACTAAGACAACATCCACGCTAAACTCTGTATCATTTGCCTCTAAACATTCATAAATTTTCTCTATTTTTCCTTTATCATAAGGACTAGAACCCATTGTATCTATAAGAATATAATCACAATAACGCAAAGAATTTAAAGCACTTGAAAATTCTGGAGGATCGACAACTGTCTCAATACCAAGTTTCATCATTCTTGCATATTGCATCAATTGTTCAACTGCACCTATACGGTAAGTATCTAAAACTACTAATCCAACTTTATACTTTTTTTGCATTAAAAATGAATATCTAGCAGCCAATTTAGCAATAGAAGTAGTTTTACCAACGCCAGTTGGACCAACTAACATAATAACTTTTTTAGTACCTTTTGTCGGCATACTTTCAAGCCGAATAGGTATCATTTTTCTAAGTAAAGTTTGAAAATATCTTTTCACTGTTGATGAATTTTCTCTCATCTTTGCTGGCATATGTTGTAGAGTCATTCTCATAATATCGTCTAAATGATCTTTATTCATTCCACTTTGGGAAGCAAGACGATATATCTCTGCAAATTCTGCTGGAATTTGGCTCTCAATATCTGGCGACTTTTCATCCCAAAACATATTTTGGATCAACTTAACCTTATCGCCTAGTTTTGAGATTTCTGATTTTATATCTTTTAACTCTTTTGGCTCAAATGAGGCCTGTTTTGGCTTAAGAGATTTTTCTTGAGCATAACTATACATAGGCTCTTCCGCCACATCAGCTATTTGAGAAATTTGCGTAGCAGCATGAGAAATATCGTACAAAACTTCTTCGCTATGTTTTTTAATTGGCTTTTGTTCTTGTAAAGGCTTATTAATTTTTGAATATGTTGCAGCAGTTGCCTCATCTAGTCCGATAACTATCTCATAAAGCCCCTCTTTTCCAAGTCCTCTTTTATGGATTTCTCGAGTCTCTATCAGCATCCCATCATCACCAACTTCTAGCTTTGCTTTTTTAAGAGCCTCTGTTGGTGTTTTACCACTAAATGTTAAAATTTTCATGAATAAATATCCAATAAAGGGATAAGAACACTATCTCTTTTGAACCACTCTGGATGTGGTATTTGAAGTTTTGGTAAATCTACAACTCTGTTATCAAAAAAGATAATGTCCAAATCTAAAGTCCTTGGGGCATTTGCAAAACTTCTTCGTCTCGCAAATTTTTTTTCTACACGCATTAAATAATCCAAAAAAACAATAGGTTGCATATTAGTCTGCAGAACAATTATTGAATTAAAAAAATCATCTTGAGGCTTAAAACCAAAAGGAGGATTTTTTAAAATCAACGAAGCTCTTCTAATTTCAACTCTTTTATCTCTTTTCAAATAGACAAAGAGATGCTCAAACCTTCGTTTAACATCTCCTACATTTCCACCTATTCCAACAGTTACACTGTACCTGTGGGAATTACTCTTAATTTTTTTATAGCCAAAACGTAAGCCTTTAAAGGTTGTTAAACTCTCACTTAACTGACGCTTTAGATACATGAATTACTCGGCAGTTTGCGCTGCTTTTTGCTGAGCCTCTTGAGCAGCTTTAATCTCTGTCATTATTTGTGTCATTCCAACCATTGCTAAATGGTATCCAAATGGACCAAACCCAACGATAGAAGAGGAACAAACTGGCGCAATCATATTTGTTTTTCTAAACTCTTCACGACGGTGAATGTTACTGATATGCACTTCAATAGTAGGAATCCCTACAGCCGAAATTGCATCACGAATAGCGATAGAAGTATGAGTATATGCTGCAGGATTTATAATAATTCCTTGTGCATCACCAAAACATTCTTGAATTCTATCTACTAGTTCACCCTCTAAATTGCTTTGAAAAAATTCTATCTCAATTTTGTTTTGTGCTGCGAAGTCTTTCATTTGAGCATGAATTTGCTCTAGTTTCATTGGTCCGTAAATTTGTTGTTCACGAACACCTAGCATGTTTAAATTTGGACCTTGAATAACTACTATCTTCATTTTACACCTTTTCTTTTAAAAATTTAAATCTTTTAAGGACTTATTCTATCAAAATAAAGCATAATCTATTTTAAATTTAGTAAATTCCATTTTTTAAAGATTAAATATGCAAATAATATCGCCTTCATTTATATACACCGCAGATAAGTTACTCCGCAACTTATCCATAGCGTATGACAAAACCATACATAAAATCGCTCCTTTAGAGGAGTTAAAAAAAGAGTTTCCAGATGCGGAAGTTACAGTTTTGCAAGAAAACTCTCTTTTAATGCCCGGACTTATAAACGCTCATGTTCACTTAGAGTTTAGTGCCCATAAAACTGAACTAAGTTATGGTGACTTTATTAACTGGCTTTACAGTGTTATAGAAAATAGAGAAGAGCTTATTGGTGGTAGTGTCGATACAGCTATGAGAGAATCTGTTGAGAGTATGCTTGAGTCTGGGATCACAACTTTTGGTGCTGTAAGCTCACATGGAATGGATCTTGAAGCTTGTGCTAACGCTCCACAAAATGTTGTTTTTTTCAATGAACTTATCGGCTCTCAAGCCACAATGGCAGATGCACTTTTTGGTGATTTTTTATCTCGTCTGGATGCTTCAAAAGCAGTAAATAGAGATGGTTTTTATCCTGCAGTTGCTATCCACTCACCCTACTCTGTTCATCCCGTGCTTATAAAAAAAGCACTCGCTATTGTTAAAAATGAGAACCTAAAACTAACAGCTCATTTTATGGAGAGTGAAGCGGAGAGAAAGTGGTTGGATGAAAATGATGGTGATTTTAAAGAGTTCTTTGTAAATCTTCTAAAACAAAACTCTGCTGTATCTGATTCAAAAGAATTTTTAGAACATTTTAACGATATTCCAACACTTCTTACTCATGTTGTAAAAGCAAATAAAGATGAAATCAAAACAATTTCATCAAAAAAACACACTGTCATCCACTGTCCCATTTCAAATAGACTTTTAGGCAATGGAACTCTCAATATAAAAGAGTTAAATGAGAACAATATAAGATGGATAGTAGCAACTGATGGACTAAGTTCAAACTACAAACTTGACCTATTTGAAGAGATGAAGGTCTCTTTGTTTATGCACTCGGATGCTCCGCTACTAGAGTTTGCAACTGCTCTTTTAAAAGGGGTTACAGCTCATGCAGCTGATGCACTTGGACTCAATACAGGTGAAATTGTAGAGGGAAAAAATGCTGATATGATTGTACTTGACTTGGACAATGAACCAAATGATGAGTTAGCAATTCATTTGATACTTCATAGATATAATGTCAGTAAGGTTTATATAAATGGGGAGTTAAAGAAAAATTAGCACTACTTTGTTCTTACACATTCAACATATAAAGTATTTGTTTTAACGCTGAAATGTTGATATGTTTCACTAAAACTTACAAACCATGCTGCTTTTTTATAGTGTGGGTATGTTAATGCACTCCAATAATAACTTGGATTATTTAATGTACTCTCTCTTTTTTTAGCTTCATACGCATATTTTGCTAATTCAAAAAGATTGGGCAACCGCCAATCCTCTTTGCTATTTTTATTTAAATTTTTGCAATACTCTACCGCTTTGTACCAATTCATTTTGTTTTTTGTAACACCCTCAAATTCTAGTTCAGCTAATGATTGTGCATAAATAATGCTAGTAAATATTAGCAAACTGAGCAGTATCTTCTTCATTCATGAACTCTTTTTTGAGAATATTTTATTCTTTCTTAGCTTAAAGTATTAGCTAAACAACACTTATTTAAGATATAATTTCCATAATTTTACAAAGGCCTCTTAATGGAACTAATCAAAAAAATATTTCTACCTATTACTTTACCAATGAGATTTATTCAAAACCACTTTAAAGCGATGATTTTTTTGCTCATTGTGTTTTTAATATTTGCACCTGCAAGTGATGAAGATTTTACGCCACACAACCTACAACAAATCTCTTTTATAGGTCCTATTATGGATGTTAGCGAGGTTTTAACACAGATTAATGATGCTAGCTCAGACGAACATATAAAAGGTGTTTTATTAGTTGTTGATTCCCCTGGTGGTGCTGTTGCTCCATCTGTTGAGATAGCTTATGCAATAAAAAGACTCAAAGAGAAAAAGCCAGTTGTTGTATATGCAAGTGGGACACTCGCTAGTGGGAGTTACTACGCTAGTATATGGGCAAATGAAATCATAGCGAATCCAGGTTCAATGGTTGGTAGTATTGGTGTTATTATGCAAGGAGCAGATTTAAGTGAAGTTATGAGTAAAATCGGTATAAAAACGCAAACTGTTCAAGCTGGAAAATACAAAAAAGTTGGCACTACTGATAGAGAGTGGAAACCATATGAAATAAATGAACTCAATAAAGTTATCCAAGGCACATACGATATGTTTACTCAAGATGTTGCAAATGCAAGAGGGCTAGACTTTAACAAAAGAGATCTTTATGCAAACGCTCATATATTTACAGCTTCTCAAGCAGTAGAGGTGGGATTAGTTGATAGTGTTGGTGTTAGCTATGATGCAAAGCAAAAACTCATTGAACTCAGTGGGGTCAAAGAACCATTATGGAATAAGGAGAATAGATTTGACAAACTTATCAAGAAACTATCTGCTTCAGCAGCGATGAATATCTACACCCATTTTCCATCTTTAGTTTTAAAGTAAAAAGCAATCTTTTACCACTCTATTGTCACTTTTATTAAGTATAATAAATTCAATATATATACTCGGAGGTATAATAGATGCTCAATTGTGAAAATATTTACCAAAGTACCAAACAATCTATAGAGAGAAAATCATCTTCTATTTTAATTATAGAAGCTTCTAAAACCATAAGCGATACAATCTTTGTAGCCTTATCAAAAAATAAAAACAACCATGCAGAGGTTGTAAGTGACTTAGAGACAGCAAAAGAGCTATTTTTAAAAAATGACTATGATTTTGTAATTATGAACTTAAATATTTCTCTTAAAACTCCAGACAATTTAATCCAAGAGATTGCAATTCACTCCAATGCTAAGACAATCGTTCTAACAGACAAAGAAGATATACAAGTGCGTGAAAATCTCTTTCATAGTGGTGTATTGGATTATATAGTTATGGGGAACGATTTTTCATTTGTCATAAACTCTATTGAACACACTATAAGAGCAATAGAGGGTAATGTTGGAAGTAGTATTTTACTTATCAATGATTCTATTAGCATATATAAACAAATTGAAAAAATTCTTCAAATGAGAAACTATAAAGTTTTAACGGCCTCATCTGCTGATGAATGCTATCATATTTTCAAAAAGAACAATATAAATACCATTATTCTCGACATAGATTTTTCCAAAAATAATGGTTTTAATTTACTTAAGGAGATAAAAGACAAAAAGGAATTATGCCACATCCCCGTGATCATTGTATCAAAAGAGCGAAACCCTGAACTACTAAGATCATCACTAAGAAGTGGTGCTTCAGATTTTATTGCAAAGCCATTTAATGTAGAGGAGCTAACTCTAAAGATTGGTTTAGCAGTCCAAACAAATAAAAATTTTACAGAGGTTCTTTGCACTAAGAAGATACTTGATGAATATAAAGATGCGATAGACGATAGTGCTTTTGTAAGCAAAACAAATTTAAAAGGGATAATCACCTATGTCAACGATATGTTTTGTGAAATCTCTGGATACACGAGAGATGAACTACTTGGTTCTCATCATAATATAGTTAGACATCCAGATATGGACTCAAGTATATTTACAGAGATGTGGAAAACTATACAATCCAAAAAGATCTGGAAAGGTATCATAAAAAACAAGAAAAAAGATGGTTCATCGTACTATGTAAAAAGTGTTATACATCCTATTGTTAGTGCTGATGGGAATATTATAGAATATATTGCAATTCGAACAGATATAACAGAACTTGAGTCATACAAACAAATTTTACAAAAGGAGCTCAAAGTTTCTAGTAACAATTTTCATTATTTTAAACAATACGAAAATGCTATTGATACTTTTGTGGCTGTAATCAAAACAGATATAAACAATAACATCACCTATATAAATCAAAATTTTTCTCAATTAAGTGGGTATAAAGAGGAGGAACTATTAGGGGTAAACTGTCAAATTCTTCGTAGTTCAAAACATATAAAAAATGGGGACTGTGAAAAAATTTTAAAAAATTTACAAAAGAAAAAAACCATACAGTTTCTTTTTGAAAATAAGAAAAAAAATAAAAGAAAATATTTTACTGAAACAACAATATATCCACTCCTAGATGACAACGGAAATATTGTAGATTTTCTTCATCTTATGTTTGATGTCACACAAATAATAAACATCCACAAAGAACTTGAAGATACACAAAAAGAGATTGTTCATAAACTAGGAGCAGTAGGAGAGAGTCGCTCAGAGGAAACAGGCAATCATGTAAAGCGGGTTGCAGAGTATTCAAAACAGCTTGCTATGCTTTATGGACTAGAAGAAAAAGCAGCAAATCTTCTTTATGTAGCATCACCCATGCATGATATTGGAAAGGTTGGAATCCCAGACTCCATACTTAACAAACCAGCAAAATTAACAAAAGAGGAGTTTGAGATTATGAAAACTCACAGTGAGATAGGGTACAGTATTCTGAAAAATTCAAAACGCCCTATCCTAAAAGCAGCTTCAATTATCTCATATCAACATCACGAAAAATATGATGGAAGTGGATATCCTCGTGGACTATCTGCAAAACAGATTCATATTTTTGGTCGTATTACAGCTATTGCTGATGTTTTTGATGCTCTAGGGAGCGATAGAACCTATAAGAAAGCTTGGAGATTAGACAAAATTCTTGACCTTTTAGAAAAAGAGAAAGGGAAGCACTTTGATCCTGAACTCATCGACCTATTTATAAATAATCTCAATATATTTCTAAAAGTGAGAGATAGATTTAAAGATATTTAAGGGCACCTCTAAATCTATCTTATATCATATTTTTTAAGAATCTCTTTTATCTCCTTTTTTTCTACCTCTATCTTCTCTCCACTATAGATATTTTTCTCTAAAATATCTACTATTTTTTGCACTCTAGTATCATCCTTATATGGAAAAAGTTTCATTATAAGAACTTTTGGATCCTTTATAGAGACTTGCTTCTCTTTGTTTAAAATCTTCCATGGTCTTAGCAACATCACAAAGACACCCAAAACAACACCCCCCACAAATGCCAACATAATCCAAAGAGTATCTACACCACTTTTTAATTCATCTGCAGAATTATTTATCTCTGTATCTTTATCTACTTCTCTTTTTATTGTAAGCTCTTGACTTTGTTTTGCGCCATTTACTTTTATAGCTATAGGCTTTGTTTGTATAGTTTGAATCTTTGATGTGTTTGGGTTAAAAAATTTTAAAGTAAATGGTGGAATTGTAAAATCTTTATCAGAAACCAATGCAATTTTTTGAGATAATTTAGCACCACGAATACGAATCTTTTCATCAAATGAGTTTACACCATCTATATATGGCTTAAATGTTTTTACATCCTCTAAGTTTCCAACCCCTTTTACTTCAATATTTACATTTACCGCTTCGTTTACATTGATGGTTTTTTTATCTACTGCTGCACTTATAGTAAAATCGCCAACTAAATCTACTCCTGCTGGTAGTGCTTTTACTTTGATACTCAGTTCATTTGAGAAATATGTTCTCCACTTAATTTGTGGTATCCATGCTCCCCAACTATCTTTTCCTGCATCTCTAGATGCTATCTTCATCTGTGCTGGAGTGATTTTTTGCACACCCTCTCTTTGTGCAGATACAACATAAGAGAGTTTTGTAATTGTGTAATCACCTTGCTCATAACGCTGGGAATCTTTTTCCTCTTTCACCCAAAGACCTTTCAACTCCGGCGGAACAAATTTAGAGTCAACTGCATTCGCACCTGATCTTTGCTTAAAGAGTAGCACTATCTCAAACTCCTCACCAACAAAAACTTCCTTTTTAGAACTTTGAAGTATAAGCACAAAATCTGAATCTTTTGCGACATCCATAGCTTTTACTTTGACCTTTATAGGTTTTGTAAGTTCAGTAACTCCATCTATCTCAATCTCTATGGGCTTAATAGTACAACTTTTTTGAGGTGTAAACTCATAGTTTAGTATATAACTTTTTTTATACTCCCCATTGACTATCTGGATACTTGTTGAAGAGCCACTAGATGTAACATCTGAGTCACACAGAGTATAGATTGTTGGTCGTTTTACATTTTCGCCAGATACCTCTAGGTGTAAGGTTACTGCATCACCCAAAGTTACAGTTTTAGTGCTGACACTTGCAGTAACTCCTCCATACAAGGCATATGGAATTAGCAATAGTAAAGATATTAGTTTACCAAGGTTTATCATTTGTATCGTCCTCTTTAGGTTTAGAATCATTGAGCATATAGATATATGTAGAGTGTTGCTTATTTAACTCTCCAAGCCATTTTTGCTCTTCTGCATCGCTCATCTCCATAGGTTGGGTATTTTGCGGTGCAGATGATGAAGATGTTTTGTTATCTTCTTCTTTATCAAGCTCATCTAATTCAGGTTTTGATTTTTGCTCATCTTTTGTTTCATTATTCTCTTGGCTTTTATCTGAATCCTCTTTTTTATTATCTTCATCAGATTTTTGCCCTTTATCTTCTTTTTGTGAATTCTCTTTTTTCTCATCAGATTTTTCTTTATCTTGTGAATCCTCACTTGATGATTCATCTTTATTTTCAGATTTATCACCATCTTTTGACTCTTTATTATCGTCATTTTCTTTGTTCTTATCTTTGTTCTTATCTTTGTCTTGTTTTTTATCTTTTTCATCATTTTGCTCATCATCTTTTGAGTCTTGCTCTTGCTCTTTGAGAAGTTTTTTAACAGCTTCTAAATTTTCTCTCGTTTGTTCATCTTCTTTTATCTTAAGTGATTTCTCATAAATCTCTACTGCTTTTTGAAGATTTTCTACATCTCCCTGTTTTGCATAAGAGTTTCCCATATTGGAAAAGTTTTTAGCTCTTAAATCCTTGTTTTCAAAAGTAGCTTTTTCATAAGACTCTATCGCCTTAGTATAATCCTCTTGTTTGTAAAAAGCATTCCCTGCATTATAGTAACTCTCGCCATTGTTAGTTTTTTCAGCATAGTTTTTATATAGAGTTGCTGCTTTAGCATAGTCTTGTGCATCATAAGCCTCTTTCGCCTCTTGTAGCTCCATAAAATCAAACACTCCAGCCTTAACATCCGCAGTTGTAAAAAGAAGAACAAAAAGTATGAAAATAGATGGTAAGTTTACAACCTCTCTCTTACTCATAGAACTCGTAGCAATTAGTAGAATAAACAATGCTAAACCAAGTGGAAAATAAAAAAGTGGTATATATCTTGGGATCTCTTCACTCTTTAGCTCTTTTTTATCTGCTATACTTTCTATCTCTTGTAACATTGTTTTTATATCTTCATTGGATGTTGAATTCTCTATATAGACACCACCTGTAGCAGTTGCTAACTCAGATATATTCTCATTGAGTTTGGAGATAATTATGTTTCCTTTTTCTTTTATAAAACTTCCATTTGCAAGTTTGATTGGTGCACCCTTAAGCGTTCCAAGACCTAAAACAAAGACCACTATATCATGCTCTTTTGCAATTTCAATCTCTTTGGAGAAATCACTTTTATCGCCACCATCGCTCAAAATAAGAAGATATTTTTTACCCTCTTTATTGAGTGATTTGTTAACAACATCAAGCATGGACAAGAAGTTAGTACCCTTTTCTGTAATGGAATCTGTATCTAACTGCGATAGTAAAAATTCAACTGCACTATGGTCAAAACTAAGAGGTGATACAAGATAAGAGTTTTTTGCAAAAGCAATTACCCCAACCCTTTCATTTGGAGCCATTCTTAAAAGATCTAAAGCTTTTTGTTTTGCCAATTTTAAGCGGTTTGGATACACATCCTCCCCTAGCATTGAGTCTGAAATATCTAACGCTATCATAATATCTGCACTTTTAGCTTTTATGGTTATGGTGCCCTCATTTATTACAGGTTGTGCGAGGGCTACAATCATCAAAAATCCTACCAAAAACATCAAAGCATTTCTTGCTTTTAAAGTTAAAGTATTTGCGCTCACACGAAGCTTATCTATTACCTCTTGAGAGAAAAAATGCTCTTGTGATTCTTTTTGAGTAAGTAAAAGACCAAAAAGTATAAAAAGTGGAGGGAGCATATAGTATAAAAACTCTGGATGTAAAAAACTCATGCATAGCCCCTTTTATTTCTTAAATATGTATATAACATCAAAGATATTAATGCTATAAAAAGAGGATACACATAGTAGTATTTCAAATATGTAAAACTCTCACTTTTTATCTCTGATTTTTCAAGTTCATCTATCTTTTTATATACCTCTTGAAGTTCTGTGGCAGTTGATGCTCCAAAAGCAACTCCACCTGTCTCTCTAGCTATCTCTACAAGAGCTTTTCTATTGTATTCATGTGGTAATCCAATCCCTATTGGGTAAACTTTTATCCCCTCTTTTTTAGCCAGCTCAATGGCTATATCTACAGGAATTTTATCTATCTCTGGAGTGGAGTATCCATCCGTCAAAAGTATAATCACCTTAGAGTTTGATTCAGTCATCTTTAAAAGGTTTACCCCCTGAGCCAAAGATGTGTAAAGTGCTGTATATTTTCCAGCCATTGCAATTTGAAGTTGTGAGACAATACGGCTTAAAATATTTTCATCATAAGTAAGAGGCGATGCGATAAAAGAATACTCACCAAAAACTACTAAACCTATGTTATCATTGATACGCTGGAGGATAAAATCACTTACTATCTCTTTGACAACATCAAATCTATTTAAAGATGGATTGTCAGTGTCAAATCCCTCTGCTCGCATCGATTGAGAAGCATCCAAGATAAGTGCTATTTCATATCCATCTTTTGGTTCAACTTCATATGGCTCATCTTTTACAGGTGACATTAATGCAAGTATCATCATAACAATCGCTATCCATTTTAGAAAAAAGAGTAAACTTGAACTCGAAACAGCAGTTTTTAAAAACTGCTGAGTATGGGGAAAATAGATAGACTGTAATCTCATTTTACAAAGTGTCGCACAGGCTATAAAAAAGAAAATTACAAATGCTAAACGAGGAAATTCAAAATAAAGACCATCAAACATCGCACATCTCTTTATATAGCTCAAAATAGCCTAAGGTTTCTTTATCAAAATCATCTACCTCTTTTTTATATTTATACCCCTCTAAGCGTCTTATGAGGTTGTTATACATCTCACTATGTCTTTGGCTATCATCTTTAAAAGTTGCCCCATAAAATGTAATATCATACGCTGCTTTTTTTGTATCTTTTAGGCTTATGGATGTTAAAAGTTTCCTATGCTCTTTTCTCACGCTATATGCATTTCGTTTTTGTATCCATTTATAAAGTAGATAGGCAATTCCAGACACTAGTATTACTGCCAAAATTGTTGCTGCTAAAAAATAGTAAAGGGAGTACTCATGTACTTCCACTATAGGTTTAATATCGTGTAGAGGGATCTCAAAGTTTTTCATTGAATCTTGCATATCTACCTGCCCTCAAATAAACGGCGAAGCTCAACACTAGCCGTACTTGTAGTATATATTTTTGTAAAGCGGATTTGATGTTTTCTAAAAGTTTCATAAAGCTGTCGATCGTGAGCTATAACTTTTTTTGCATATGACTCTACACTTGAAGAGTTGAAGTCACCCTCTAAAACTGCTCCACTCTCAGGATCTACTAAAGAGGAGAATCCCATTTTTGGCGGTTTCTCTTCTAATATATCCCTAACTATAATAGCAACAACCTCATGTTTTTTCGCAAGTAACTTAAAATCTGGAATTTCAAAAAAATCTCCAACTATAATAACAAGAGATTTTCTTTTGAGCCTTTTATATAAAATGTCTGCCATAGCTTTGAAATCCACTTTTTCATTGATCGCATAAAAGTTTAAGATTTCATCAACACTTTTTTGCACCTGGTTTATTTTTTTGCTTGGTTTTAAAAAGGATTTCATCTCGTCTGTAAAGATATAAGAACTTAATAAATCACCATTTTTCAATGTTGAGAAACTCAGTAATGCCACTATCTCAGCGATAGTCTCTTGCTTAAATTTTTTCGAGCCAAAGTGCACACTTCCATTGAGTACAGATGCCACGACAACATTTAACTCCCTCTCTTCACGAAAGATTTTTATAAATGGCTTTTGCATCTTCGCTGTAATATTCCAGTCAATATGGCGGATATCATCCCCAGGCATATATTCACGAAGTTCTATAAAATCATAGCCTTCACCCTGAAAGATAGAAGGATTGTTTCCAACCATTTCGCTAAAGACTTGTCGCCTCGCACGAACCAATATTTTTTGTAATTTACTCATTTATCACCTACCAATTAAGGTATCGCTACAGTCTCTAAAACTCTCTGAATAATCTCATCACTTGTTATCCCTTCAGCTTCTGCCTCATAGGTCAAAACTATACGGTGGCGCATCAACTCTTTGGCGATATAGGCAACATCTACAGGAGTTACAAAATCTTTACCTCTTAAATATGCCATAGCTTTAACAGCTTTAAACATATCAATACTCACACGAGGGGATGCTCCAAACTGTATAAAATCTTTCAACTCTTCTAGTCCATAAGCACTTGGATCTCTTGTTGCACTAACGAGCTCTATAATATATTCTTCAACTTCAGCATCCATATGAACTTCTTTTATCTCTCTTTTGAGAGTATTTAAGTCTTCATGTGTTACAACCGCCTCAATCTGCTCAAATTTTCCACTTGATATTCGTCTAGCGATCTCTAGCTCTTCACTTTTTGTATTGTAATCAACTACAAGCTTGAGCATAAATCTATCTAATTGTGCTTCTGGAAGTTGGTACACACCCTCTTGCTCAACTGGATTTTGAGTAGCCATAACAAAAAATGGAGGTTCAAGCTTAAATGTTGTATCGCCTAAAGTTACTTGTTTTTCCTGCATAACTTCAAGTAAAGCAGACTGAACTTTTGCAGGAGAACGGTTAATCTCATCTGCTAAAAGTAAGTTAGTAAAGATAGGACCTTTTTTGATTTTAAAACTATTATTTTGGGGATCGTAAATCTCAGCACCAAGGATATCTGAGGGAAGTAAGTCGGGAGTAAATTGAGCACGCTTGAAGTCAAGCCCTAGTGACTTTGCAAGTGCATTAACCGTTGTAGTTTTAGCGAGTCCAGGAACACCTTCTATAAGTATATGCCCATCACACAAGAGTGCGATCAAAAGACCGTCAATCATTCTTTCTTGCCCTACAACAACTTTTGAAACTTCTTTTTTAATCTCTTGAATTTTAGAAACCATAAATAAAAAACCTTATTTTTAATCTATTTGAATTATAACAAGGCAGAGGTAAATAGTTGATAAATAGTTGATAATTAAATATTATCTTTTTTAAAAGTATTTTTTATAAAGTTGTTTTGTTTTTTGGCTTAAGCAATAAGAAAACATAATAACCAATCAAGCAAACACCTATTGTAAATAATGACAAAGCAAATAATTCCATAACATAATCCTTCTTGTAACCATTTCGTTATAAAATTATATACTATTAATTTTACTTATAAATTTTGTTTTATATATAGTTGTTTTACTTAAGTATAATGTTAATATTATATTGTGATATTCAAGTGATGTAGGATAAATAAATTTGAAAAAATCAAACATTTATCCTAAAGTGAAAGGGAGTTTTAGTTACCTGTTATAAAAGCAACCACCCCTTTTTCATTTATTTTTTTCTCATACTTTGCAGTTCTTTGGATGGCATCTTCAAAACCTTCAGAGGAACCCTCTTTTGTTTTATATACCTTATTCGACACAATATTTCCATCTCTATCTGTTGCTTTTATAACTGTTTTTCTAAGAGCAAAGGTAAGGTTGGCAAACTTTTCATTTGTTGATGGGTACTTTTTCTTTTTTGCTTTTGTTGTAATCTCAATCAACACATTGTAGTTAGTATTATTAAAAGTTGCATTTTCACTACTTAGTTCTGAGCGTATTAAAGAAGCTAATGATTCTGAGTTTTTATCTGCTTTAATTTTAAAAACAAGCTCATCTTTAGCTTTTCTCATCTCTTTTGTGTAGTTTAAATAACGCGTAGTATATTTAGAAGCATCATAATCACCTTTGAGTGAATACAATAAGGGAAAAATACTGTCAGTTTCTTTTAGATAATTATTTATAGTAACAGATAGCTTTAGCTTTTGAAATATTCCAGCATTTTTAAAAACTTCCCATTCTGCTTTTATTTTATCATCAACCTTATCTAATTTTCTCTCATAGGTTTTTATTAAAGAATCCCTATCGACCTCAACTAAAACAGCCCATTGATTTGAATCCTTAAAGCTCTCTATAACTTTAACATCCGTATATTCAATATTCCTACTTTTACTAATAACTTCACTCTTCGTAGTAGCTAAAACACTCTCATCATCACCTTGTCTTCTTGCTGTTACAGAGTTAGAAAAATTCGATGCAACATCTACAGAAATTTTTGCACTGATGGTTGCCAAAGCATCACTTTTTGCATCTTTTTGAGTTTTCCCATATCCAACTGCATAAAAGTATTTATTGGTATCTGATGGAGGATTATTTATCCATGACATAGAAGCACTACTTGAAGCAAAAGCTCCAGAAATGCTTGTAATCAATAAGGACAAAACAAGAATTATCTTTTTCATAACTACAACTCCATTTTAATTAGTTGCTTGTGCTAATTTTTTTTTACTAGCTTCTTTTTGGGCTGCATCTTGCGCTTTATTTTGTTCCATTTTTGTTGCATAAGCTTCCAAAATAACATCTGTAAAATCATCATACTTTTGAGCTAATGTAGCTTGCTTGCTTGCATAATATGTACCTACAAAAATATTTGGCAATAAATATATTGCATTTTTCACAAGCCTCTCTACCCTTTTATCATATTTTGATTGTAGATATGAAGGAACACGCGCTTTGGCAACAGCTAATGAAACAAGCTCTTTTGGAAAATTTAAAACAGCATTAGTTGTTCCTAAATTTGTTAAAGCCAATCCAAAAGCTGCATATGCTTCAGTTGCACCATAATCAATCTCATTCGCCACTATGTTGATATTTTTTGCCAGTTTCACATACGCTTCATCATCTATATTTATATCACTCTCTAATGCAATGGTTGCTCTATCAAGTAATTCAAAATAGATAGCTTCTTTCTCATCTGCAACCGATTCAGCTTGCTTAATTCTTTCCTCTAAAACAGCTAACTCATTTTTAATCTCATTGATCTCTTTATTTGTTAAAAACTTTTGTTTTTGCTTTGTTTTCGCTTTTTTATTTGCTGCATCTGCTTGTAATTCTGCATCATATTCACCTTTATCATCCTTTAGAGATGCTGTTAGTTCAAAAGCTTCTAACATCTCTTCTCTAGCTGATTCTAAATCTTTTTGTAAAGAGACAGGAGCTAAAGATATTACAGCCTCACCAAGAGTTTCATATACATCTCCTGTTGGCGAATCAATCTCTTGAAGAGTTGCATTTTTAAAATCTAAAAAACTACCCTCTGCAGAATCAAAACTAAAAATATTTGGCCACTGCTTAGCATCTTCACCATAAAATATAGATATTTTAGAAACAGCTCTATAGGCAAGAGGAGAAACGCTTTGGTCTAAAATCATTGCTGTAAGGGTTCCAAAATCACCAAATTGACTCATCAGAGCTCCACTACCCAACATTTTTCTTTGGATTGCCTTAGTGTAATGAACTGTTGAATAGTATGGATCTGCTTTTAATACATTATCTATATATTTGGTTTGATTTTCATCAATATCTGCAGATACTAAAGTTGGCCAAATGGCATCTGAAGAGATAGGTATCTTATATGCCATTATATTATTTTCTCTTACTATTGTCATACCTATTGCAACACGATTTACTTGATTTTCAAGCGTTGGAACTTCCATTTGCGATGCCATTGTTTCTTGAAGTGCACTACATCCAGTCATTGTAAATGTTGCAACTGCAATAACAAGCGAATTGATTATTAATTTTTTTGATTTCATATTTACCCTTATGGTTTTATTGATTTTATTCGTATTCATCATCAGAGCTTCCTGCCATAGAATCTCTGTCATCTCTTAGTGCCTGATTTGCCTTATCTTGCTTTTTGGTTTTATTTAAAAGCTCATAAAAGTTATCAAACTTAGCTTTAGCATTCATCACCATTTCATCTTCTATACCTCCAAGCTGCACAGCTTTTTCATAATTTATAGATGCTGAATCTAAAAGTTTAAGACTCTCGGTAATACTAGCCTCTGCTTCATAAAGAATTGCCAAATCATAGTGATAGTTCAAATCTTTTTCACCTTTAAAATTTTCCATCAATTTTATAGCACCTTTATAGTTTTTTCTTTTTGCATAAGAGATCACATGTTTTAGCTCTTTAGGTAAAGGTTTAAACTCTCTCATCTGATGCGTTTTCAAAGGAGATACATCTGAAATAAAATACTTTACAACTTTTGAAACAGCAGAAGAAGCTAGCTCATTTTCACTTGGTAGTTTATTTGGATCACTTGATTGACGGTTTTTTCTTGCTTTATATTTTTTTACTAAAAACTCATCAACACCTCGTGAAAGTACAAAGGTAACCTCTAAAGCCATACTTACTTTTTTCCCAGAGTTCTTGTACTCATAATTTGAAACTTTCATACTTAATGTAACACCCTCTTCACCACCAAGAGGATCAAGAGTAATAAAATTTGTCTCAGTAAGCTTAGCCTTTACTCCATCTATAAGCATCTGTGCTAACTTAGGGTTTGTTTCCTTAGCGCCTTTGACTTCTGGTGATAAGAATAGTGCGAGATAAGCACCGTCAGAGATAAATTCATCTCTTGTTTCAATTTTGCTTAGTTTTGCAGCCTCTTTTGGTGCAGTGTATGATGGTATAACAATTTTAGGACCAGCCCCACAACCACTCACTAATAAAGTGATAACTAAAACCATAATTGTTGCAATTATTTGTTTCATTTTTTTCCTTTAAATAATTTGAACAATCATAGTAGATTAAAATTTAATTCTACATTAACCCACAAGCTCTTTTTTTAAACTTTTCAGTGATTGAGACTCTTTTCTCTCAATCTCTAAAATCAACTCATTATATTTTCTAGCATTTTCTAAAGTTAAGACAATCGCCAACTCTTTTAATGATTTAGAATTAGCAACTTTTTGTAAAAATTTTTTATCTACATTCTCTTTTTTAGGTTTTGTTTTTATCTTTATTTTTGCTACTAAAAAACCAGCTATAAAAGTTAATAGATAATAGAAATATGTGTACGAAAATTGAAATGTTTCCCCTGTAACATCCAGTAATTCCTCTTTTACATAAGCTTTTTCTACTTCAACTTTTATGGCTTGTGTCTGCAAAATTTTTACCTGTGTTAACTCTATGTTGAAATACTCAAGTGCAATCTCTGGTATAACGAAATCTTCATCTGACACAAAAACAAATTTTTGACTCCACTTGCCACTATACCCCTCTTTTGTAAGAATTATCTCTTTTTTTGGTACGCTAGAAAAAACTTTTACATTTTCTATGTCAAATTTAAACCCCTTCAAAGCATCGATATTTCCAATTCCATTTATACTTACTTCCATGTGAAATGGCTCGTATGCTTTTACTTGTGGAGCATCTGCATTTACATTTAAGAAAAAATTTCCAACAAGCAATGTGAGGGTCTCTTTAATATCCACAACTAAACTCTTTTGCTTCATCACTCTTTGGGAAAACTCCTCTATTTCCCTATCATTATCCCTGCCACCTATCGTGCTATCTATTGACTCCTGTGTTGTTTTTTTCATAATCATATTAAAATCAAAAATCATTGTGCCAGCTTCTTTCACAAAGGCAATAAATTCATAAACATTGACTCTTTTGTTGTTAATTATCTTTTCACTTTCTGCTAAAAGTTTTAAGCTGTATTTTTCATTATCACCTACTGGGTTGAAGTCTATAGTATAAAGTTCACTTTTATCGCTAAATTCGCAAGTGTACTTGAGATGTATCGCTTCATTTACATAAGCTGTTTTTTTATTTATCTCTGCAGTCCATCTATATGTTGAAGCAAAAAGTTCCAAACTTACAAAGAGTAAAAAAACTACAAAAGCTTTACCAAGGTTTTTTTTCATTTACTCCCCTCTTATTTATAAGTTCATACTGTTGAGAACTCAGTTTTGATTTAGCCTTATTTAGATGGAGTACACCATCGCTTCTCATCTTTTTTTCCATCTCGCCTGCTCCACTTCCTGCATTGGCGCTTACTTTCATATTTGAACTGCCCCCATCTTTTTTCTTTGTATTTGAGCTTTCTTGCTGTGCAAAAGATGATTTTTTATCTGTTTTTTGCTGACCCATCTTCATCTGCTTTTGTTCCTCTATATTTTTAATATAACGCAAATTTTCATCTGCTTCTTTAGAGTACATAAGAGTAAGTGATTTCAAGTAAGCTTCTCTCGCTTTTTGAAACTCTTGCAACCTTATAAATGAATTGCCAATATTATAATAGATTACAGATTTAAACTTTGCATTTGATGATGCAACACCCTCATAAGTTTGTAGTGCTTTTTCGTACTCTCCATTTTTATAATAAGCACTCGCTTTTTTAAACTTTACCCTATTTTCATCTTCAAAAAATTCGTATATACTGGCATCCAAATTCACCCCAAAAAGAAGTAAAAATGCGAAAATGTACCTTTTAAGAGTCGTTATTGTCACTAAAAACACCAGTATGGCCAGTGCAATAAAGTAGTAAAAAAGTTCTAAGTTCCTTACTATAATCATTTGCGATAAAATATCCCTATTTTTTTGACTCTCTAGCGCATCTCTTAGTTCATTAAAGTCTTTAGTATAGATGCCCCCCGTACTTTTTGAGATGAAAGCAATGGCATCATTTTCTCTACTGACAACTATATCTCCCTTTTCATCTTTTAAGAGTTCTCCATTATCAAGAGTTAGAGTGCCCCCATGCTTGCTTGCTAACATCAAAATATTTACAAGAAGATTATTCTCTTTTGCAAACCTTGCCTCTTTTTCATAATTTCTAGCATCCCCTCCATCACTCAGTATCACCACGGTAACACTTTTTGATTGTGACATTTTTCGTGCAAGTTTTAGAGCTGGTAAAATCGAACTCCCCTTGGTTATTATCAACCTTTCATCCAAAGCATTAAAGAGGTGAAGCAGAAGTTCAGAATCTTGAGTAAGTGGTGAGAGAATTATCGCATTAGTTGTAAAGCCTAAGACACCATATCTGGTTTGTGGTTCTTGTTTTACAAGTTTTTTTAAAATCTCTTTTGCTTTTGTAAGTCTTGTTGGTTCAATATCTGTAGCTTGCATAGAGTAAGACAAATCAACTCCGATGATTACATCACTCAAAACCTGCTCACTCTTTAAAGGTTCTTGTTCCATAATAGGGCGAGTAAGAGCAAGTGTTATAAAAACAAATGTCAACATATATCCAAAAACTATAAAATTCAGTTCACGGAAACTTTTTTTTATAAATACTGGAACTAAAAATAATAGTAGCCAAAAATATTCAGGGGAAAGAAAAATCATTTTTTTATCTCCCTATAGATTAAAAATAGCACTAACTGGGATGCTAGAAGTAAAATTATCTGATAATAGTACTCTTTTAAAATATATTCACGACTCTTAATCTTTGAAGACTCTAATTTATCTATCTTTGTATATACTTTTTGCAACTCTTTTGCACTTGTAGCGCTATAAAACTCACCCTTTGTCTCTGCTGCTATTTTTTCAAGTAAAGAAGAATCCGCCTCCCCCTCATTTCCAATAGCAATTGTATATATTGTAATATTATTCTCTTTTGCTAAGGCAGTAGCCTCTTGTGGTGAGACAACACCACTGTTATGCTCTCCATCACTAAGAAGTATCACTATTTTACTCTTTGCATGCGAGTACTTAAAAGCCCTCACACTTACGGCTATAGCCTCCCCTATTGCAGTATTTTGCCCTGCCATCCCTTGGTTTAAGTATGAAAGCATATCAATGACTATCTTTTTTTCATAAGTGATTGGGGAGGCTATAAAAGCAAAGTCTCCATAAAGAACCACCCCTATGTTATCACTTACTCTGTTTTGTATAAACTCACTTGCAATAATCTTTGTAAGTTCAAATCGACTGACTCTTTTCCCCTCACTTATCTCATCTTCGAGATCAAATCCAGATGAATTCATAGAGCCACTTGCATCAATTGCCAAAACTATATCTTTGCCTTCTCTATTGAGTGGGTTTAATTTATCTATGATTATTGGGGAAGTAAGTCCAATACAGAGCAATGTAAATATAAGAATCTTGATTATCCACTCTAGCTTTAAATAACCTCTTTTGACAGGCAAAAAATGTAAGTGCACAAAAAATCTTGGCTTAATATATTCTTTACACCTATAAAGACATAAAATTATTGGGATAAGCAACAATATCAAAAATGGGTATTCAAAACTATAGTAATTCATAGCTTCTATTTTAACCAAAAAGAATCATAATAATAATTATTTTGTGAACAAAAATAGCAATTTTTACGAAAATTATAAATTTATAGCTATTTATCTTGACATATAAAAACTATTTGTCTATAATTCCCGTCCACAAACAAATAATGTTTGTTATGTCTTGTTAGCTCAGCTGGTAGAGCACGTCACTTTTAATGATGTGGCCGATGGTTCGAATCCATCACAGGACACCATTTTTTTGTTTATTTGCACTTTAGTTTAAAGCTCATGTACAAGTTGTACACTCCACTTGAAACTTCAGCACAACTAAATCAAAAACCAATGTTATTTAATTTTTCTTTTATCAAGGAAAAGTTGATTTTTTTAATGAGGAAGTGCACAGATGGTACATGACGAATGAAAAATCAAATTTGACGCAGAGAAAAGTAAAATTTGGCCCCGTCGTCTAGCGGTTAGGATCCATGGTTTTCATCCATGTTACAGGAGTTCGATTCTCCTCGGGGTCACCATTTACAATCAATCAAACTCTAATAAAAACAGAACTTATGATAAAATTCCGCCTATGAAATTAAAATTTTTATTCTCCTTACTTTTTATCATCGCTACAACTCTTAGTGCTATACACGAGATAGAGCATATCAATCACAATCATGATAATAGTACATGTGAAATTTGTATAATCAATCATAACTTTTTATCTTCAGATGTTATAGCAGAATTTCAAGAGATAGAGTGCTTCATTTATGCAAACATCACACTAAAAAAACCCATTTCAAAGTTTTACACTCAAAAGCACACTAATCAAAACCGAGCCCCACCTTTTTTATCCTAAACAAAAACAAAAATAAAAATAAAAATAAAAAAACTATATTAATATATTACTTAGGATAACTATGCAAAAAATACTACTATCATGTGCACTATGTGCAACTATGGCTTTTGGTGCAGCAGATGTGTTGCCAGTTGAAAAAAGAACTTTCGAGCAATCAAAATTTATACCAGATATCTCACTTATACTAGACTCATCTTTCGTAAATAGAAGTATAAGTGATGATGAAGCACCACACTTAGAGATACCAGGTGTTGTCCATGGGCTACTTGGTTCTGATCCACATGCAGAACATTCTCATGCCTCTTATAATGCAAACAATGGTTTTAACTTAAATTATGCAGAATTAATACTCTCTAGTTCTGTTGATCCGTACTTAACTCTTGATGGTGTTTTTCACTTCTCAGAAGCAAGTGTAGCCATAGATGAAGCTTATTTTACCTCTACAGCACTTGGAAATGGACTCAGAGCAAAGGGTGGAAAATTTTTATCAAATTTCGGATATATCAATGAACAACATCATCATGCTTGGGACTTTGGAGATATGCCTTTAGTGTATGAAGCTTTTTTAGGGATGCACGGTATCAACGAAAAAGGTTTACAACTGCAGTGGACAGCTCCAACATCCACATACTTAATGCTTGGAGCTGAAGTGCTTCAAGGTGAAAATGAATATATGTTTGGAAATAGCTCTATTGGTGATGTAGAAGACCCGATTGCAAAGGGTGCGGATGCTCCATCCCTCTTAGTGAGTTATATTAAAACATCATTTGATATTGGAGACACTACTGTTTTAGCGGGTCTCTCTTATGCTAAAGGAGCTTCAAGGATTGATCATTCCCTAGATGAAGAGAATCCTCATGCTGTAAGTGGTACAAGTAAACTCTATGGTGCAGACTTAGTTATAAAGCATTACTTTGATTCTTATAGCTCTATATCTTGGCAGAGTGAGTGGCTAAGTAGAGATATACAAGGCACTCAATATAGCATTGATTCTAATGATACAAATAGTGCACTTGGCAGTTCTCAACTGAGCAAAATTCAAAGTGGAATCTACTCTCAACTAGTTTATACTCATGACAAAAACTATAAAGCAGGTATTAGATATGAAAATATTTATCAAAATGATGTAGAGATAGATGGTGTAGATTCAAACTTAGAAAATAATTTTAAAAAGTATTCTGTTATGATTGAATACCACACAAGTGAATTTGCCCGTTTTAGAGTTCAGTACAACAAAAACAATGCTTTATATAATGAAGATAATGAGAAACAAAGTATTGACACTATAATGATTCAGGTAAATATATCCATAGGGGCTCATGGAGCTCACTCATTTTAGGATTAACAATGAAACTACTTTTACTACTTTTACCGCTTAGTCTATTTGCTCACCTAAACATTGCTGTTAGCTATCCCTATATTGGTGCTATTACAAAAAGTATAGGGGGGAAGCATATCAGCACTATAGTGCTTGCAAAAGGAAACTGGGATCCCCACTTTGTTGTTCCGCGTCCATCACTTATATCAAAGGTTCGTAATGCGGATGCACTTATTATTAATGGAGCCCAACTCGAAATCGGCTGGCTACCTGCACTTATAAAAAGAGCAGGTAATCCAAAAGCCAAAGCTGGGTCACAAACTTTTTTAAACCTCGCTCACCACATAAAGCTGATAAATAAACCACAAAAGGTTGACCGTTCAGGTGGAGATATACATCCAGATGGAAATCCTCACTTCCATCTAAACCCTCAAAACATTTTATATTTAGCTCAAACAATCAAAGAGTTTCTTATATCTATAGATAAAGAACATTCTGATATTTATCAAAAAAATTATGAGAAATTCTCTAAAATGTGGTTACCAAAAATGAAAATGTGGCAAGAGAAAATGGCAGATAAAAAAGGTTTAAAAGTTATACAATTTCATAATAATCTTGCCTACTTTAACAAAGTTTATGGACTTGATAGCATAGCTACAATAGAGCCTCTTCCTGGGATCCCTCCATCATCCAGACATACTATGAATCTTATTAAACTTATAAAACAAGAGAAACCTTGTTGTATATTGCATGATGTGTATCACTCCACAAAAACAGCTAAATTTATTTCAAGTAAAACAGGGATAAAAGTAGTTTTAATGCCTCATGATATTGGGGCATTAGAAGATATAAAAGATTTAACATCGCTTTTTGATTATCTAACAAGTGCTATACAATGATAGATATACTCCTTGTTCCTATTGCTTTAGTAATTATCTTGGTAATGCTACACTCATGGTTTGGAATCAGAATTTTAAAAAAAGGGATAATCTTTACAGACTTGGCTATTGCTCAGTTTGCTGCACTAGGTTCAGCTATTAGCCTTGGCTATTTTCATGAAGAGTATTTTTATATCCTAACACTTAGCTTTGCACTCTTTAGTGCTTTTTTAATAGCCATAGCATCCCAAAGAGCCATTAAACTAGAGGCATTTATAGGACTTTTATATGTTCTAGGTGCTAGTGGGATAATGATGGTTCTCTCACATTCAGCAGAGGGGATGGAGCATTTCAAATCTCTTTTAGCAAGTGATATACTCTTCACGCCCATAGATGATGTCATAAAAAGTGCTGTTATTTATGCTTTTATCGCTTTGATTTTATACAAAGTTTACCCAAGAACCTCAGGCTTTTTAAAAGAGCTTTTATTTTTCTCTTTGCTGGCTATCACGGTTACTTCATCAGTGCAACTTGCTGGTGTTTTAGTTGTTTTTGTTCTTCTTATTGCACCTGCACTTGTATCCACTTCACTCGAATCTAAGAAACCCTTACTAACTAGTTTTGGTGTAGGATGGTTTTTTAGTATAAGTGCTATAGTTATCTCATTTTATTATGATCTGCCAACAGGTTATAGTATAGTATTTTTAGGTGCTCTTTTAAGTGCAAGCATAGTTTTATTTAGCTCTAAAAAGTTGCTTAATCCTGAGACATAACTATATTTTTACCACTAGCTTTTGCTTTATATAATGCTTTATCTGCTCTATTTATTAGAGTATCACTAGTATCATCTTTTTGGCATGAACTCACACCAAAACTTCCTGTTTGGGTGTGAACTACAGAAAATTCATGTGATTCAATGGAATGTCTAATTTTTTCAGCCAATATGCTTGCTGCTTCTTTATCTGTATTTGAAAGTACAAGTAAAAACTCTTCACCACCCCATCGTCCAAGTGTATCAGACTTACGGATGTTGTTTTGAAGTATCGCACTAATCTCTTGAAGCACTATATCACCCACTTGATGCCCATGCACATCATTCAGCATTTTAAAGTTATCAATATCAACTAAAACTATAGATAAAGCCAACTGATATCTTTGTGATCTTTGCAACTCAATCTCAAGTATCCTGTCAAGATATAGTCTATTGTAAATTTTTGTTAAAGCATCTGTAATGGAAAGTTCTTCTGCTATTTTTCTATCTGAGACATCTTGCATTATAGAGCGATACCCTATAGTTATACCATCAGAATCATATACATTATCAATATTAAGAGCTAGCCAATAATTACTGCCATCTTTTCTTCTGTTTTTTATCTCACCCTTCCATGATTTACCATGAGTTATTGCTCCCCATAAACTTTTATATACTGATAGTGGAGTATCAGGATGTTTGACAATGCTATTTTTTGCATTTAATAACTCAGACTCATCAAAACCAGAAATGAAACAAAACGCACTGCTTACATATGTAATTACCCCTTCTTTATCCGTCTCAACCATAATTACATACTTATCAACAGTCTCCTGTTGCTCTATAAGCTCTTTTGTTCTCATCTTTACTGTAGCCTTAAGATGTCTGTTAAATAAATAAAAAGCTGTACTTACAACAATAGATATACCAAGAAGAGTGAAAAATAGGTAAAGATAATAGATATTGCTATTTTCAGTATTATTGGGATTATATATCAACGCATTAAGTGCCAACTCTTTCTCTTCTTCACTGATTTTCCCTATATTTTTATATATATCCCCAATTCTTCTAAACCTTTCTATACTTGTATATCCAATATCTACAACATCTGCTAAAATCATTTTTTGGGTATTGAACGCCTCAAATCTTAAGTGCTCAAGCGATCTTTTCGCACCATATTTGTCTATAAGTACCTGTATGGTTTCCTCTTTATTTTCTAATGCATATTTCCAGCCTTTTAAGGAAGCTTCTGTAAAATTTTTAACTCTTAGTGGATGCTTATCAATCTCACTTTGAGTAGTAAAAAGATTATCTCCGTAAAAATCGACCCCGTAACTTAAAGGGCTGATAATATTTATCTCAATCCCTAACTTTCTAAAATAGTATGGTTGATCACTAATATACGAGCTGATAACATCAACCTCCCCGGCTATAAACTCTTTATAATTCAAGTCAAGTTTCTTATAGATATAATCTTCTTCTCTAATGCCTGTAAATTCAAGCATAGCAACAATAGGTGCATCATCTAAATCTCGCTCAAAAGAGATTATTTTACCTTTCATCTCATATGGGCTTAGAATATTTGATGATTTTTTTGCTATCAGGATGAGTGGACTGTGTTGAAAAATAGATGCTAAAATTTTTACTGGTTTGTTATTTGCTCGATATAAAAGGATAGTTGAGTCTGCAACCCCATATTCTGCTTCACCTTCTAAGACCTGTTTGATGTTATTTTTGGAAGGGTCTCTCTGGAGAATTTCTACATTTAAGCCAACATCTTCATAGAAACCTTTTTCTAGTGCCATATGATAGCCTGCAAATTGAAAGGATGTAAACCACTTTAGCTGTAGCCTAACCTTATCCCCTGCTTCTTTTGCAGATATGCTTGTAGTAATAACACAAATAATTAAAAATATTTTTAATATTTTTAATATTTTCAGCAAACACAAGCCTTTGCAATTTAAGTTAATTGCTATTTTACTGAATATTCTATTATCTTTATTCTTTAAAAAGAGCTATATTGCCCTTTTAAACTCAGGATATGCTTCAACACCACATTCTGTAACATCCATACCCTCAAGCTGTGCTTCATCTTCTGCTCTGAATCTTGTAACTTTATTGATGATAAATAAGACAACAAAAGAGACAATAAAGGCAAACAAGGCAATAATCACAACACCCTTTAACTGGTCTAAAAATGCCACATTTTCAACAAAAATTCCAACAGCGAGTGTTCCCCAGATCCCATTTACAAGGTGAACAGATAATGCCCCAACCGGATCATCTAACTTTAGTTTATCAAAAAGAGGAACAGCAAATACCACTAAAGCTCCACCAACTGCACCGATTAAAATAGGTGTGTACATATCATATAAATCAGGTCCAGCAGTAACAGCAACTAGTCCCCCTAAAGCACCATTTAAAATCATCGTAATATCAAACAGTTTATATCTTACATACATAAGAATACCTGCAATCAAAGCACCAGCTAAACCAGCGGTATTAGTATTCATAATAGTCTTAGCAACAAGATCGGCATTTTCTACACTTGAGATGCTACCAACACTTCCCCCATTAAATCCAAACCAACCTATCCATAATAAAAATGCACCAAGTACAACTAAAGGGATATTCGAAGCAGGTATAACTCTTACTTTACCATTCTTATATCTTCCACGACGAGGACCCATTATGATGATAGCAGCTAAAAGTGCCCAGCCACCAGTTGAGTGTATAACCGTTGAACCTGCAAGGTCATACATGTTTATATCAAGAAATGTTCCTGCTATCATATCCGCTCCCCAACTCACATTTACAACAGTTGGGTAGATGAGCCCACCCATAATAGCAGCAAAAATTGCTAAAGGAAAGATACGAACTCTCTCACTCACCCCACCACTCATTATATTGATGGTCTTACCAACAAATGCCATTTGAAACATAAATGCAGCCCAAATACTCATGGAGTCATTTTCCCAAGAACCAAAAGCAAGCGAATACCCAATCAGTAAAAATGCAAGGGAGGCAACTGCGTAAATCATAACATTGATAGTTAAAACAGATGTAACATTTTTTGTACGAACAAGCCCAGCTTCAAGCATTGCAAAACCTGGAACCATAAAGATGATGAGCACCATAGCAAATAGTGCAAAGAAAGTGTCGATAATATATTTAAAATCAGCTTCTAACATAGAGAGTTATCCTTTAGTAAAATAAAAGCTGTAATTTTATCTAAATAAGTAAGTTTTTAAAATTAAAGTAGATTGTTTTTTTAATATTTTTGAAAGGGTTTGTAGATTTTGAAATTTTCCATACTCAAGATTGAGCATGGAAATTAAAATTTTTTATATTTTTAGATAGCTTCTGTATCAGTTTCACCTGTACGAATTCTTATAATTTGTTCAACCTCGCTGACAAATATTTTACCATCACCAATCTTTCCAGTTCTTGCTGCTTCAACTATAGTACTTATAACTTGATCAACCATGTCACCATTTACTACCATCTCCATCTTGATTTTTGGTAAAAAATCCACAACATACTCAGCGCCACGGTAAAGCTCACTATGCCCTTTTTGACGACCATAACCTTTTACTTCACTTACAGTCATACCTGTAATCCCAATCTCTGCTAAAGCATCTTTTACATCTTCTAGTTTAAATGGTTTTATAACCGCTTCTACTCTTTTCATAATTGTTTCTCCAATTTAATTTTAACATTTTAGCTATTTTTATAGTTTTAATCAACTATTTAAAGATTTAAAGCCTTTTCACCGTGTACAGTTTCATCAAGACCACGAGCTTCAGTCTCCTCATCAACTCTACCACCACCAGTTAGTGCAGATGCTATAAAGAACACAATTGCTGTAGCAATTGCTGAATATACTATAGTTAAGCCAATAGCAGCAAACTGAGAACCTAATTGACTCATCATATTGTAATCATCAGCCATTGCATAATCAGCTATAAAGATAGCAGTTGCGATTGAACCCCAGATACCAACAAGACCATGTATCCAAAATGCATCTAAAGAATCATCAACTTTGAACATATGTTTGAGTTTAGAAACACCCCAAAAACCTAATGCTCCACCAATAAGACCAATAATTATTGCACCCTCTACACCAGCAGAACCAGAAGCAGGAGTAATTGCAACAAGACCAGCAACAGCACCAGAAGCAGCACCAACTAAAGTAGCTTTTTTATAAACTAACCACTCTGCAACAATCCAACCAATAACACCTAAAGAAGCAGCAACATTCGTTACAAGGAATGCAGAAGCAGCAGTACCATCAGCAGCAACTTGTGAACCTGCATTGAAACCAAACCAACCGAACCATAGTAAAGCAGCACCAAGAACAACTAAAATAGGAGAAAAAGGCTTGATAGCAGCTTTTCCATAATCTTTTCTACGCCCAAGTATCATAGCAACAACAAAACCAGCAACACCCGCATTTAAGTGAACAACAGTACCACCAGCAAAATCCATCTCACCAAAGTTAAGTGTTTCACCACCACCCCATGCCCAGTGAGTAATAGGAGCATAAACAGCTACAATCCATAAAGCAGCAAAAATCATGTATGTTGAAATTTTAACTCTCTCTATCATAGAACCACTTGCGATTGCTACGGCGATTGCAGCAAATGTTCCTTGAAATGCAACAAAAAGAAGCTCTGGAATAGTTCCACTCAAACTCTCATTCGTAATTCCAGCAAGTAACACTTTTCCAGTTCCAATAAAGTCACCATCACCAAAGGCGATTGAGTAACCAACTAATACCCATACTAAAGTACCTACTGCGTAAGCACCTAAACTCATACCTATTGTATTTAGTACATTTTTTGAACGAGTAAGTCCACCGTAAAATAGTGCTAGTCCCGCAGGTGTCATTAACATAACAAAAGCTGTTGCAACCAACATCCAAGCGGTATCACCACTGCTTAATGTATCTTCTGCAAATACCATAGTTGGCAATGCTAAAAGAGCAAGAAGAAATCTTTTCATTGTAAATCCTTAAAGTTTATCTGCAAAATTATACACACTAAGTATTTTATATTAGTCAGATGGCTGATTAATTTTTAATCACTTACAATCACATGACTCTTTTTTCACAATGCGCACAACTTACTCCAAAAGTTTTGTAATATTACAAATATCTTAAGGGATAATCAGATAATATAGGTAAATTTTATTTTAATAAACTAGGTGTTTATATGAACGACTTGTTAAATAACGACGATATACAAACTATTAATATTGAAGAAACTCTTCAAAACAGCTATCTTGATTACTCTATGAGTGTAATTGTTGGGCGTGCGTTACCAGATGTTAGAGATGGACTTAAGCCAGTGCATAGAAGAATTCTTTACGCAATGGATAAACTAAATTTATCTCATGGTGCAAAGTACAAAAAATCAGCTCGTATAGTTGGTGATGTAATTGGGCAGTATCATCCACATGGCGATACAGCAGTTTATGATGCACTTGTTCGTATGGCTCAAGATTTTTCTATGCGAATGGAACTTGTTGACGGTCAGGGAAACTTCGGTTCCGTTGATGGCGACTCTGCTGCGGCGATGAGATATACAGAAGCTCGCATGACAAAATATGCTGGTGAACTTCTCAAAGATTTAGATAAAAATACAGTAAATATGATAGAAAACTACGATGGTACAACCAAAGAGCCCGATGTTATGCCTACTCGTGTTCCAAACTTACTTATAAATGGTTCATCAGGTATCGCAGTTGGTATGGCAACAAATATCCCCCCACACAATCCAAGAGAGATTTTAACTGGCCTTAAAGCACTTTTAGCAAATCCAAATATAGAGTTAGCAGAAATAATGGAGCATATCAAAGCACCAGATTTTCCAACTGGCGGTATTATTTTTGGTAAAAAAGGGATTACAGAGGCTTACGAGACTGGTCGCGGTCGCATTAAGGTTCGGGCAAAAACACATATAGAACAAAGTGCGAAAAAAGAGATTATTGTTATTGATGAGCTTCCATATCAAGTAAATAAATCCCGCTTAATTGAAAATATCGCTAACCTTGTAAAAGATAAGATGATCGATGGTGTTTCACTAATTCGTGATGAATCAGACCGTGATGGTATGCGCGTTGTAATTGAGCTTAAGCGTGACGCTATGAGTGAGATTGTTCTTAATAATCTTTTCAAGCAAACAAGCATGCAAACTACATTTGGTATTATCATGTTATCTATATTAAACCAAGAGCCTCGTATTTTTGGAATTATAGAGATTTTAAAACACTTTATAAATCACCGTAAAACAATTATTATCCGCCGTACTATTTTTGATCTTGAAAAAGCAAAAGCACGCGCGCACATCTTAGAGGGTCTCAAAAAAGCACTTGACATTATTGATGAAATTATCAAAGTTATCAAAGCAAGTACAAATATAGAAGATGCAAGAGATAATCTAGTTGCTCAATTTGACTTTTCCCAAATTCAAGCACAAAGCATTGTTGATATGCGTCTTGGTAAGCTTACAGGACTAGAGCGTGAGAAAATCGAAAATGAACTGCGTGAGCTAATGGAGCTAATCGAATATTTAGAATCAATCCTTAAAAGTGAAGAGATTTTACACGGCATTATTGATGAAGAATTCGATGAATCTTTAGCTACTTATGGTGGTAACGAGAGAAGAACAGAGGTTGAGGATGACTATGATGACATCGATATTGAAGATTTAATCCCTAATGAACCAATGGTTGTTACTATCACTCATAGAGGCTACATCAAAAGAGTTCCTCTTGCTTCATATGAAAAACAAAAAAGAGGCGGTAAAGGTAAAACTGCTGTTACCACTTACGATGACGATTTTATTGAAAACTTTTTTACTTGTAATACACACGATACACTTTTGTTTGTAACAGATCGTGGTCAACTACATTGGTTAAAAGTTTACCGTATCCCTGAAGGAAGTAGAGTTGCTAAAGGGAAGGCAGTTGTAAATCTCATAAACCTAGTGGCAGATGAAAAGATATGCTCTATAATCCCTACTACAGACTTTAGTGAAGATAAAGGGCTTGTATTTTTTACGCAACGCGGTGTTGTAAAAAGAACTAATCTCAGTGAGTTTAGCAACATTAGAAGTAATGGTGTAAGAGCGATTGTTTTAGATGATGATGATACACTTATTACAGCTCATATAGCAAATCAAGATATTAAATATCTATTTATAGTTACTAAACTTGCTCAGTGTATTAAATTTGAGATAGAAAAAACTCGTGAACAAGGTCGTAGCACTCGTGGTGTTAGAGGTATCAAGTTCAAACATGAAGGTGATGAAGTAATTGATGCTAATATCATAGCAAGTGACGAGCAAGAGATTTTAATCATTGCGGAAAAAGGTATCGGTAAACGAACTGATGCTGGTGAATATCGCTTAACTAACCGTGGTGGTTCTGGTGTTATAGCAATGAAGATGACTACTAAAACTGGTAAAAATATTGTTGGCTGCTTGATGGTTGATGAAGAGATGGATATGATGGCACTCACAAAAGCTGGTAAGATGATACGAGTAGATATGCAAACTATCTCAAAATCAAGCAGAAACACCTCTGGTGTGTATATAGTCAAAGGTGACGATGTTGCGAGCGTTTCCCGTTGTCCAAAACAACCTAAGGAAGAAGATGAAGAGCCAGAAGAAGATGGAACATTAGGATTGGAATAAAAATTGCTTATTATTTCAATAATGAATCATCTTAAGGGACAAGAAATGAAATACTCTCTACTTTTTGTTGCACTTTTAAGTGCATCCACTCTCGTAGCAGTTGAAACAGATGAAACCATAAATAACTCTGAGTCTATTGAAGTAGTTGAATTTAAAGAGGTGCAACCTGTCGATAATGTAGATGAGTGCACTAGGGGGGATTGTGGCGAAGTAAACACAATCAACGACGAGCTATTAGCACTAGCTACAAATATTCGTGTGAGTGTAGTTGGGCAAGGTGTTGCTCCTATGCATACTAGTTCCCCCGCACAGGCTTACGCTCTTGCTAAAAGAGCAGCTATCGCTGATGGCTACAGAATGATTGCTGAACGCGTAAAAGGAGTACGAGTTGAAGGTCAAGACTTAATCAAAAACATGATGGTTGCAAGATCATCAGTTCGTACTTCTGTCAATGCAATGATTAGAGATGCAAGCGTTTTAGAAACTACATTTAAAGATGGATTATGCGAAGTAGAGATGGAAATCGTACTTTCTCACTCTCTCTTTGCTCGTTAATACTATTTAGTTCGCTAACACTAAAAGCAGACGAGTATCTTATCTCTTACCGCTATGTGGTAAAAGATGCTATCCTCTTTAATGAAGACTTATATATCTCTAGGGCAATGCAAAAATGCAAAGGAACTCCTAGTGATACTCTCATCATAAATAGTGACGGCTTTAAAAATCTAAAAAAAATAATACAAAAAAACAATACTTTATTTATTGATTATATCCATAAACTTGGCTTAGATGTAAAACATGAAGAACGCAATACAAACTTGCAAAATAGTTCCACAACTATTTTAACACTAAAGACCACCTGCTTCAAAGTCGATTTTAATGATAATCTCGCTAAAATATCCCCTTTAAAATAAGAATAATTTATACGAAAACTTAAAGGTATTTTGGTGAAAATTGCAATAATTGAAGATGATATAAACATGAGAAAATCCCTTGAAATTTCTATGAGTGATTTTAAAGAGTTTGAGATTAAAACATTTAAAAATGCTAAAGATGCACTTAAGAGTCTCGATGATAGCTTTAATCTTATAATCACTGATATTAATATGCCTGGTATGGATGGGATAGAGCTTGTAAAAAAACTCAATGGTCGTTTTGAAGTTATCATTATGACAGGAAATGCCACTCTGCAACGCGCTATAGAATCTATCCACCTTGGTGTAAAAGATTTTTTGCTAAAACCTTTTGAGATAGATACACTTATAACTGCTATTAAACGGGAAGACAAAGTTCAAAAAGCAAAAAAAACTGTAAGCAAAAAAGAGGCTAAAAAATCTACTACTGACTTTTTAGGAACATCAAAGGCACTTGAAAATGTTTTAAATATTGCAAACAAAGCAGCGAAAACAGATGCTAGTGTTTTACTTTTAGGGGAGAGTGGTGTTGGTAAAGAGCTATTTGCAAATTACATCCATAAAAACTCCCCAAGAGTAAAAAAACCATTTGTCGCTATCAATATGGCAGCCATTCCTGAAAACTTGATTGAGAGTGAACTATTTGGATTTGAAAAAGGTGCTTTTACAGATGCAAATGAAGCAAAAGCTGGACAATTTGAACTTGCAAACGGCGGAACACTTTTTTTAGATGAGATTGGTGAGATGCCATACGGGGTTCAAGCTAAACTGCTTCGTGCACTTCAAGAAAAAGAGATAAGAAGACTCGGTTCATCAAAAAGTATAAACATAGACATAAGAGTTATCTCAGCGACAAATGCAAATTTAACTACTAAAATAACAAATGGTGAATTTAGAGAAGATTTATACTACCGTTTAAATACAATTCCTCTCAATATTCCACCTTTGCACCAAAGAAAAGATGAAATATTACAAATTGCAGATATAATTCTAAAGCAAAATTGTCAAAAGTATGATTTTAATCTAAAAAAATTTTCAGCAGAGGCTCAAGAGCAGCTTTTAGCTTATAGCTGGCCTGGAAATATTAGAGAACTCATTTCGGTTGTAGAGAGAGCCGCTATCTTAAGTGATGGTGACGAGATAACACCAGAAGCACTTTTTTTAGAGTCTCGTGGACTTAAAGAGACAAAAGATATACAAAGTATGGAAAAAGAACTTATCCAAGAGGTGATGACTTCAGAAAATGGGGATATAGAAAAAGTATCTAGTGTGCTAGGTATGACTAAAGCAAATTTAATAAAAAAAATAGAGATATACGAACTATAAGGAGATAAATTGTCAAGAAAATACAATGTAGCAGTAGTAGGAGCCAATGGAGCAGTTGGTGAAGAGATATTAACAATTTTACAAGAGATAGACTTTCCTCTAAAGAAGATAGTTCCTCTTGCAAGCTCAAGAAGTGCAGGTAAATCTGTAACTTTTAACGACAAAGAAGTTCTAATCAAAGAACTAACAAACGATGTTTTTAAAGAAGAAGATATTGAGATTGCTCTTTTTTCTGCTGGGGGAAGTGTTAGTGCAGAGTTTGCACCATCTGCTGTAGAAGCGGGAGCAGTTGTTATAGATAATACTTCGCACTTTAGAATGGATGCGAAAATTCCACTTGTTGTTCCTGAGGTAAATCCTCAAGATATTGCAAAATGGAAAAATACTGGGATAATTGCAAATCCTAACTGCTCAACTATTCAAATGGTTCAAGCACTGAAACCACTTGATGAGGCTTATGATTTACTCAGAGTTGATGTGAGCACATACCAAGCAACTTCTGGTGGCGGAAAAACTGCTATGGAAGAGTTAGTTACACAGATGCAAGAGTTCTTTGCATTTAAACTAAATGATGCTGAACACAAAGCATTTCCTCATCAAATTGCATTAAATGTCATCCCTCAGATAGATGTATTTATGGAAAATGGATACACAAAAGAAGAGATGAAAATGGTGAATGAAACAACTAAAATCATGGATAAAGATATTGAAGTGAGTGCTACTTGTGTTCGTGTTCCAACTTTGCGTGGTCATGCAGAAGCTTTAACTATGACTTTTGACTCTGATGTTGATGCAAATGAAGCGAGAGAGTTATTATCAAAAGCTCCAAACCTTGTTATACTTGATAAGCCAGAAGAGTCTTTGTATCCTATGCCGGCTACTTGCGTTGATATGAATGAAACATTTGTTGGAAGAATCAGAAACGACACATATAAAAGTAATATTCTTCATATGTTTATTGTTGCTGACAACCTAAGAGTAGGTGCAGCTACAAATGCTGTTAGAATTGCCCAAAAATGGGTTGAAATGGAGGGAGAAAAATAGATGATTGAAAGAATATTTGAAAATAGCCTATGGGCTACAAGATTTATGGTAATTCTTGCTGTAGTTTTTGGTTTAGTTGGAGCAGTTGTCTTGTTTGCAGTTGCAAGTGTAGATATCGTTGTAACTGCTAAGTATGTTATAACAACTTACACAACTGGTGCACATCCAGAAAAATTTCATCAAGATATAGTTGGTGGAATTATTGGAGCAGTTGACTTATATCTTATTGGTGTGGTTATGCTACTTTTCTCATTTGGTTTATATGAACTATTTATATCAGATATAGATCCAGCAAAAGATGATGAAGGTAATGACAATCAAATATTGGCTATTCACTCTTTAGACCAGTTAAAAGATAAAATTTCTAAAGTTATTGTGATGGTTTTAGTAGTTGGCTTTTTTCAAAAAGTTGGATATACAGAATATAATGGAGCTTTAGATATGCTCTATTTTGCTATTTCGATTGCTGCAGTTGCTGTTGGCTTATATTTTTTAAGTAAAGTTGGGAAAAAATAATCATTTAAACATTATATAAACTTATATTGTTACAATGCAAAGAATTAAAAGGATTAGAATGAGTAAAATATTTGTAGATGCATGCTTAGGTAAAGAAACTCCGTACACTCCAGTTTGGATGATGAGACAAGCTGGAAGATACCTTCCAGAATATATGGCAGTTCGCGCAGAGGCTGGAAACTTTTTAAATCTTTGTCACGACCCTGCGAAAGCTGCAGAGGTTACTATACAACCTCTTGATATAGTTGGTGTGGATGCGGCAATCTTATTTAGTGACATTCTTGTTATACCAGATGAGATGGGCATGGATTTATCTTTTGTCAAAGGTGAAGGTCCAAAATTTTCTGATCCCTTAAAGACACAAGAAGATTTAGATAGACTTATCGGTGGTGATGAGGCAGCAAGTAAACTAACATATGTTTATGAGACAATTGAATTACTAAGGAAACAGCTAGATCAAAGAGGTGATGAGATTGCACTTATCGGCTTTACTGGTGCTCCTTGGACTCTTGCTACTTATATGATAGAGGGTCAAGGTACAAAAACCTACAACCTATGTAAAAAAATCATGTACAATGAGCCTGAATTACTTCACAACATCCTAGCAAAGGTTACTGAAGTTGTTAAGCTTTATATGGAAAAACAAATCCAAGCAGGAATCGATGTGGTTCAAATCTTTGACTCATGGGCAGCTGCGATTGAGCCATCAAAATATGATGAATTTTCTTGGAGATACATGGTAGAGATTGCTGAGTATTTAAAAGAAAAATATCCTCACATCCCAGTTATTATGTTCCCTAAAGGGATCCCAGCATTTTTAGATAAAGTGTATGGAAACTTTGATGTATTTGGTGTTGATTGGTCAACTCCAATGAGTCTTGCAAAAGAAAAACTTGGTGACAAGTATGTTCTTCAAGGAAACATGGAGCCATGTCGTTTGTACTCAAAAGAGATGATAACTGAATCTGTTGAGGATATCCATGCAACAATGGGTGGAAAGCGACATATATTTAATCTTGGTCATGGAATACTTCCAGATGTTCCTGTTGAAAATGCTATCCACTTTGTTAGCGAATGCCAGAGAGTTAGCGGTAAACCCGCTAACTAGTCCTTAACGATGCTAAAGCATATCGCTTCCGGCTCCAATCCCAAAAAAGTGAAGCAGTTCGCTTTTACTTTACGGATTCCGAGTGGAAAATAATATAATTTTTGGTCCAATAAACTCACGCCGCTTTGGCATGAGTTTGGGTATAGACCTCTCACCATCTTCAAAACAGTGTAATTTTGACTGCCTATACTGCGAACTAGCTCCAATGGCTACTGTTTCACAACAATCACAAACTATAGAAGTGAAAAAAATCATAAATGAATTAAAAACTCATCTTAATGACAAAATAGATGTCATCACGCTAACTGCAAACGGTGAACCCACTCTCTACCCTCATTTAAATGAACTCATAGATGCAATAGATAAAATAAAAAATAAGACAGATACACTAATCCTGACAAATAGTGCCAACTTAGTTGATGAAAATGTTTTCAATACACTTCTAAAACTCGATCAAGTAAAACTCTCTTTAGATGCTGTTAGTAATGATGTGTTTAAAAAGATTGACAGACCCCATAGTAACATAGATATCAATGATGTTATAAAACAAGTAATTGAATTTTCTAACATATATAATGGTAAGCTTTTCATAGAGATACTTTTCGTTCACGGACTTAATGATACGAAAGAAGAGATAGAAAAACTAAACAATGTACTTAAGCGTGTAGATAGCACAAGAGTTGACCTAGGAACAATAGATAGGCCACCAGCTTACCCTGTAGTTGGAATAAGCTATAAAGAGCTTTATGAGGCATCTCTAATGTTTGACAATAGCTTGCCAATTCACATAGCTTCAAGAGTTCATGCTGAACCTAATAACGCCCACTACAGTGATGATGAGATAATCAACACTTTAGATAAAAGACCTTTAACTATGGATGACATAAACCTACTCTTTAATGATGAAAGCAAAAAACGCCTAGAAATGCTATTAAATGCATCAAAAGTGATAAAAAAACTAGTAGGAAATTTGGAATTCTTAGTTCCGCATAATAATCTAAAAAGAAAACGGATAAAGTAGCCTAAAAGCCTTGACTTTTTACATATCATAAAGTATAATCTCGGCTCAATAAATAATCCGGATTAGCTCAGCGGTAGAGTAGGTGACTGTTAATCACTTGGTCACTGGTTCGAATCCAGTATCCGGAGCCA
>Ga0256840_1000421_pt1 | contig 44234 bp, 46 predicted proteins | sample 355202metaG_FD_185969 | JGI IMG/M metagenome (GOLD analysis project Ga0256840, IMG submission 185969) | Hydrothermal vent microbial communities from Mid Atlantic Ridge, Atlantic Ocean - 355-202 | ecosystem: Environmental > Aquatic > Marine > Hydrothermal vents | place: Atlantic Ocean: Mid...
AATATGGGTGAAATTACAGAAGAAGAAGCTAAAGAGATGGGATGCAAACTGATAGTTGCAGACTTTGGTGCAGAGAGTTGTGGTGATGCTGTAAGGCTTTACTGGGCAGTTGATCCTAAAACTGATGTCATAAAAGAGGCCAAATTTAAAAGTTTTGGCTGTGGAACTGCGATTGCAAGTAGTGATACTATGGCTGAGCTTTGTAAAGGCAAAACAGTCGATGAAGCTGTAAAGATAACAAATATAGATGTTGAAAAGGCGATGAGAGATGATCCGGATACTCCAGCTGTTCCACCTCAAAAGATGCACTGCTCTGTTATGGCATATGATGTTATAAAAGCTGCTGCTGCTAGCTACAAAGGAGTTGATCCTGAGAGCTTTGAAGATGAAATCATAGTGTGTGAGTGTGCAAGAGTAAGCCTTGGCACTATCAAGGAGGTTATAAAGCTAAATGATTTAAAGAGTGTTGAAGATATAACAAACTATACAAAAGCTGGAGCATTTTGTAAGTCATGCATAAAACCTGGTGGACATGAAGAAAAAGAGTACTATCTTGTAGATATATTAAAAGAGACAAGAGCTGAAATGGAAGCAGAAAAACTTGGAGCTTTGGCTGATGCAAAGATAAATGGTAGCGAGAGTGATATACCATTTGATGAGTTAACAGTTGTACAAAAATTAAAACAAGTTGAAGCCGTGATTGATGAAAACATTAGGCCAATGCTTATCATGGATGGTGGAAACTTAGAAATCGTAGACATAAGAGATACCCAAGAGGGCAATACTGACATCTACATAAGATATCTTGGTGCTTGTAGTGGTTGTGCTAGTAGCTCAACTGGTACTCTTTTTGCCATAGAATCAATGCTTCAAGAAAAACTTTCAAAAAAAATTAGAGTTCTACCTATATAACTAACAAGGAGAGAAAAATCTCTCCTTGTATGATTTAAAATATACATAGAGAACCATCTTCAGTTTTTTAAAATCCAATCTACTATAAATCGCTTTTTTAGCTTTTTTTTGATACTATGAAAAGAAAAAAGGCTAGGTAATGACTCAGACAATAACGGAGAAGATTTTTAGCTCTCATGTTGGTAGAGACGTATATGCAGGAGAGATAATAGAGTGCAATATAGATATGGTTATAGGAAATGACATAACAACACCTATAAGCATAAAAGCTTTTGAAGAGAGCGGCGCAAAAGAGTTGGCAAATCCCGATGGATTTTCCATAGTTATGGATCACTTCATACCAGCAAAAGATATAGCTTCAGCTAATCAAGCAAAAATTAGTAGAGACTTTGCTTATAAACACAACCTAAAGCACTTTTTTGATGAAAAAGATATGGGTATTGAGCATGCTCTTTTGCCTGAGAAGGGCTTGGTTGTTCCAGGAGATGTCATAATTGGTGCTGACTCTCACACATGTACCCACGGAGCGCTAGGAGCATTTGCAACTGGTATGGGAAGTACAGATTTATCATATGCTATGATAACTGGCAGAAATTGGTTTAAAGTACCTGAAGCTATAAAAGTGATTTTTAGCGGGAAGCCTGGCAAACACCTTTATGGTAAAGACTTGATTCTAGAGGTCATAAGACAAATTGGAGTCGATGGGGCACTATATAAAACTTTAGAATTTACAGGAAGTGCTATAGCACATCTAAGCATGGATGATAGATTTAGCCTATGCAATATGGCGATAGAAGCTGGAGCAAAAAATGGCATAATCGCTGTAGACGACACAACAAGAGAATTTTTAAAAGATAAAAATTTAGCAAGAGAGCCAAAACTATTTTATAGTGATGAAGATGCAAACTATGTTAGAACTATAGAGATTGATGTGGAGAAACTTGAGCCAATTATAGCCTATCCTCATCTCCCTTCAAATGGAAAACCAATAAGCAAAGCTGTAAATGACAATATAGAGATAGACCAAGTCTTTATAGGAAGTTGTACTAATGGAAGATTGGAAGATTTAAGAATAGCCGCAAAGATTTTAAAAGGCAAAAAAGTTGCTAAAAAAACAAGACTCATTATAACCCCTGCCACTCAAAAGATTGCACTTCAAGCTTCAAAAGAGGGATTAGTAGATATATTTGTAGAGGCTGGTGCAGTATTTTCAAACCCAACTTGTGGGGCATGTCTAGGGGGCTATATGGGAATTTTAGGAGAGGGTGAAAAGTGCGTTGCCACTACAAATAGAAATTTTGTTGGTAGAATGGGCGATAGAAGTAGCGAGATTTACCTAGCAAACTCTGCAGTTGCAGCAGCAAGTGCAGTTGCTGGAAAGATAGTAGATCCAAGAGAATGATCAATTATCCCATAGTCATACTTGCCGGTGGTAAAAGTAGCCGAATGGGAAGAGATAAAGCACTTCTTCCTTTTGGTAACTACTCCTCTCTTGCTGAGTACCAGCTAAATAGATTTAAAAACTCATTTGAATCGCTATATATAAGTACAAAATCTAAAAAAAAATTTGATTTTTTAAAAAATGTAAATTTTATTGAGGATTCAAATGAGTTCAATGAATTTTCACCTCTAGTAGCTCTGTATAGTATCCTTAAAAATTTTAAAAAAGATGTCTGCATATTAAGTGTAGATACTCCTTTTGTAACTATTAAAACTTATGAAAAACTTTTAGAGAGTAAAGGTAGGCATGATGTTGCGATTGCAAAAAGCTCAAGTGGTTCTCATCAGCTCTGTGCAATCTACTCTCCAAAAATTTTACCTGCTATTCAAGCACAGCTAAAGAGAAATGAACACAGAATCAAAGAAACACTAAATAAAATCAAATGTACCTATGTAGAGTTTGAAGATGATAGAGAGTTTATAAATTTAAACTACTTTGATGATTATAAAAAGGCACTAAAATGGTAAAACATATAGTATTATTTAAATTAAAGAATAACTCAAAAGAGCATTGTGAGTTTGTTAGAGATATGATTCTCTCTTTAAAAGAGAAGATTGAAGAGATAAAAGAGTATGAGGTTGGCATTAACTTTTCTAAAGAACAAAGGGCTTATGATTTAGCTTTGATTAGCAGTTTTGAAGATGAAGAGGCTTTAAAAAGGTATGCTAAACACCCTTTACATCTTAGAGTTGTGGAGTATTTGAAATCTAAAGAGAGTTTGACAAAAGTCGTGGATTATTTTGTCTAAAAGCGCTATAATGTCTAAAACTAAATTGGGAGGTTAAGTTATGAATCAAAAGGCGGCTATTCCTATTAGGAAATTAGTTATATTTGTTATAGTTGGAGCGATTGCTCTTTTTTCACTCATAGGTTTTTTAACAACTACTAAAACATTTAAGGTTGAAAAAGAGTGGGACTACTATACAAAACATGTTAATGAGAGACTACTATACATTTCTAAAATAAAAGATCATTTTGGCTATGGTGGAGGAATTCATCTCTTTAAAAACTATGTTTTAAGAGGCAAAGAAAACTATATAACTAAATTTGAAAAGAAGTATGCTGAGTTAAAAAAGACTATAGAAGCATATAAAAAACTTCATGGTGTTACAAAGGATGAAATTGAGGAACTAAATAGCATAGAGAAAGTTTTTTCACTATATGCCAAAAATATATACTTAGCAAAAAAGCTTAAATCTGAGGGAAAAAGTATTGAGCAGATAGACAAAACTATAAAGATCAGTGATAAACCTGCCATAGAGGCACTCAAAAACTTAACTAACAGATACAACCAACTAGAAAAAATTGCAACTGCTGAGTTTAAAGAATCTTTAGTTAAGATAGAGACCTATACCATAAGCTTTGTGCTTTTAACAGTTTTTGTTCTTATTTTTATCTACTTTTTTATAGATAAAATGATGCTCTCTAGGATTATAAAACTTAGTAAAAGAGCTAGAGAGATTGTAGAGTCCAAGGATTTTTCAATGAGAACTGTGCTTTTAAGAAAAGATGAGATGGGTGAAGTTATAATTACTATAAACTTTCTACTTGATACTATAGAAAAAGCCCTTGAAGAGAGTAGACAAAAAGTTGAAATTGCCAATACTCAAGCAAAAGAGATTGAAAAGAGCAAGAAAAAAGATGAGTTTATAAATCAAGTTTCGGAACTGTTTTTAAAATCTGAAGAATCAAATATAAAGCACATAAGTCACAATATGGAAAAAATTACAATAGATTTAGAAAATCTAAACTCACTAACAAACAAATCTGCTAAAATTGCAAACAAAGTTAATTCGGACATAAATACCATAAGCACCTCTATGGATAATGTTGCTCAGATGATAGTCGAAACAAAAGATGACACAGAGAGACTTCACCAAAGTATTGAGGATATAAACAATGTTATAACACTAATAAAAGATATCTCCGATCAAACAAACCTCCTTGCGCTTAACGCAGCAATTGAAGCTGCCCGGGCAGGAGAGCATGGAAGAGGATTTGCAGTTGTTGCTGATGAGGTTAGAACCTTGGCTGAAAGAACTCAAAAGGCAACACTAGAGGTAGAGTCTAGCATAGCAATTCTAAGACAAAACTCATCAAATATAATTGAAAGAACCAACTTAACTCAAGAGAGCGCCATTGATTCAAAAGAAAAAGTTGACAACTTCAAAAGTGAATTAACCAACCTTACTAAAAACTCTCTAGAAGTCGGTGAAAAAAATAATCTTCTGTACAAAAAAGTATATATAAACAAAGTCAAGCTCGATCATGTCTCATTTAAATCAAAAGGGTATAAAGCCATATTGACAAATGAGATAGAAACAGATTTGCCAGATGAAAATAGTTGCGATTTTGGACAATTTTTAAAAAGTGACAAAAAAGATTTTCTCTCATCAAACCTAAGAAACTCCATTTTATCTCCTCACAAAGAGATTCACTCTGACATATTAAATGTTATAGAACTGGCCAAAAAAGGTGAGTTTTTAAAAGATATGGTAGAATTATTAGAAAATCTGAAAAAAGCTGAAAATGCTTCGAGCAGGTTGTTTGAGATACTTAGTAAAGATTAAACAGCAAAACAAGGGTACAAATGATAGAACAATATCCAACAAACTTTCTTCTAACATTTGTACTTTTATTCTCTTCTTTGAGTGCAAGCGAGTCTCAAAAAGCTTTTAACAAAGCAAGCTACTTTGAGCAAATAGGCAATACTAAAAATGCGATGCTTTGGTACAAAAAGGCTGCTCTGCTCTCAAATGATTTAAAAAACAAAGAACCAACCCAAACCAGATCAAAACAAATAACACAACAGAAAAAAAATACAATATTTTCAGACTATGAAATCAAATCTTATCGCTCCAACTATCTTTTACCTTCTACCTATGATTTTACAACTCATACCGACAGAAAAAAAACTGAAACAAAATTTCAAATTAGCTTTAAAAAAGCACTGAGCAAAAACCTTTTTGGACTCCAAGATAAAGTCTATTTAGCATATACTCAAACATCTTGGTGGCAAACCTCATCTGCGTCATCTCCTTTTAGAGAGACCAACTATGAACCAGAAATATTTGTTCAAATTCCATATAAAGCTGGAGAATCTATACTCAAGTTTTATAAACTTGGTTTAATACACCAGTCAAATGGGAGACTATTTGGTTCTAGATCTTGGAATAGGGCATATGTTAGTGGTTTTTTCAAAGCAAATGGGCTTATAATTGAACCTAGAGTATGGTATAGATTTAAAGAGAGAAGAAAGATAGATGAAAATGATTTTGAAGGCGATGATAATCCAGATATTCTTAACTACTTGGGATATGGAGATGTGAAAATTTCATACCTTTATAAAAATCATCTATTTGCATCCCTCTTAAGAAAAAAAGCGTTTGAAATTAGCTGGTCATTTCCTATAAAAGAGTTTAAAAATATTTTTGTGTATTTACAGTTTTTTAATGGTTATGGTGAAAGCTTGATAGATTACAACAAGAGGGTCGAAAAAATTGGTATAGGTTTTGCTATAACTAGATAATTTTGACATAAAAAAAGGGGAGTATGAAGTTACCTTCACACCCCCCCTAAACTTTTAACATCTAGAAATCTAGTATCTTGGTCCTCTTGGACGCTCTTCTCTAGGTCTAGCCTCATTTACTCTGATAGTTCTTCCATCAACCTCTTTTTCATTGAGAGCTTCAATAGCAGCATTTGCCTCACTATCATTTTCCATCTCTACAAATCCAAAACCTTTAGATCTTCCTGTATCTCTATCGTTTATAACTCTTGCACTTGTAACTGCACCAAACTCTGAAAATAGCTCTACTAGTCTATTGTCATCCGTACTGTAAGAAACATTACCTACGTAAATATTCATACTTATCTCCTTAAATTTTCAAAACCCAAACTACACTTACAAGACACAAAATTCTCTAAAGGCATTAAAGGCGTTTTCAAGATACATTGTATCATAAAAAAACCATTTTGCAACCTTTTTTTGAAGAAATTTCAAAATTTGTCTATTTTAAATAGTTTTTTAATCTTTCTATACCTATTTTCATATGGTCTATATCTCTCGTAAATGCAAATCTTATATATTTATGAGTTTCATTTTTTCCAAAGTCTACCCCAGGTGTTGAAGCTATGTGGATATTTTGCAAAAGCTCTTTGGCAAATAAAAAACTATCGCTACAAAAATCTGAAACATTAACCCATAGATAAAATGCTCCTTCACTTTTTGCATCCACTTTAAAAATTTTACTCAATTCATAAAAAAGATAATCTCTTCTTCTCTTAAACTCTTCTTTAACACCTTTTAAAAACTCTTCATCAAAAGCTTCCAATGCTCCATACTGAGAAATTGTTGGTGCTGATATAAAAAGATTTTGAGCTATTTTTTCTGCTTCAGGTATAAACTTTTTAGGAACAATAATCCATCCTAATCTATTACCTGGCATACAGTAAAATTTTGAAAAACCATTTATAACAAAAGCTTCATCATCAAATTCCAACGCACTATGTGCAAATTTTTCAAAGTCTAAACCGTGATATAGCTCATCTGATATAAAAACAATTCCCTTTTTTGAACAATACTCAATAATCTCTTGAAAATTTTTTTTTGAGTAGATGTTTCCTATAGGATTTGATGGGGAACTAATTTGTAGTGCATCAAAGCTATACTGCTTAATCCTCTCTACTTGCAATTCAAAACTATCCTCTCTTGAAATTGGCATAAAAACTGGTTCAATCTGTAAAAAGTGTGCAAAGTTTTTGTAGCAAGGATAGCAAGGATCACTAAGCCCCAATCTTTTAACACCACTAAGCCCATATGCAACCAAAAACGCTCCACTAGTTCCTGGCGTTAAAACAACTCTTGAAGGATCAATCACAATACCATATCTTCTTGAGTAGTGTCCTGCAATCTTCTCTCTTAGGCTAAAAAGACCAAATGATTCTGTATAGGAAAATCTATCTTCTTCTATTGCTTTTTTAAGTGCATCCTTTACTCTTTTAGATGGGGGTATATCTGGTTGACCTATCTCAAAATGAATACAATCATCAAACTTTTTTGCCTCTCTTACTATATCCATAACAATAAAAGAGCTCATATTTTTACTACGCATTACATTTTACCCTAAAATTTTGTAAAATTTTACTATAATGAGTATTAGTTTTTACTTGGAGTAGTAGCTTGAAAAAAATAGAATATAACCTAAATGATATAGGGAAACTTCTCACCTATGTTCCTCAAATTTTTCTCATTCTTTTAATTATCCTCCTAATAACAATCTCTTACTTTATTTCAGAATATAGAAAAAATAGTGAAATCCACATGATAAAGGAGCAACAAAGATTTAAAAGTGAAAAAATTTTAAATGAGTATATAACAACTATCAACAAGAAGATAGAAAAACAGTTAAAAGAGACTGAAGATGAGCTAAAAAGAAATGTACACCTTTTAAAAGGCATCCAAACTGGAACTATGAATATAGATGAACTAATAAACACTTATATAAAAGATATAGAATCAAAAAAAGATGTAAAATTTGTTATATTTGATACAAATTTAAACATTATATATGGGAGAAATATTATAAGAGGTATTGAAAAGCTAATTTTTAATCAAGACAACGAAACTTATCTTGGGTTAACTCTTCTTTATCTATCCTCTCAAGGAGAGAGTACATCTTTTGAATGGAGAGATGACATAAAGCAGACAATACAACTAAGTTACTTTGAAAAAAGTTTTGATAGACTCTTTTTTATAGGGGCATTCTCCTATGTAGATTATCAAGAGAGACTGATTTTAAGAGCATTTTTAAATAGTATAAGAGGTGAAGACACCTTAAAAAATAGTTATTTTTTTTGGATTTATGATAAATCCAAAAAGAGTGTTTACAACCTCAACAATAAAAAAAAGTGGCAAATAGCTACTAACATATATAACTCTAAGAGGGTATTTTATAGTTTTAAAAAGTACAACATATACATTGGAATTACAACAAAACCTGAATTTTTGAAAAAAAAGATAGAAGCTATAAGTAAAAAATATGAGAATCAATTTTTATTTAATGTACTGCTTATCTTGATTATTGGTATAGTTCTTATCTCTTTTGCTGCTATTTTTTCATCTTATATAAAAGATATTTTTGCTTCATACAATAGTAACTATGAGAAAAAAAATAGACAACTACAAAGACTTAAGCACAGATATGAGTTAGCCATAATCGCTTCTAATGATGGATTATGGGATAGAAACTTAACAAATGATGAAATCTTTTTTTCAAAAAAATGGTTAGAAATGTTAGGATATAAAAATGGTGAAATAAGATCCTATAATGACTGGCTTAATTTACTACATCCTAAAGATAGAAAAAAGATAGAAAAAATTATAAAAGAGTACATAGACTCAAAAGAACAAAAACATCTTATCTGCGAATATCGACTTAAGATGAAAAATGGCAAATACAAGTGGATTCTTGCAAGAGGAAAGGTTTTTGATGATAAAAATACAAGAAGATTACTTATGATGACAATGGATATAGATGATAAAAAAGAGACTACAAAATACTTAAAAGAGTTAGTAGAAAAAGAGGTAGCTAAAAACGAAGAGAAACAAAAACTTCTGATTCAGCAAAACAAATTAGCTGCTATGGGAGAGATGATAGGAGCAATTGCACATCAATGGAGACAACCTCTAAACAATATCTCACTTATCATTCACTTCATAAGAGATAATCTTAAAAATAGTGCCCTCTCAAAAGAGCAATTAAGTAGTTTTGTAAAAGAAGCAAATGAGCAGATAATCTATATGAGTCAAACCATAGATGATTTCAGAAACTTTTACAAACCATCGAAAGAAAAACACCTTTTTAGCATAAATAGAGCCATATACTCTACCATAGATATAATGCAAACTCAAATTAAAGCTGATCACATAAGAGTACAAATCCAAGGAAATGAAGTTTTTATAGAGGGCTATGAAAATGAGTTTAAGCAAGCCATATTAAACATACTCTCAAATGCTAGAGATGCTATTGTCTCAAATAGTGCTAATACAGAGGGAAAAATTAAAATCAAAATTTTCAAAAAAAATAGAGAAATAATTATAACAATTTTTAACAATGGCGGCAATATTCAGTCAAATATAATCGATAGAATTTTTGAACCCTACTTCACAACAAAATTTGAAACAAAAGGAACGGGGATTGGTCTATATATGACAAAAACTATCATAGAGACTAGCATGAAAGGGGAAGTATTTGCCAAAAATGAAGAAGATGGTGTTTTATTTACCATCAAGCTTCACTCATGATCACTTTATAATGCCCCCTAAAATCTAAGACAACAATTCAAGAAGATTTATTTTTAAAGTTTTACACCAATTTACCTTAAAATAGGTAAAAAATTAATTTTTTTAATTTTTTTTGGATAGTTTTTAGAGGTGTCCTTATATTAAACAGAAAAATTATGAAATATTTTTCTTTTTTCTACAAAAAAGATATAATAGCTAACGAAACATTATTGAGGGTAAAATATGATAACTCAAAAAGATATACAAAAATATATCTCTAAAATCCCACCAACACCTAAGATTGTGAAAAAAACTTTAGACTATCTCAGTGATGGTGAACTTACTAAAGCAGCAAATTGTGCAAAAGAGGATAGAGCGCTTTGTATATACCTTATAAATCTTGTAAATAAGCCAATCTATGGTTTTAGTAATGAAGTGAAAGACATTGTTCAAATTTTTTCTATTTTGGGTATAAATGAAAGTATGCAAGTTATTTATAACTATATGTTAAATATATTATCACCAAAAAAATGGGAATTTTTTAATCTAAATGAAAACTTATTTCATAATCTTCAAAGTGAACTCTCTTTATCTTGGACTAATATTTTAGAACACTTACAAATTGATGATAGGGAGATTCAAACAAGTATCACACTACTTCCTGCAAGCGTAATAGTTAGTGAAGCTCTATTTGCTTCACACAAAGAAGATGTTGAACTCATAAGAAGTACGAAAAATATAGACTTAAACAAAATTTTAAAAAGTTTAAGTGGCTATAGCCTGTTTGAGATTTGCCTACTAATATCTAAAAAATGGGAGATGCCTGCTAGTGTAGGCAAAATTGTACTGCTATCTTCAGGTGAAAAAATAACAGAAGATGATACAAAATCTCTAATGTTAGGAAAATGGATGCATCTACTACTATTTTTCACGCTCTCTAAACCAGCTTATATTGAAGCTAATCTGAATGATTTTTTAGAGTTTAATATAGAGTTTGTAGAAGATGTATATGAAGAATTTTTACAAGTTATGGAAATAGAATCATGAGAGCCTCAATAAAAGATTCAATTGCATTATTTAACCCACAAGGTTTTTTAGATGGAAACAATGCCTCGTCTTTACTAAGTGTAAGTGATATGGAAGCCACATTGCGTCTTAAGGTAGATATGGTTTTAGTTTCTCTTAAAAAAGTTATATTTTTCAATAAAAATGGCTTGGAGATGTTTATACGACTCTTTGAAAAGGTTAGAAAAGAGCATCGAATAATGGTTGGCTTTTGTGATTATGATGATAAAAAATTCAATGCTATAAAAAGATTTTTCGAAAAAGAGATGAACTTCTTTCTTTTCGATACCTATGAAGTTGCAAAACTTTTTACAAATGGCTTTAATGAAAAAGAGAAAACCATACTTCTATATAGTCAAGATAAATCTCAAAGAGCCGCTATAGCTATAGAGCTACATAACAGAGGACATAATCCCATAATCGCTCAAACAAAAGCGGATTTTGAGAAAAAAAAAGAGAGTAAGGACTCTTTTGATATTATCATAGAAAAGACTTACCTTGGAGACATGGGAGAACAAGTTGCCGCAAGAGTAACTGCAAATGCAGTAATATATACACTAAGTGGTTTTTTAGACAATGAAATAACAAGCAAGTTTAACATAACTTACCATAACAACTCACTAAATATTGGCTTTCGTCTATTTATTTTTGATGCTTTTAAAGTCTCTAGTATGAATATACATGGATTAAACTTTTTTGCTAAATTAGCCTCATCCTCGGCTGAGTACAATGCAACACTCTGCTTTGTAGGTTTTGATTTTAGCAATACACCAAGTACATTCAAAGATGACTTAGAAGATGCCGGGATTTTATTTTATGATAAAATAGAAGAGATATTAGGAGATAAAGAGCTCTTAGCAGAGCTTGGTGGTAGCAGTGCCGCTGCAATACAGCAAAAGAAAGCCATAACAAAACAGATAGTATCCCAACTTCCAACATTTGTAAATGCAATTGTGGAAACTTTGGAGATGATGACAAATGCAGAAGCAGTAAAAGAAGAGGTAAAAATTAAAGAGTTAACCCTTATGGGGCAAAAAAATCTTTTGGCTAGCTCCATAGGATTTTATGGTGATATGGACGGAATGATTGTACTTATTTTTCCCAAAAACATTGCTCAAGAATCTTGCTCGTTACTTATTGGTGAAAAGACTGACGACTTGGAGCTTATTTTAGACTCTCTTGGCGAATTAGTAAACATTGTTGGAGGAAAACTAAAAACACTTTTAAGCGATGCTAAAATCTACATACAAATTACGCTTCCAAGAACATATGACAAAATCGAAGACCTCTTAGAGGTAATAGGACAAAGAAAGGGTGTTCAAGTTGATTTAAAATTTGGTAGTGAGCACTTTACATTTTTCTTAACTAGATAGGCACTAGATAAATTTGTGCTTAATTTGAAACTTTTAGATATAATAGCAAAAATAAAATTCTAAAGTTGGAAATAATGTCGCAATTTTTTACAAGAGTACTTTTAGTAGAAGATGAAAAAGTAGCAAGAGAGATACTTGAGTTTTACCTAAATACTATATTTGATGAAGTAACAGTTGCATCTGATGGCAAAGATGGTTTAGAGCTATATAGTAACTTTACAAAAAGAGGTAAAGAGTTTGATCTTGTTTTAACAGATATTAAAATGCCAAATATGGATGGGATAGAGATGCTAGAACATATACATAAGCTAAACTCTAGTCAAAAATTTATAATTGTCTCCGCTTACAAAGATGAGGAAAAGCTTTTAAAATCAATAGAATTAAGAGTACTAGGCTACTTTGTTAAGCCTCTAAATGTTGACAATGTCATGAAACTTTTAACAAAAGCTAAAGAGGAAGTTCTTAGAGAAAAAAGAGAGAAATCCAACATCATAAAAATTAATCACATCTACTCATACAATTTAAACTCTAATCTTCTTTATGAAAATGGATCTTTAGTAAAGCTATCAAAAAAAGAGTCCTTAGCCTTAAGTCTTTTGATGGAACATAAAGGAGAAATAGTAAGCATAGATAGTTTTAAACTAAAACTATGGCAAAATAGCTCTACTTTAGATACTACCTTTAGGACGGTTATGAAAAGACTTAAAGATAAAATTAAAAAAGCAGATTTTATAATTTCTAGAAAGGGGCAAGGCTACATAATCGAGTAAAAAAGTTACATTAAATTCAAAAAAAGTTACAACTTCAAGCCAATATGAAACTTTTTTGAAACTATAGTGTATAATGGACTCAAATCTTAAAGGAGTCTGTATGAAAAAGTTTAGTTTACTTAAAAAAGTGCTTGCAACAACGGCACTTTCTATGGCATTGATTAGCAGTGCAAATGCTGCTAAGGAAAAAAAATATATAATAGCAACTGCTAGCACTGGCGGTACTTACTACCCTGTAGGTGTTGGAATAGCAACTATTGCTAGTCTAAAGCTTGCTAAAAAATATAAAATGACCTTTTCTGCAATAACAAGCGCTGGAAGTGGTGAAAATGTTGATATGATTGACAAAGGTGAGGTCGATTTTGCAATTTTACAAGGTCTTTTTGGTTCAATGGCTTGGCAAGGTGTTGGAAAATATGAAGGCAAGCCTAGAAAAAATCTTCGCTCTGTAAGTATGCTATGGCAAAATGTTGAGCAGTTTGTTGTCTATAAAAAATATGCCCCAACGAATAACATAATGGATATGAAAAACCTATATGGTAAAAAGTTCTCAATTGGTAAAAGAAACTCAGGTACAAGAGTCTCAGGGCAGACTATCTTAAGTGCTTTAGGGATCGATTATAACAAAATGGATCTTCAATTTTTAGGATATGGTCCTAGCTCAACGGCACTTCAAGATGGAAAAATCGATGGTATGAACATACCTGCAGGTCCTCCAACAAGTGCTGTTGTTAACGCTTATGCTACAATTGGGGCAGATAAAATTACGCACCTAGAGTTTAGCGATGAAAACTTAAAAACAATTCAAGCAAAGTTTCCAGTTTGGACAAGATATATAATCAAAAAAGATACCTACCCAGGACAGAAAAAAGATATAAAAACTATAGCTCAACCAAACTTGTTAGTTGTAACAAAAGATACCCCAGAAGAGACGGTTTATCTTTTAACAAAAACTATGTATGAAAACTTGGCATTTTTAAACACTGTTCATAAGGCAACAAAAGCGATGAGCCTACAAAAAGCAATTGATGGTCTTCCTATGCCTCTTCATCCTGGTGCTGCAAAGTACTACAAAGAACAAGGCATAAAAATCCCAGATAGATTAATAGCTAAGTAAAAATTATGCTTGGCATTAAAAAAAGTAGCGTAAAGAAATTCACATTTCTTTACGCCATATTTATCTCAGTTTTTCATTTTTATATAAATTTAAAAGGTGGGCTAAGCGATTTATGGTTCAATGCTGCACACTTTTCTTTTTTGGCAAGTTTAGGATTTTTAACTTATAGCGCTACAAAAAAAGAGTCGGAATTTGTATCAATAATAGATATTTTGTTATCTATATTGGTGCTAGTTCCCTTCTTTTATCTTGTTGGTTTTGAAGAGTCTTTGTATCAAGAAGCAAATGGCAATATGAGATTTTGGGATCTTAATGTTGCAGTAATGTCTGTAGTTTTAGCAATAGAAATTACAAGAAGAACAACAGGTGTAATAATTCCTACAATTATGCTTATATCTATGGGTTATATCCTCTACTTTGGAAAACTATTAAGCGGTGTTTTTGCATTTGGTGGGATGACTTTTGAGAGATTTTTTTACAGAATGTACTTCACAAGTGAAGGGCTCTTTGGCTCCATTGCTACAATCTCATCTACCTATGTATTTATGTTTATACTCTTTGCTGCTTTTTTACTAAAGAGTGGTGCGGGAGACTTTATAGTAGATTTAAGCTCTGCCATCACTTCAAGATTTAAGGGTGGTGCTGGGCATGTCGCAGTATTTAGTTCCGCTCTTATGGGGACAATTTCAGGCAGTGCCGTAGCAAATACTGTCTCAACTGGATCAATAACAATTCCAATGATGAAAAAAAATGGTTTTAAACCCATATTTGCTGCTGGAGTGGAAACTGCTGCTTCAACAGGTGGACAAATCATGCCTCCAATAATGGGAGCTGGAGCTTTTATAATGGCTCAAATGACTCATATTCCATTTGTAACTATTATACTTGTTTCAATACTTCCAGCCATACTCTATTTTTCCTCTATAGCCTTTTACATACACATACACGCAAAAAAATACAACATAGATGCACAAAAAGATATAGATGTAAAAATTTTACCAATCCTAAGAGAGGGTTTTCACTTTATAATTCCTCTCTCAACTCTTATAGGTCTGCTTATTTATGGATTTACCCCTACTTATGCTGCTGGAATCTCTATAGTTGCAATTATTTTATCTTCATACCTTACGAAAACCAAAAGAATGGGATTCAAAGAGATTTTAGAAGCATTAGCCCTTGGTAGTCAAAACATGGTTGTTACTGGGGTTTTACTTGTAAGTGTAGGTATAATCGTGGGTGCTATTAATATATCTGGAATCGGCATAACATTTTCTCAACTTATAATGGAGTGGTCTGGAGGACAGTTGATAATTGCATTTATACTCGTAGCAATAGCATCTTTAATTTTAGGTATGGGACTTCCCGTAACTGCCTCCTATGTAGTTTTAGCAGTATTGAGTGCTCCTGCTCTAGTTGGACTTATGCTCAGCCCAGAGATGGCAGCATTAGCAAGTGCAGGTGTAGAAATTCCAGAAATCACTATGAGTCTTCTAGCAGCTCATTTGATCATATTTTGGCTCTCTCAAGACTCAAATCTAACTCCCCCAGTTTGCTTGGCAGCTTTTGCTGCTGCTGCAATTGCAAAAACTCATCCAATGAAAACAGGTGTTCAATCTTGGATATTAGGAAAGGGTCTATATATTGTTCCATTGCTATTTGCATTTTCTCCTATTATAACAGGAACTTGGATAGAGAGATTTGAAGTTTTTGGTTTTGCTATGGTTGGAATTTTAGCTTTTTCAATTTTTATCGAAGGCTTTTGGGATAGAAAGTTATCAATTTTAGAGAGAGTTTTGTTTGGCATAAGCTCACTTTTGATGCTATCTCAAGATAGTATGCTAGGTTGGGAGAGCTACTTTGAGTTAATACCAGATACTCATTTAGTAGGTTTGATTCTTTTTTGTTGTATAATGGCATATCATAAAACAATTGGAGCCAAATATGCAACAACTAATTGAAAATTTAGAAGAGAATGGATTTGAGGTAGTACTTGTAAAAGATGCAGAGACTGCACTAGAGATTGGCAAGAGCTATATAAAAGATGGTCAGAGTGTGGGACTTGGTGGCTCAGTCACGGTAACCCAAATTGGAATGCTAGATTATTTGATAAACCATCCCAATATAAAGCTTTATAATCAGTATGAAGATGGCATCAGTATGGAGGAAAATTTAAAAAGAAGAAGAGAGGGGCTTTTAAGCGATATCTATATTACTAGTTGCAATGCAATTACTAAAAATGGTGAACTAGTAAATGCTGATGGCAGTGGGAATAGAGTTGCTGCACAAATCTTTGGTCCTAAAAAGGTTTTACTGTTTGTTAGCACTAAGAAGATAGTAGAAACCCTAGAGGATGGTTTTAAAAGAATTATGGAGCATGTAGCACCAAAAAATGTTGAAAGAATGAATAAAAAACTATTACAGATGGGGAAAAATCCTCATTATACACTTGATAATATTGCAAACAAATTTGCATATATAAATGGTGATGAAAGAGGAAGAACCACTATAATACTTATTGAAGAGGAGCTTGGTTACTAATGTATGATTATCTAATAATTGGGGGAGGAATTATTGGATTAAATATAGCTAAAGCTATAAAAGAGAGAGAGGTTGATGCAAAGATTGTTTTAATTGATAAGGAGTCAAAATTGGCTCTACATAGTAGTGGAAGAAATTCCGGAGTTTTACATGCTGGATTTTACTATAGTGCAGAGTCACTAAAAGCAAAATTTACAAGAGATGGAAACATAGCTTTAAAAAAGTTCTGCAAAGAGAGAAATCTAAAGATAAATGAGTGCGCAAAGGTGGTTGTTGCAACCAACAAGGAGGAGTTAGCTGGTTTAGAAGAACTAAAGAGAAGAGGTGATGCTAACGGAGTAGAGCTAATTTGGATGAGCGAGGATGAACTTGCTCAAAAATATCCCAATATAAAAACCTACAAAAAAGCACTATTTTCACCAAATACTGCTACAGTTGATCCTAAAGAGGTTACATTAGAGTTTGCAAAAGCTGTTGAAGAGATGGGAGTTACTATACTAACAAACTGTACCTACAAAGCAAAAATATCTTATAATGAGGTATTAACCAATAATGGTTCTATTAAATTTAAAAAACTTATAAACTGCGCTGGACTCTATGCAGATAAAATTGCAAAAGATTTTAATTTTGCAAAAGAGTATGTCATAATCCCTTTTAAGGGTATATACTTAAAAGACAAGAAAAACTTTGCCAATCTAAAAACCAATATCTACCCTGTACCAAATTTAGCAAATCCATTTTTGGGAGTTCACTACACACTAACTGTGAATAATGAAGCAAAAATTGGACCTACTGCAATCCCTGCATTTTGGAGAGAAAACTACAGTGGATTTGAAAACTTCAGATCAGATGAACTCTTTCAAATACTCTACTATGAAGCAAAACTTTTTTTAACGGATGCATTTGGATTTAGAAAATTGGCATTTGATGAAGTAAAAAAGTACTGCAAATCATATCTCTTAAAATTAGCTAAGCAATTAACCCATCAAATGCCTCATAATGGATTTAGTGAGTGGAGTACTCCTGGCATAAGAGCACAACTTCTAAATACAAAAACTTTGGAGTTGGTTCAAGACTTTGTTGTAGAAGCAGATGAAACCTCCATACATGTACTCAATGCTGTTAGTCCCGCATTTACATCATCTATACCATTTGCAAATTGGGTAGTGGAAAACTATGTTCTTACCTCTAAAAAATAAAGGGTTCCTATGAACAGTAAGCAAATACAACAGCTTTAATTGGTACACAAAAACAACAACTTTAAGCCTTATTATGTTATAATTTTGTTACTTTAATAGAAGGAAGAAAGATGAAAACGAAAACTGTTGTGCTAAGTAGTTTAGTGGTTAGTCTGTTTATGAGTGGCTGTATATCAAGCTATGGCATAAAACCAATTTACGATGAACAAAAAAAAGTTGTTAACATTGTAGATTACCCAATAAACAATGTAGTTGATTTTCAATCAGAAAAAATACCTAACAACGAAGATCCAAAAAAGTTAACAACAATTGTTAAAATAAAAACAACTAACAATTCATGTGATTATATTTTCTACAAGCAAAAAAGTTCCAACTCTGAATCTGCTGCCCACCTATATAAAACATCTTTTAAAGATGACATACTAGATGCTTTTAATGGTCAATGCAAAGTAGAAAACATTTCTGATGTATATTTTCTGGAATGTAGCATGGATAAAGCAAGAAAATCTGCTCAAGAGTTTATCTATAAAGATAAAAATTTTGCTCATCTAATTACTACTTCTGTATGGTGTACTGGAAAAGGATATTTAAGGGCACCTCTAAAAACCCTAGTATACCTCAGCACTACATAGGAGTTTACAATCAAGGCACTCTTTTGAAGCCCTAGCCAAAGCTAAGGCGAAAAAGAGTAACGAAGAGTGTAAGCTCCTATGTAGTGCCCAAAGGGAGGAATAAAAAAAGCGATATTGCAAAAAACTTTTTATCACCGTAGCTTCAGCTACGCTTCAAAAAAGATTTTTCACAATCTCATCTTTTTTTATCCCTCTGAGATATGCTAGGGTTTTTAGAGGTGCCCTTAAATAAATCCTATATAAAAGTTGATAAAAATTGTTTCGAAAGCATAAAGAAAAGTTTTAAAAATAGATAGCACTTATCTGACCTTTTTCTTAAAAGGTCAGATTTTAAATCTCTATTTAATTAAAAGAGTATCTAGGTCCTGTTTATAGTCCTTTACATTTGCTAGGTGAAGATTAAAATTATCTTGTAAAAACTTAAAAATATTATCATTCACGAACTCAGGTGGCTTTGGACCAAGATAGATATCTTTTATACCTAAGCTAAATAGTGCTAAAAGTATAATCACTGCCTTTTGCTCCATCCAAGATAATACTATTGCGATTGGAAGATCATTTACTGGAGTATTTAGAGCTTCGCTTATTGCTAAGGCTATGTGAACTGCGCCGTTACTATCATTGCATTGTCCTAAATCTAGGTATCTTGGAATCCCAGTTCCCTCTATCTCTCCAAAATCTATATCATTAAATCTAAACTTTCCACAACTTGAAGTTACTATCACACAATCTTTTGGAAGACCCTTGGCCATTTGTCTGTAGTACTCCCCATTTTTCCCTGGAGCATCACAACCCGCAATTACAAAGAATTGCTTTATTTTTCCAGCTTTTATAGCATCTAAGATTTGTGGAGCCAAAGATAAGATAGTCTTATAGTGGTGTCCTGTTTTTAAAGTCTCATCACTGTTGAAGTTTGTAACTTCTGGTAGCTCTAGAGTTTGAGCTATAATTTCATCGAAGTTATCATCAACTATCTTTTTGCAATTTTCAACACCGACTATATCGTAAGCATAGAGTCTATCTATGTACGGTGCGTCATTTTTTGGCGGAACTATACAGTTCGTATTTACTATGATAGTTCCTGGCCATTTAGCAAAAAGCTCCTCTTGGTCAAACCAAGCTTTGCCTATATTTCCTTTGAGGTGTTTAAACTTTCTTAACTCAGGATATCCATGAGCTGGAAGCATCTCTGAGTGAGTATAGACATTTATGCCCTTTCCTTCAGTGGCTTGTAGTAATTTCAAAAACATATCTAAATTGTGTCCACTAACCAAGATAGCTTTCCCTTCAGCCTTGTTTTGACTCACTTCAACTGGAGTTGGAATTCCCAAGTGTGAAGTGTGCCCCTCACTCAATATATCCATAACTTTAACACCAGCTTGACCTATCTTCATAAGTTGCTTGATGTGGTCATCAAAGTTGAAGTTTACATTTGTAAGTGTAAAGTAAAGAGACTCAGCCATTACATCATCCACCTCTTTAGTATCCATACCAAACTCATTTGCATGAACTCTATAGGCGCTTAAACCCTTTAGACCATAAACCATCATATCTTGAAGTAGTGAAAGGTTTGAATCCTTACCACAAGTTCCAACCTCTTGACCTTTAAATCCACACCCTTGTGGCATACTCATTGAGCATTGATTACAAAACATAGTAAAAGACATTTTTTCTCCTAATTAAATTTTAGCGAAGTTTACAAGAAGACAAAAAAAATTACATTGATTCTTATCAATAGATAAAAAATATAATTTAGTTTATTGTTTTATATCAATATATCTTGATATATTGATTTTATTTAGATATAATCTGGCAAAGGATTTAAGATGGAGACATTTTTAAAAACTATTAGCTCAGTAAATGATGAAACTAGAGTAAAGATTTTAAACTACATAAATAAAAGAGACGAGGTTTGCGTTTGTGAACTTGAAGAGGCATTTGGCATGATTCAATCTCGCATCTCTAGGCATCTAAAAATCCTAAAAGAGGGTGGTTTTTTGAAAGTTAGAAGAGATGGCAGGTGGGCTTATTATAGTATCAGGAAGCCTTTAGATCAATTTAGAATGGCACTCTTAAAGGAGGTAAGCTACATTGAAAAATAATGACTTAGTTGGAGAGTTTTTAGGCACCTACATACTTGTTTTTGCAGGTTGCTTGGCAGTTGTTGTAGATACTATGCACTCAAATTTAGGAAGTGTTGGTATCTCTTTGGTATTTGGGTTTGTAATAGTGGCTTTGATTTATGCATTTGGGCATATAAGTGGAGCTCATTTTAATCCTGCGGTTACTATCTCCTTTGCTCTTATGGGTGAATTTGATAAAAAAAAGGTTCTTCTTTATGTGGCATCACAAGTAGCAGGAGCAATTTTGGCTAGTTTAACCATATGGCTTTTGGTAGTTGAGAGCAACAAAGAGATGAGAGAGCTTTCATACCTAGGAGCAACACTTCCTAGCGGCTCAGTTATACAGTCTTTTGTTTTGGAATTTATTTTAACTTTTATACTGATGTTGGTAATCTATACCAGTGCAGTTCACGGAAGAGCCATAAAGAGCTTTGCCGGACTTGCTATAGGTTTTACTGTGGGGCTTGAGGCTATGATTGGAGGGGCTATTAGTGGGGCTAGTATGAATCCCGCTAGAAGCATAGGTCCGGCTATTGTCTCTTTAAATTTGGAGCATTTATGGATATACATTGTAGCTCCAATTTTTGGAGCACTCTTTGCTGGAGTTATTTTTGTTAAATTTATGAAATGTAAGGATGGAAGATGTTAAAAAAAGTACTAGTTATGTGTACGGGAAATAGTTGTAGAAGCATCATAGCTGAAGCTCTTATAAATAGTTATCTTGATGGGGTTGAGGCTAAGAGTTGCGGTAGCAATCCAAGCGGTAGAGTTCATCCAAATGCAAAAAAAGTGTTAGAGATGAATGGAATATGGAGAGATGATTACTTCTCAAAAAGTTTAGATACTATTTTAGATGAGGAGTTTGATTTGGTTGTTACAGTTTGTGATAATGCAAAAGAGAGATGTCCTTTGTTTCCCAAAAAAACCAAAGTTATACATGTAGGCTTTAGTGACCCTGATGGAAAAGATTTTAGTGAGTTTGAAAAAACTTATGAAGAGATTAAAACTACTCTTCTTCCAAAGATAAAAGAGTCTTTGTAATGTGGAAAGAGTTTGTTGATTATCTAACTGTTGAATTGCTTGGCTTAAGCGGAAGACTAAATGATGCAATTAACTTTTTTATATACGATGTAATCAAAATCTGGTTTTTGCTTCTTAGTATAGTTTTTGTTGTTTCCTATCTTAGAACGCATTTTAACACCGAGTATGTCAGGGCTTATTTGCAAGGAAAATCAGAGTTTGCAGGTAATGTTTTAGCAGCTCTTTTTGGTATAATCACCCCTTTTTGTAGTTGTAGTGCCATACCTCTGTTTTTAGGTTTTATTCAGGCTAGAATCCCTCTTGGAGTAACCTTTTCATTTTTAATTAGCGCACCACTAAATAATGAGATAGCAATAGCAATGCTTTTTGGAATATTTGGCTGGAAGATAACTGCAATCTATATTGGTTTTGGTCTGTTGGTGGCTATTTTTGGAGGTTACTTTATAGGTAGAATGAAGCTAGAGAAGTATATACTGCTTGATGTAAAGCCTATGGAAGGCGAGCTTGATGAGGTTAAGATAAAGCTGAGTTTCAAAGAAAGAGTCAAAGAGGCTAAAGAGTACACACTTGATATTTTTAGAAAAATTTATCTCTATGTTATGATAGGAGTTGGAGTTGGAGCTTTTATCCACGGCTATATACCGGCTGATTTTATAGCCAAGTATGCTGGGGGAGATAATCCATTTGCAGTAATTATAGCAGTTTTGATGGGGATTCCGATGTACTCAAATGCTGCTGGGGTTATGCCTTTGGTAGAGGTTTTAACAAGTAAAGGTATGCTTTTGGGAACCGCTCTTAGTTTTATGATGGCTGTTACTGCTCTTAGTCTGCCTGAAGCTATGATTTTGAAAAAGATTCTACACATCAGGCTTATTGGGCTGTTTTTTGGTATAGTGGGGCTTGGGATTATCGGGGTTGGTTATCTGTTTAATGCTATTTTGTAAGGAGTTGAAGTATGAAGATTGAAGTTTTAGGAACAGGTTGTGCAAAGTGTAAAGCACTAGAGGAAGTAGCAAAAGAGGCTATCTCTAAGCTCGAGGGATTTCATAGTGTAGAAAAAGTTGAAGATATAATGAAAATTATGGAGTATGGAGTAGTAAGCACACCTGCTTTGGTGGTTGATGGTGAAGTAAAAAGCACAGGGAAACTTTTAAATGTTGATGAGGTGTTGAAAATTTTAAAAAATTAGCCCTCATAAGGGCTAACCTCATCATTTAATTTTAACCAGCCTTTTACTATTCTATAAATATTCCATATATTAGCTCCCAATATAAGAACCCATCCAATGCCTATGAAGATTGTCAGTGCTCCCAAAAAATTTAGCACTAATGTAATCCAAAAGGTGTTGATTTGCCACCTATAATGATCCCTTATCCATTCTATTTTGGCATCATCTCTTTTTATGTATGCTATAATTACACCTACAATGTAAGTTATCCCCACAAGATAGGATAGCCCATATAGGATATAAACCGCAAGAATGACTTTGGTATTCGCTTTCTCGTCTTTTTCTTTATATTCCGAGTAGTGCAAAATTTATCCTTGTTCTGATTTTGTATGTATATTATAACATTTTGGAGGTAGTTGGTGTCAAAAAATATTTTTTATTTACTTTTGAGCTTTGCTATGCTTGGGTGGGGAGCCTCATGGGTAAATGTAAAGTTCATTAGTTCATATATTGATGAGTATGAAATGATCTTCTTGAGATTTGGTTTAGCATCTATAAGTTTTATACCCATACTAATTTTTCTTAAAAAAAGTTTCAAGATAGATAAAAAATCACTCTTTTTGGCTTTTTTAGCAGCTATTGTCAATGTAGCATATATGAAATTTTTCTTTTTGGGTGCAAAGTTAGGAAGTGCTGGCTTGGGTGGTGCTTTTGTGACAACCTTGGTCCCAATAATAACCTTTTTAATGATGGCACTTTTTTTTGGAAAAAAAATCGAAAAAAAAGATATATTAGCACTATTCTTAGGTGCATTTGGTGTTTTAACCATTCTAGGAGTATGGAATTTAGATAGCGAGCATATATTTACAAAATATAATCTCTACTTTGTTTTGGCATCATTTATGTGGCCAATTTTAAGCATTATAAGCTCTAAAGCTACAAAGATAGCCCCATTGGTCTTTATTTTTTACATGTATAGCATAACAACTCTTTTAGTTGGAATATTTTTTATAGACTTTAGCTTTCTATCCAATCTAAGTGGAGATTTTAATTTTATCTTTAACCTAGTGTGTATAGCATTTATTGGCACAACTTTTGCTACTACGGTTTACTTTGTTGGTATAGAAAAACTTGGAACTAATGAAGTTAGCTCCTTTATCTTCTTAGTTCCTTTTTTTGCAATTGGTCTGAGCAGTTTTTTTCTAAAAGAAAAAATAGGAATATATGTTATAATTGGAACCATATTGACTATCATTGCTGTATCTATGTTAAATATGGGCACCTCTAAAAACCCTAGCATATCTCAGAGGGATAAAAAAAAATGAGATTGTGAAAAATCTTTTTTGAAATATCGCTTTTTTTATCCCTCCCTTTGGGCACTGCATAGGAGCTTACACTCTTTGTTACTCTTTTTTGCCTTAGCTTTGGCTAGGGCTTCAAAAGAGTGCCTTGATTGTAAACTCCTAGTAGAGCTGAGATATACTAGGTTTTTAGAGGTGCACATAATGTAAAATTGGGTATAATAACAAAAAACAGGAACAAAAATGAATCTAACACATTTAGATGAAAAAGATAGACCGAAGATGGTTGATGTATCAAACAAGGATGAGACTTTTAGAGTAGCAATTGCGAGCGGAATCATAAAGATGAGCAGTGAGGCCTTTTTAATGATTGTCAATCAAAAAACAAAAAAAGGTCCTGTCCTTCAAACTGCAGTAATTGCTGCCATAATGGGCGCAAAAAAGACTAGTGATTTAATTCCAATGTGTCATCCACTTATGCTAACAAGTCTTAATGTCGATATAGAGGAGTTAAGCGAACTACCAGGATTTAAACTAGAAGTGAAAGCTAAGCTTAAAGGACAAACTGGAGTTGAAATGGAGGCATTAACTGGTGTTAGCATAGGTTTACTTACAATTTACGATATGGCAAAAGCAATAGATAAATCAATGGTCATATCAAACATTCAACTAGAATCCAAAAGTGGAGGCAAAAGTGGAGAATTCAAAAGAAAAGCTTAAGCTTGATTATCCATGCAATTGGCAGTATAAGGCTATTTGCGAATCTCGTCACAACATAGACGAAATTGCTAAAGATGTTTTAGACAAAAGAGAGCACACTATAAAGGAATCAAACAATTCAAAAGGTGGCAAATACAAAAGCCATACAATTACAACTCTTGTTCATAGTGATGATGATAGAAAAACACTATATGAAGAGTTCAAAAGGCACAAATCTATAAAATTTGTACTATAAAGGAAAAAATATGGAATCACTACAAAACATTTTCATTGCAACCATAACACAGAGTAAAGATAAAGAGAATCTTCAAGCTATTATTTGTGAAGTAACTTATGAGCTATCTAAAAAAAAGATTAAAAGACTAAGAGATAAATCGAGAATTCAAGCAAGACTCAATGAAATTTTTGAGCTATTTATTCACCTATTGAAGAATGAGGATTTGGCTACTAAGGAGAACATTGAGTCAGTCATACTAGGACTTATAAAATCTGCAAATAGTGAAAAAGAAGAGCTTTTATATAATACTATTTATGAAAAAGAGGAGCTTGAAAAAAAGATTGAGAAGCAAAAGCAAGATATAAGAGAATCAATTTTAGAGAGTTTTGATAACTTTGAGAGGAGTATAGAAAAGCTTGAAGGGGAGACAAAGGAGGAATTCCAAAAAGCATTAGGTGATGCTAAGCTTAAAGGTATAGAGATGTTAGGAATCTTAAAAGAGACAGTAAGCGAAGCTCTTATTACGACTCTTGAAAAGGCTAAAGAGATAGAAGATACTTCCTATGAGATTACTAAAAATATAACTTATCAAGCAATCAATGAAGGAAAGTTTTTAAAAAAGAGATTTATTGATATCTCTCAAAATATAATTGAAGTTGCCATTGATATAGCTGATAGTGATCAAGCAAATGCCAAAGAGCTTTTGAGTGGAGTTATCCTTGGAACAAAAGAGGGAATGGCAAAAGCTATAGATAAATTTAAAAATGATTTAAAATTTGCACCTGAAGATTTTGAAGATGAGTTGCTAAATATAAAAAAAGAGCTCATAAACATTGAAGAAGACTTTATAGAGATGCTAGAAAAAACAAAAGATAAAAGTTCTGGAGTTTCAAAAGAGATTATTGCTAAAATTATAGATGAAGAGCTAAATAGTGCATTGGCAAAAGTAAGAAGAGTAACAAATGAAGCCGTAGAAACTGTTACACAAAAAATTGAAGAGCTAAAACTAAACTCATCCTATTTAGACAGTGAATTTGTTAAAAAGGCTGAAAAAAAGATTGAAGAGTTTGAAAAAATTGCCGAAGAAAAAGTTGAGAAAATTAAAAATAGCGAAACTACAAAAAAGGTTACAACCGAAGCAAAAAGGATAGGTAACCATGCTTGGAAGTTAGCAAAGGGGGTGGTTGAAGGCGCTATAAAGGGTGCTAAAGATGTAATGAAGTAGCAAAGATGCAAAAAAAGATTTTAGTTGTAGAGGATGATAGAGATCTAAATAGTTCAATTTCAAAGTTTTTGAATCTAAAAGGATTTTTTACTGAATCAGCTTTTGATGGAAATGAAGCCTTATATAAAGCTTATGAAAAGGAGTTTGATTTAATCCTTTTAGATGTCAAACTGCCCTACAAAAATGGCTTTGAAGTAGCAAAAGAGATTAGAAGCTACAAAAATACTCCCATAATTTTTTTAACTTCACTTGATAGTCAAAAAGATATTGAAAAAGGTTTTTTGAGTGGAGCTGATGACTACTTAAGCAAACCATTCTCTCTAAATGAACTACATTTAAGAATCAATGCCATATCAAGACGAGTATTTAAAAATGAAACTCTTATAAAAATAGATGAAAAAATCTCTTTTGATACTCAAAAATTAATACTTTTAAAAGAGAATAGACCAATCCACCTAACAGCAAAAGAGGTAAAACTAATCTCTTTATTTTTACAAAATCCAAATAAAATTTTTAGTAGAGATGAGATATTTGAATCTATCTATGAGTATGGAGAAGAGCCAAATGAAGCCTCTTTAAGAGTCTTCATAAATAAACTCAGAAATATTATAGGAAAACACAAAATTCAGACTGTAAAAAATATAGGTTACAAATATGTTAGCTGAAAAAAAATCTCTTAGAAGATTTTTAGCGATCTATATATCTTCTACTATTTTACTACTAGGAAGTGGAATCTACTTTTACTACAAGGTAAGTCTCAATGCTATAGTGGAAAAAAATATTTTGCAAGTCAATAAAAACATAGAGATTTTCATTGGCAACAACATTAAAAAAAGAGCATTTAGAACAGGTGTAACTCCTGAATATGGCGATAAACAATTTTCCATTTATAAAGATAGAGATTATTTTAAAGGAAATTTTTTTATAAAGGATTTAAACTTTGAGTCAGAACACTTCCTAAGAGACGGAAAACTTTATGTTTTAAAAAAAGATAAAAAAAGATGGGGAGAGCTATCAGTTTTAAGCTATGTTGATATAAGTAAGCAAATAGAGGAGTTAAAACATAGAATTTTGATCTTTTCATTAGTAGCAATATCTTTTATTATTTTTATCTCATTTTTGCTTGGGAATCTATTTTTAAAGCCTATGAAGGACACCATAAAATCTTTGGAAAATTTTATTGCAGATGCAACTCACGAGATAAACACCCCAATAAGCTCCATAAAGATAAACATTGAACTGTTAAAAGAGCTATATCCTGAATTTAAAAAAATTGAAGAACTTGAAAAAATAGAATCTGCCTCATTTAGAATCTCTAAAGTCTTTAGAGATTTAAGCTACTTAAAGCTAAATCACAAACAAAAAAGAGAGCTTGAAAAGATAAATCTAAAGGAGTTCATAGAGAATAGATTGAGATTTTTTCAAACATTTATAAAAAACAAAAATATCCAAATACAAGGTGAACTACAAAGCGTTACAATCAGGATTGATAGAGAGGATTTAACAAGACTTATAGATAATCTTCTCTCAAATGCCATAAAGTTCTCAAAGCCAAATACAAAAATTGAAATAACCCTAAACAAAGAGTATTTTGAGGTCATAAACGACGGGGAGATAAAAGATACAAGCACTATAGCAGATAAATTCAAAAGAGAAAATTCTGATGAGGGTGGTTTTGGACTAGGGCTCTATATTGTAAAAAAAATATGCTCTAGCTATGGATTCAAATTAGAAATTGTTTCTAAGAACAAAAAAGTCTATTCTAAAATAAAATTAACATACCATTAACATAGCTGTGTCATAATTTCACCATCAAAACAAAAGGAGTTTAAGATGAAGATGAAAAAAATTTTACTATCAGTAGTAGCAACAGCAGGTTTAGTAAGTTCTTTGAGTGCTTCAGATATGGAAGCTGAGAAGATATTTGATGCAAAATGTGCAATGTGTCACTCTAAAACTATGCCAACAAATATGAACAATATAATTGCACCGGCACTATTTGGTGTTGCAAAGCATGTTAAGATGGCATACCCAAATAAAGAGGATGCAGTTAGGTTTATAGTTGATTATGTTCAGAACCCTAGCAAAGACAAAGCAATTTGCCAACCAAGCAAGATTGCAAAGTTCGGATTAATGCCATCTTTAAAAGGTGCTATTAGCGAAGATGAGCTTGAAGAGGTAGCTGAGTGGATATTTGATAACTTTCCGCCAAAAGGATTTGTTGGAAGAGGTATGCAACAACAAAGAGGTATGCAACAACAAAATGGAGCAACTCAAAGAGGTATGCAAAACAGACCTACTTTTCAAGATTTTGATCTAAATGGAGATGGCTCAATTAGCCAAGAAGAGTTTAATCAATTCAGAATGCAAAGAATGAAAAGCAGGATGCAAAATAGACCTCAAACCAATATGAACAGAGGTATGGGGCAAAGAGGTATGCAAAACAGACCTACATTTGCAATGTTTGACCTAAATGGCGATGGAGTAGTAACAAAAGAGGAGCTCACTAAATTTAGAGCAGATAGAAGAGCTAAAATGGCAGCTCAAGGAATGCCTATGAGAAATGCTAAAAATGCTCCAGTATTTGAGAGTATGGATTTAAATGGTGATGGTATGTTGACTCAAGAAGAGTTCAACCAATATAGATTACAAAGAATGCAAAATAGAATGAATAATAGATAAGGAGACAATTATGAAAAAATTAATCACAATAGCAGCACTAGCTACAGCAATTTGGGCAGCGGACTTCACAGGATATACAACTGAAGAGTTAATAAACATGAGAGGAACAGTTCCTGTTCAAGATAGGGCGGACTTTAGAGCAGAGATGCAAAAAAGAATCGCAACTATGACGCCTGAGCAGAGACAACTCTTTATGCAAAGCAAGCAAAGAAGAAGCGGTATGGGTCAGGGACAAGGTATGGGCAGAGGTGCTGGAGGCATGGGTCAAGGCAGAGGTATGGGTCAAGGTCGTGGAATGGGAATGTATAGCAACTAACCATTAAAGGGCAGGCTTCTAGCTTGCCCAAACTAAAAAAGGGGGGGGAAGGCAATGAAAAAAATTACTTCACTTACACTTGGTCTTTCATTTATCACAATGGCATATACTGGGATAATGCTATTTTTATGCCCAAAAGGTAAGATTGCTTATTGGAGTGATTGGACTCTGCTTGGACTTAGCAAAGAGCAGTATGGAAACCTTCATATGACCTCTATGTTTGTTTTTCTATTTTTTGGAATTTTACATATCTACTATAATTGGCACCCGATTGTTAGCTACCTAAAAGATAAAACTCAAAAAATATCATTTACCAAAAAAGAGTTTCTCATAGCTTTTGGAATAAATGCTTCTTTTATCTTAGGTACACTCTTAGCGATTCCACCTATTCAAACCATAATAGACATCAATAGCAACATACAACAGTACTGGGAAGGCAAATACGGCTCTCCACCGTATGGGCATGCAGAAGAGAGCAAGCTCAAAGTTTTTGTTAAAAAAGTAGGCATAGACTTAGAATCTGCAAAAAAATCCTTGGTTAAAAAAGGCATTGATTTTAATGAAAATGAAACTTTATTGGATATATCAAAAAGAAATGCTATCTCACCAAATGAGATATATCAAATTGTTAAGAGCGCTAAACCAACTAAAGCAATAATTTCAAAAAAATATAACAAAAGCTCTCTAAATGTTCCACCAATGCTTGGAAGAAAAACACTTGAAGAGCTAAGCAACATGGGTGCAATAAATCTCAAAAGAGCCATATCTATACTAAAGTCTAAAGGCATCGAAAATGTTTCTAAAAAAAGTAGAATGAAAAACATTGCCGACGAGTTAGATATGCGACCTATTGAGCTATTTGAGCTAATAACAAAGTAGGAGAAACCTCTCCTACTTTGTTAGTGGGAAACAAATGTAGGAATTTTTGTGTGAGTCAAGATATATTTAGAACTTCCTCCCAAAAATCTCTCTCTAATTCCTTTATGACTATAAGCACCTGCAACTATCAAATCAAATCCACCATCATTTGCAGCTCTTAAAAGCGCTTCTCCTGGTATAAAAGTGGTTTTTATTATTTCAAATGTTGTTTCAATCTCATGCAGTTTTAAATAATCTCTTAATTTTCTTATTCTTGAGAGTGTTGGAGTTGTATACTCTTCAGAACTTACAATATGAACTGCACTTGCTCTTTGCATCATAGGTATAGCTTCACTTATAGCTCTTGATGCTTCTGGGGAGTTATTCCATCCTATAATAATTCTCTTTGGATTAAAAGACTCTAATTTTCTAGGTATAATTGTTACTGGCTTACCACTACAGTTTACTGCTGACTCAAAAGTTGCAGTAGGTTGACCTTTTGGAGGAGCGGCTACAACAACCATATCGCAAAATTTTGATCTCTCTTTGACAAGTTCGCTTCTGACACCAACTTTTTCTTTAATAGAAACACTACACTCACCCTCAATAGGAACATCACTTATCTTAACTCCTAATTTTTTAGCACACTTTTGAAGTAGCTGTATATCTTCTTGCTCATCCTCTTCTAAATTTTCCAAATATATTTTTTCGAGTCTTTTTAAAATATCTTCAGAAATTCCAATTCCTTGAGGAATCGTACTAACAACATTTGGTCTAGAAACTAAAATCTCCAAATGAGTATTGTAGTGCTTTGCTACTAAAAGTGCGCCATAGAGCCTCTCTTCTAGCTCATCTCCTCCACCAACTGGAAAAAACAGTTTTTTTGGAATCATACCTCATCCTTTATAAATTTTTACTATCTTATAACTTTTTGACTAAAAAAGTTATTAAACTTTTTACAACTCTTTTGGGCTTCAGCCAACTCTACAAGTCTAAATTTTACCTTATCTCCTTGTTTTGCCTGAGCAAGCTTAAAGCAATCTACCCTTATGACTGAACCAATCTTTGCATAGCCCCCTATGGTTTGTCTCTCTTTTAGAAGTATTATTGGCTCCCCATGTGGTGGGATTTGAATAGCCCCATAAGCTATACCCTCGCTTATAATGCCACCACTCAAAGGAAAAACCTTCTCCCCTTTTAGTCTGTAACCCATTCTATCATTTTGATTTGTAACTTCATAGGTATTATTGAAAAACTTCTCTTTTTGAGAATCTTCAAACATATCCCACTGATAGGCTTTTACAACTCTAAGCTCTATTGGTGTTTCAAATTTTGGCTGAAATTCCTTTTTCAGATAGCAACTATAACTACTTCTTGAGGGCTTAAACTCTAAAAAATCTCCCCTTTTTATAGCCCTGCCACCTATGCCCTCTTTTAAGCTAACTGAGCTACTTCCAAACTCCTGTTCTACTTCAAATCCGCCCTTAACTCCAAGATAAACTCTAGCCCCACTAGTTACAAAGCCTACTTCTAGGACATCTCCATCTTTTGCATTGTAGGTTTTGTACATTTTTATTGGTTTGTTATTTAACTTTATCTCAACAGTAGCTCCACTTAAAGCAAAAACAACTTCCCCTTTAACTCTTAGCTTAAGTCCTCCAAAAGCTATCTCTAAAGCATTTGCACCAAAATCATTTTCCAAAAGCTTACAAAGATAACCATAGGATAGCTCATCCAAAACCCCTGCTTCACTTATGCCACTGTGAGCAAGCCCTACTCTTCCTAAGTCTTGAATGGTTGATAAAACTCCGCCGTTTAAAACTTCAAACCCACTCATATCTTGCCACCAAGCTCTATAAAGCTCTCTTTTGAGATAGGCTCAAACTTTACTCTATCGCCAACTTTGAAGTATGAAAAATCTTCATAATCCTTACTAAACATCTCTATGGGGGTTCTACCTATGATGTTCCAACCCCCTGGACTCTCTTTTGGATAGATGGCAGTTTGAGCATCTGCAATCCCAACACTTCCTTTTGGAATCTTCGCCCTAGGATTTGCAAGCCTTGGTGTTGCAATTTTGCTATCTACCTCCCCCATATAAGCAAACCCGGGAGCAAAACCAATCGCATATACAAAGTACTCTTTTTTTACATGTAAACTAACAATCTCCTCTACACTAAGCCCTTTAATTTCAGCCATACTCTTTAAATCAAGCCCAACTTCCAAACCATAATAAACTGGTAATTTAACCTCTCTTGATTCAATCTCGACTTCATTTACACATTCAAGTTCTTTTTGGATTAACTCTACCATATCATCATAACTATACTTTACAAAATCATACTTAACAAGAAGTGATGTATATGATGGAATTAACTCTAAAAAAAAGCTCTTTGCCTTTAATGCAAAAAATGCTCCTCTCACCTCTTTTGCAATATCTTGAGAAATTTTATCACCAAAGTAAATTATGAGCGAATCAACAGAAGCTACTTCAAACCTCATCCAAATAGCTCCTTATTACTCTTACGAACTCAACAGCCTCTTTTGTATCTCCATGAACGCACAGGCTATCGGCTCTTAAGCTTAACTCTTTTTTATCTATGCTTAAAAGTTTACCCTCTCTTTTTAGCATATCTATCCTCTTTTTAACCTCTTGCACACTATGTAAAACCGCCCCTTCTTGAGTTCTTGGTACCAAATAGCCCTCATTTGTATATGCCCTATCTGCAAAAACTTCAAAGATGAGCTTTAAACCAAACTCTTTTGCCATCTCTTCATAGTAGCTATTTTTACATGTAGATAAAATCATAAGTTTTAAACTAGAGTCTATCTTGCTTATAGCACTCATTATGGCTCTTAAAATCTCATCATCTCTCATCATATCGTTATAGAGTGCACCATGAGGTTTTACATACTCTAAGGTAACCCCATTGGCTCTACAAACTCCCCTAAGTGCTCCTGTTTGGTAGATGCTAAATGCCTCTATCTCATCAAAACTGCACTTTAAGCTTCTTCTTCCAAACCCAACCAAATCAGGATACCCAACATGAGCCCCAATTTGAACCCCATGTTTTTTTAGCTCTTTCACACTCTTTTGCATTACCAAAGGATCACCCGCATGAAAGCCGCAAGCCACATTTGCCATATCTATAAGAGGAATTACAAGCTCATCCTCCCCCATCTTCCAAGAACCAAAACTCTCCCCCAAATCACAATTTAATCTTAACACCTCTTAGCTCCTCCAAAATCTCTCTCTCAATCTCCCACTCTTTACCATCTACACTCTTTTCGCACCTCTTTGAAATGCCATCGACTACGCCCTTAGAGATCAAAAACTCCAAGTACTCATCAACCTCTTCAAATGATGGAAGCAGCTTTTTATCTAAGTAGGCTATAAATCCATAAGCTCCCCAATTAGACACACTAGAGAGCATCAAATAATCACACTCTACAATGCAAGGCTCCAAGCCAAGCTCTCTTTTTATATCCTCTTTGTAATTACCCATACCAATCTCATTGCCACCATCTCCAATAGCAAAACGATTTTCCCCCAAGGAAAAAAGCTCGTCTAGTGGTGCGGTATATTTTGAGATATCCTCTTTTCTTGAGTTTTCATACCTTCCAAATCTATTTTTACCACATCTCTCTATGCTTATGTGAGCTACTGGTGCGTGCTCTTTAAGCAGTTTTGTAAAATCTACATTTTTATCAATCGGCACTATAAGAGTTTCAATCTCTTTAAAAAGATTTTCACAAAATTTATCTGTTACTATTGCAGGCTCATACCCCAAAGCCTTTAAGGCTCTAGCTAAAAAGTAAGTCCCAATAGGACCATCACTCTCAGGAGCCCCCGCCACCCAAAAACCTGTATATAAAAAAACCTTTCCAACTTTTAACTTCCTAAAAGCTTTTATGGCCTCTTTTATATGCTCTTTGGAATGAAGTTTTGCCAAAACATCCATGCCTCTTGTAGAGTGTTTTAAAATTATGCTATCAACTGACACACTATTCACTATCTTTATACTCACTATCTTTTTTATCTCCCACAAACATATGTCCTGGTTTATGGGTTATGGCAAATGGTATCTTTATGTCTCTTAAGACATTTTGAGGAGTCACGCCGCAGGGCCAAAAGAGTGGTATTTCATCATCTCTTATCTCAACACTATCACCATAATCAGGAGAGTTTATATCTTTTATCCCTATCATCTCAGGATAGCCTACATGAATAGGACTGCCATGAGTTTTTGGAAAGCAAGAAGTCACAACACAAGCAGTTGCTACTAAATCTTTTCTAACAGGTCTCATAGAGACAACCATCTTACCCTTAAATGGACCAAATGGCTCTAAATCTATGTTTGTATTGTACATGGAAACATTTCTTTTTTGCTCTACATGCCTAAGCCCAATCCCAGCATCAACCAAAGCCTTTTCAAAAGTAAAGCTACACCCTATGAGAAAAAATACCAAATCCTCACTATAAAACTCCTCAATGCTCTTCACACTCCTAAGTACTTCACCATCTTTGATTACGTTATAAGCCGGAATTTCATTCAATAAGTTTGCACCACTTGCTAACTCTTTTGTAATATAACCATCTTTTACAACCTCCAAAACAGGAATAGCCTTAGAGTTTCTCTTTGCAAACTCCTCAAAAGGCTTAGCATACTCTTTTGGCAAAGCTACCATATTTGCCTGAACAAATCCATCACAATACCCAGCAGTAGGAGCACAAAACTCTCCACTAGCAATCTTTCTTCTAAGCTCTTTTGGAGTCATAGGGATCCTTTTTTTAGGTGTTATTTTACCATTTTTTCAGGCAGATATGTAGCAATCTCAGGAAAAGCTGTTACTACAATTACTATCAAAATCATAATTATAAAAAATGGAAAAGTAGCCTTAAGTATATAGCTAATCTTTTCACCCGAAATACTTTGAATTACAAACAAAGAAAACCCTACAGGAGGAGTTATCTGAGAAAGCTCCACCATAAATACTAAAAATATACCAAACCAAAGTGGATCATACCCTGCCATAGTAACAATTGGAAGAACAATTGGAAGAGTCATTACAACTATGGAGATCCCATCTAGTATCATTCCTAAAATCACATACATTATGCCTATGACTAAAATAAGAACATATGGTGATAGTCCTAACTCTCCTATATACTCGCTAATTGCTCTAGCTATCCCTAAAAAGCCAACAACTTGTGATAAAAACCCAGCTCCAGCAATTATAAAACTAATCATAACAGTTGTTTTTACCGCATTTAAAAGAGCCTCTTTAAATACTTCGTAAGTAAAACTTTTAAAATAAATTGCTAAAATAACTGCACCTAAAACACCGAGTGCTGCAGCCTCTGTTGGTGTAGCAAAACCACCATATATACTTCCTAAAACCAAAGCAATAAGTAAAAATATAGGAACCAACTCTTTTATAGAATCTATTTTTTCTCTAAAAGTAAATCTCTCCCCTTTTGAAGGAACAACACTCTTGTCTAAAGATGCTACTATCATGATATAGAGAGAATAGGAGCTAGCTAGCAAAAGACCAGGAAAGATTCCAGCAATAAAAAGCTTCCCTATTGAGACATCACTTAAAACTCCGTAAATAATCATAATCAAACTAGGAGGGATTAAAAATCCCAAAGTTCCACTTCCAGCAAGACTACCAAGTGCCAATTTTTTACTATAACCTCTCTTTTTTAACTCACCTAATGTTATTTTTCCAACTGTTGCAGTAGTTGCAGCTGATGAGCCAGAAACTGCTGCAAATAGTGAACAAGCTGCAACATTTACATGTAAGAGTTTTCCAGGAATACTACCAAGCCACGGCATTAAGCCATTTAATAGTCTAGTTGAAATAGAGGATCGGTACAAGATTTCTCCCATAAGTATAAACATAGGCAATGCAGCTAAAGACCAAGAGTTCAAAGAGTCGTACAAACTTCCAGCAAGCAAATCTCCACTCTTTTGTAGTATAGAAATAGCAGGAGGAAGATTGTGCTCATATATAAGCATACCAACGATCCCAGTTAGCATCAACGCTGAGCCTATCCAAACTGAACTCAATAAAAAGAAAAACATTATGCCAATCAGTACAACAGATAAAACCAATGGATCAGATATCATTTTTCAGCCTTTTATAAACAAATGCAACACAAACCAAGACAAACATAGCCAATCCTATACTCATAGGGATTTGTGTTAACCAAATAGGAGTTTCCGATACTCCTTCACTCACCATCTCCATCTCTTTTGAGTCTAACATAAACTTATATGAATAAAATAGAGCAAAAATAAGTACCAAAGTATTTAGAACTCCAGCAAAAATATCTACCCACCTTTTTGAGTTTTCACTAAGTCTTGATGTTATTATGTTTATTCTTATGTGTCCGTTGTCTGCAAAGGTGTAAGCCAGTCCGAAAAAGACCGCACTCAAATAGAAGTATCCGCTATACTCATCAGCAAGCATCGTAGAGTAATTAAATAAGCCTCTACCAAAAATTTCAACCAAAATAAGAACCACTAAAGCAATTATAAACAAAGAGGAGATATAAGCTCCAATTTTTGAAAGTTTAAACATGTTTTATCTCCCAATTTGGGTCTTAGTAGCTATCTCTACTAAGACCAGTTTTGAAATCTATTTAGAGTGGTACTCTTTAAAAATTTTCTTTATATCACTACTAGCATCCTCAAGATATTTATCTAACATCTTTTTACCAATTTCTTTTAATTCAGCTCTTAATTGAGGAGTTGGTTCACTTACTTTCATCCCATTGTCGGCTAACATTTTAAGAGCCACTTTATCCTCTTTTTTACTAGCCTCCCACTGCATAGCTTCTATCTCTTTAGCCGCTTTTAACATAGCATTTTGTTGCTCTTTTGTTAAAGAGTTCCAATAATCAAGATTTATAGTTACAGCTTGAAGAGGGTATGCATATCCTATCTTTGTAAAGTTGGTTAAAACTTCCCAAAGTTTTCCATCCTTTCCACTAGCACTACTTGTTACAACACCATTTACCAAACCAGTTTGCAAAGCCGAGTAAACTTCCCCCCAAGGAAGTGCAACAGCATTACCACCAGCCATCTTTATAAAGTTTGCAGAGTTTTTGTCATAAGTTCTAACTTTAACACCCTTTAAATCTGCAATAGAATTTATAGCTTTTTTAGTATAAATTCCACTTGGTGGCCAACTAACAGCATAAAGCATCTTTTGGTTCCACTTCTTAGCTACTTTATCATAAGCAGGTTTTGAAATTTTATACAACCTATAAGCATCATCATAGCTTGAAGCTACAAAAGGAAGAGCAGAAATTCCAAATACCTTCCCGCCACCACTTGTAAAAGGTATAAACATATCTGTCATTGGTGCGACACCATCTTTAACTGCTTTTAGAGGATTTCCTTTTACTAAAGAGCCTCCTGCATGAACAGTTATCTTTACGCTTCCGTTGGTATATTTTTCAACCAATTTTGCAAATTTTTGAGCACCTATTGTGTGAAAATTATTTGCAGGATACTTAGCATTTAGATCCAATTTTACATTTCCAGCAACAAGTGCAACTCCAACTCCAGCCAACAAAACTATCTTCTTTAGCATAAAAACTCCTTTATTGTGGTTTGCATAATATTACAATATCAAAGTAGGAAATTGGTAGGGAATCTACGAATCCAACAACTTATAGCCAACTTGAGGGACATTCTCTATTAAATCAAATGGTAATTTTTTTCTTAAATCTCTTATAAAACTTTTAAGTGCACTCTGGCTCATACTTTTTTGCTCCCACAGCATATCTTCTATAATTGAGTATCTAACTACAGAACCTCTTGCCAAAAGAGTTAAAAACTTTGCTTCTCTTAAACTCAAAGAGATTTTTTCATAACCCACATTCAACTCCAAATTATCTATATCTAAAAAAACATTTTCTTTTATTTGTATAACTCCACTAAATCTCCCTTTTAAAGCGTTTTGAATACCCTCTTCTAAAGCTTTAGTTGAAATTGGTTTTAAAATAAAGTGCTGAATTTTGAGATTTAAGAGCTCCATTAAATATTGCTCTTTATTGTGAGCTGTTAAAAATATAATAGGAGTAAACAGATCATCCTTTCTTATCTCTTTAACCATAGATATACCGTCCATATTTGGCATCTTAATATCGCAGATTATTAAATTTGGACTTTTTTTATAATAAACTTCCAAACCAATTTCTCCATCTTTGGCCTCATAAACATCCTTAAAATAGTACTTTAGAGTATTGACAATCCTTTTTCTAACTCCACATTCATCCTCAACACAAAGTACAGTCAAATTTTTATACAAAATTCCGCTCCATCTTCTGTATTTTTAACACTAAGTTTTCCTCCCATGTTCTTTTCTACTATCATTTTGGACATATAAAGACCAAGCCCTCCCCCGCTTGAATTTTTTGTACTAAAATATGGCTCAAAAATTCTTTGCAAAATCTTCCCATCTATACCTTTTGCATTATCACTTACTTTAACTACACCGAGCCCTTCCTCTTTATAAATTTCTATTTTTATGTATGGATTAGCTACATTGTTTACCAAAAGAGCATCTTTTGCATTTAAAATAAGGTTAAGTACAACATGTGCAAACTCGGCTCTATATCCAAGTATTTGAGAGTCTTCCAATATATTTAAAATTAAAGCAATATCTTTAGATTGCAAACTAGCACTTGCTATGATAATTGCCTCTTTGCACGCATCTTTTATTGAAAATTTCTCCTTTTTTTTAGAAGGTTTAAAAAAATCTCTAAAATCATCTATGGTTTTTGACATATATGATGTTAATCTAAAGCCATCTTGAGAGTTTTTTCTTATGAATTCACTATCTGCTTTGTTAAATTTACTAGCAGTTTCCATCTCCATAAAAATTCCCGAAATTTCACAAAGAGGTTGCCTCCACTGGTGAGCAATCATACTAAGCATCTCTCCCATTTGTGCCAATCTTGACTGATGAAGAAGTGCTCTATCTTTTTGTTTAGCCTCTTCTAATGCAAGTTCAACTTTTTTTTCTAAAGTTTTATTAAACTCTTTTAAATCTCGCTCTTTTTTGTAAACTTCCTCTTTATATTTATTAAAAACCTCAACAATTCTTTGAGAAATTAAATAACCCATAAAACCTATTACTATCATTAGTCCAAGCGAAACCAAAAGAACTATTTGTGTATACTCTTCTATTTTTTGCTCAAGTAATAACTTTTTTTGCTCTATTGATGATTCAATATCATCTACATACAAACCCGTTCCTACTACCCAACCCCAAGGTTTATACAGTTTTAAAAAACCAATCTTCTTCCTAGGAGATTCAAACTCTGGCTTTGCCCAATAGTACTCAACAAAACCTCCACTCTCATTTTCAAGAGCTGTATTTATAAATTTTTGAAAAATTTTTTCTCCTGAAGCATCTGTATTGTCTGTATCATCTCTTCCTATATCGTAAGGTCTAAAAGGATGTGCCACTAAGTGGTGTGAAGTATCGTGTATCCATACATAGCCATTTTTGCCATACCTAACGCTCTCAACCCAACCAATAACATCTCTTTTTAATCTTTCATATGACTCTTTTTCATACAACTCTACCTCTTTCTCACTAACTTCTTTACCCTTTTTGATCATATTTCTAAAATAATTATGAATTCTCTTTTCTTCTAGCTTTCTGTGGTAATCAATATAATCTAATACTCTTTGATTCTCCTTGATAAGAATTATTTTTTGTTTTTTGAGGTATTCATCCTCCAATTCTTTGCTCTCTTTTCTAAAATTTGCATACTGAGTATTTGTAATGATATATATAATCAACACAGCAAACAAAGCAATCAAAAGTATAGGTGTTGCGACAATTAATTTGGGTAAATTTTTTTCCTTAAACACAAACTTATTCTGCCTTAGCCTTCAAACTTTTTAAAAATGCAATTATATCATTTATGCTTTGTTCATCCATCCAGTCATATGAAGGCATTGTGGAATGCATATTTTCATTTTCATCCTTATTAAACCATGGAAAATCTTTATTTAGTTTAACATCATAGCTTGGAGTAATGTATGCATCTGGGTTTAAAACTGACTCTTTTAGGTACTCTTTATTGAGATACCCTCCAGCATTTGAAAGATTTGGTGCCATATAACTTGGTGCAATCTTTACATCTTTGTATCTATGACAAGCTGAGCAATTTTCCTCTACCAATCTCTTACCATTTTGAATGCTCCCTCCATTTTTCTCAAAACTCCCAATGTTCACATCTTCTAACTCTTGATCTGAAAAAACAAATAAAATCCAAGGAGTAAAAAATTCAAATGCTTCATTCAAACCATAACCACCAAATGTAGAAAAACTAATAGGGATACTTTTTTGATTTGAAAGTGATGAGATTTTAATTGTTACAAGTCCATACCAATATCCATTTTTATATAACATTTCTATCTTGCTATCATTGGGCATATACTCTTTTCTTTGACTAAAAATATACTTCTTTTCAATTTTGTAGTAACCTTTAAATATTTTTTTCCTTTGAAACTCTTTTAAATTATCCTTAAAAAAAATTGACTTACTTTTATAATCTATATCTCTTTTTGGTTCAAGTTCAAAAATATATCCTACAATTTTTTTATTATATATCAAAATCTTTCTCTCTTGATTGCCCTCAATAGTTCTAGGAAGATTTTTTAAATTTTGGTAATTTCTTGCAAATCTAACTGAAAATTTATTTATAAATCTATGAGTCTTATTAAAGTTTTTAAAATCCTCTTCATTGTCTTTCCATTTTAGTAAAATAGATATTTTTTTTCCATCACTAATTGCCTTGATTTTCAATTTTTTCGCATAAAATTCCTCTTTTGCATTACTAAAATCAAAACTATACATCTCTAAATCACTAAAATTTGAACTAAGCCACGCCTTAGAAGTGATCCCAATATTTGAAATATCCCCTGGAACCTTCACTATACTTACTCTTGCAAAAACTAAACTTGCCACTATTAATAATAAAACTAATTTTTTCAAAATGCCTCACTTATGATATAATTTTAAAGTGCCTCTAAAAATTATTTTACCAACTCTATTTATTGCTTAAGCTTAATGGTACAATAACAGTAAAAATTATGCGAGTAAAAATGTTCAAAGAAGAGATTTTAAAAAAATTAAGTACAATCTATTATTTAAATACCAAAAAGAGTATTATTGAGTTAAATATTGTAAAAAATATTGAAATTGAAGCCAATTCTATACATATTTCACTAGAGGTAAGCAATAATAAAGATTTTATACTGCTTGCCAAAAAGATCCAAAAACTTCTCAAAAATAACTGTTTTAGAGATATAAACATAGAAAAAAGCACAAATTTTCCACAAGTTTTTCAAAAGAAAAAAATAAACTTTACAAAAAAATCACTCTTAGTTACTGGTACAAAAGGAGGAGTTGGAACAAGCAGTATCTCTATTGCGCTAGCAAATTTAATTGCCAAAAAGTATAGTAAAATAGGCTTACTTGAAGTAAGCTCAAATCCCACAATCTTATCCCTCCTAGAAGAAGGCCTATTCAAGCAAAAACATATACATCAAAATACTTTACAATCTATAAATAAAAATATAGAAATTATAAATATACCTAAATTTCAAAAAAGCTTTATAGACAAAGCACTATACAACAAAAAGTTTGATTATCTAATAATTGATCTTAACTCTTCATTGATTCATAGTCAAAAAAATATTGTTAAAGAGTATCAATACAACTCTACACTACTTATAACAACGCCCCACTCTTCATCTTACAAAAATGTAGAAAAATACAAGCTATATCTTGAAAAAACAACTCAAAGCTTTTTCAGTATAGTAGAAAATTTTAGTTACTTTATTCCAGAAGGCTCTTTACAAAAATACTACATTTTTAATAATCAAAAAGATGCTAATTGTAACTATAAAGTAACTAAAATACCTATAATAACACAAAGCCAAAATACAAATAAAAATTTTTTTCAACAGATAGAAGAAAGCTTAAAACCACTCCTAGAAGAGATCTAAAATCTCTTCTAGAAAATTTAGATTAATATCTATATCTAAAATAAGCTCTTATGTTAGAAGCAGATTTAACAGCACCAGGAGTTGTATCTACATCCATTGGAGTTCCCGTACTACCAAAGAACATATCGCTTCCTGTATAGTCATAATCTATATAAGTATATCTCAATTGTGCAGTTAAATACTTTCCTACTAGTGGAAGATTATAATACGCCTCATAAGCACTACCTCTAGTTGCCAACTTACTACCTACTAATGTATCTTCTCCATATGTGAAACTTCTCCAGTACTTACTTCCGTGATTGTACTCCAAGCCCCATCTAGCATCTTCAACCATTACACACGGGAAATTTACTCCTACATAGATTGAATCTCCATACTCTTTATCAGGAGAACCTAACATCTCTGTTGCAGGAACTATAAAACCAGTTGCTGGAACACCATACATTGGATTTACAACATTGTGTGTACCTTTAGGATCAGTTTTGCTAAAAGCATAAGATACAAAGAAAATAGTATCATCTAAAAAGTCACTTATCTCATCGCCAATTCCATTTACTTGTAAAGATATAGCTCCACCTGTCATATCTCCAACATCAGTCATATTTACATAGTATGAACCTGTACCATCAAATGCAAAATTAGCTCCCATTACATTCCATGCTTGAAAATAATTCAACATAACCTTATATTGCCCGTCATCATAAGCTTGAACAATTAATCCAGCTAAATCCATATTGGCAGAATCCCAATTGCTTTGAACATATGGAGTTTGAGTCATACTAGGTACAACATTTCCCATTACAGGATAGCCGGTAAATGTTGGGTACTTCGCATCAGCATTAGAATTACCCCTTCCTAAGCATATTTTAAAGTAAAGACCTGAAATGCCAGAGATTTTGTCAAAATCAAATTTAAAACTTGCACCATCAAATTCCATATTTATATTATGACCAATTGGGCTTGCAGGTTTATCATTATCTTCCCTTAGATTAGTCATAAATCCATCTGTAGAAGGTCTTCTTCCAAAACTTACCGAATAAGGTACTTCACCCATTTGTCCAAAATACAAAAAGTATGCCTCTCTCAATCTAACATTTGCATCACCACTTGGAGTCTGAGTAGCATACCAATCCATATTTTGATAACCATTCATAGCAGGTGCGCTATTGCTTCCAAATGCTTTATATACACCTAATGCACCTTTAAAAACCAAGTTATCTACAGGCTGTGCTGCCATATTTAAGATCAGCTTGTTTGTCCATATTCCATTTGTTTCATCTTTAGCACCATTAATTTTATAGTTCACATAATCATATGCAGTTCTAAAATCAACACCCCATTTTATATTATCACCACCAGTTTTTGCCTTCACCTCACTCAACTGAGTTTTTAAAGCCTCAATATTGATCTTGGATTGTGCCTCTTTTAATTCTGCCATTTGAGCTTTTAGTGCTTCAATTTCTGCCATTAGTGCATCGTTATTTGCCATAGCAGATGAAGCTAGTGTAGCACCAACTACCATTGGCGCAATAAATCTTTTCATGTTGTTTCCTCCGTTTTCTGTAACAAGTTTCAAGCCGATTAAATTTTTTAATCAGCACCTCGTGACTTAATATAAAAGCTTGTAAAATATTTTTAACTTTTATAAAATATTTTATCTGATTAAATAGTATCAAAATAAATATAAAATATAATTTAAATCTTTAAAAAATGTTAATTTTTTTTAACCTATAAACTTTATTTATGTTTTGAAGTTAATCTAAATACTGATAAAGTATAAAATTATTTTAAGGGCACCTCTAAAAACCCTAGAATATCTCATAAGGATAAAAAAAGATGAGATTGTGAAAAATCTTTTTTGAAGCATAGCTTGTATCTGAGGTGATAAAATTTTTTGCAATATCGCTTTTTTTATCCCTCCCTTTGGGCACTGCATAGGAGCTTACACTCTTTGTTACTCTTTTTTGCCTTAGCTTTAGCTAGGGCTTCAAAAGAGTGCCTTGATTGTAAACTCCTATGCAGTGCTGAGATATACTAGGGTTTTTGGAGGCTTTGCAACAAATGGAGTTAACCTAATCAAGTTAGAAAGCTATACAGCTTATGGATGCAGTTTAAAGGTTAGTCAATTTCATATAGACATAGATGCA
>Ga0256840_1000422_pt1 | contig 44065 bp, 58 predicted proteins | sample 355202metaG_FD_185969 | JGI IMG/M metagenome (GOLD analysis project Ga0256840, IMG submission 185969) | Hydrothermal vent microbial communities from Mid Atlantic Ridge, Atlantic Ocean - 355-202 | ecosystem: Environmental > Aquatic > Marine > Hydrothermal vents | place: Atlantic Ocean: Mid...
TAATTTTCTGTTAATTGAATATTTTTAATTTTTTGATTTAATATATTATCAATCATTGAATTTATAAAATATATTTTTTCTCCTGTAATTAAATCTTTATCTTCTTTAATAATATCATTAATATTTAAATAAATTTTTTTATTTATATCACCTTTCATTTTCATATCAGGAGATAATATTGTCGGAATATAATATGAATTATACAAATAAGTAGTTAATCTATTATAGCCATTACATAAATGATTTTTAATTAAATTTTTGGATAATTCTTTAATCTTTGTATTATTATTGCTTTCTAAATTTATTTTTATTTGATCAATATAATTATTTGATATACCTTGAGATGAAAGATATGATGAAATACTTATATCTACAGGATACATTAATAATAAATTTTTATTGTCCTTATTATCATAAACAAATATAGCTATAGATGACTTATCGTCAGTTAAAATAGAAATATTATTATAAATTAAATTATCAATTGAACGTATTGCAGAAAGTAATGATAATGTAAAATATTTAATATTATTATTTTTAATTCTATAAATATTTTCAGTTATATGATATCCATTTAAAATAACTCTAAATAATGGATAATAATTTATAAAATCTAAAAAAATATATGCTAATGGAATATTATTTATTATTTGTTCAATAGTATAATATATTAATAATGAATTTTCTTGTATTATTTTTCTATGTACATTTTCTTTTATACTATTTTTTATTCGTTTTATATTTTCATTAAATAACATAATTATTCACCTTTAGATTAAAATTTTATTTATTGCAGTATAAATATTTTTTATCGAAAATATATTATAATCAATAATTTCAGTATTAGAATAAAATTGTTCTTTAGATATTATTTCACCTATATCTTTAATATCTTTATTTATAATTTTTAATATTTTAATATTATTAAAACTATATCCATATTTAAATCTTTTAATTATTTTTAAATACTCATTATAATTAATATCATTATCAAATGCAAATATAAAATTTAAATATCTATAATCAAATTGTATATATTTTAATAACAAAATAATTGAAGAGATATTAGACTTTCCAAATGTAATTAATACATTATCTTTCTTATTTAATATATTCCATAACTTAAGTCCATCAAATATTCCTTCTACAATATATAAATTATTTGATTTATCATTCTTTAATAATAACATATTTGATAATAATTTATTTTTATCACTAAATGTAATATATCTTAAATTATTATTTTTAAAATGTAATTGAAACCCAATATTAAGTGTAAATGGAATTAAATACCCGTGCTTATTATATTTTATTATTTTAATAAATGATTCTTTTACTTTTTTACACATTTTTACTTTTTTATTTATAAAAAATGGAAATATAATCTTATTCTGAATTAAATATTGGAGATATTCTTTATTATCATTTTCTTTTATATATATTCTTTTATATAAATATTCTAACCCTTTATTAGTTAAAAATGTGTTATAAAAATAATTAATATAATTTTTAATATCTTTATTATCTTCTAATTTATTTATTATATATATTTTATCTTTATTATAATCTAAATTATTAAAATAATATAATTTTGATAAAATAATAATATCTCTGTTTGTAAATTTATTTTTATTTTCTTTAATAAATTGTTGTATATTATGCCCACTTTTATTACAAAGAAAACAATGATAAGATCCATTATCTATATTAATATACATATGAAAATGCCCTGTTTTTATATGATGATCATCATTTTTATCTCCACAATATGGACATTTTATTAAAATCTCTTTTTCATTTGATCTTTGTGATACTATAAAATTTTTTGATAATATATTTTTTAATATTTCATGTTTATCCATAAAATACTCCTTCTTTATTTATGGTGGAGATCTTTTATTTTTCTCATTCACTTTATTCTCTTTTAAATTTCAACATAACCATGATTTAATTTATTTTTTAATTGTTTTCTTTCATAGTAATAAATTGGAATCGGTTTTCTATCTTTTTGTATATATTTACCAACTGTTAATGGTTCTTGATTTTTTATTTTTTCTAAAATACCGTACATACCAAAGTTTTTATCTATCACTGGTATTTTCATTATTCTACACCCTTTTTATTTACTATTTTTTTAATCTTTTTACTAAATTTAAATACTGGTTTCAAATGTGGTGGTACAATAACCTCTTCTCCAGTTTGCGGATTTCTTGCTTTTCTTTCTTTAACTTGTTTTACTAAAAAGGTACCAAAGTTATTAAACTTAATTTTTTCTCCAAGTTTTAATTTCCATACTATAGTGTCAAAAATAACTTCTAATAACACATCTAATTCACTTTTATTTATAGGATATTTCTTTGAAATTAAATTAATAAATTCTTTTCTATTCATAATATCACTCTCCTTTTTAATTTAACATAAATTATTTATGATTAATCTTTTAAAATGGAATTTCATCTAAATTTTCATTATCATTTGTATTATTATCAAAATCAAATTCATCAGCAGATTGTATATTATGATCAAACATATCTAATGTATTTTCATTAATATCATTTTTAGAATAAGTATTATAAAAAGTTAAAGCTTTTTCATACCATTGATCTATAATTTTAATAACATCATCTTCGGATATTTCTTTCTTTATATAACTATTAAATATTTTATTATGTAATTGATTATCTAATTCAGTAATTTTAGTTTCATTAGAAAAAATAGCCTTACTTTGTCCTATTATTATATCTGAAATACTCAAATATGGAAAATAAGTTAACTTATTAAATATTATTTTTATTGAATTACCTTTATATAAATCAGTAATATCATCTTTTATATCTTTTGCTATTATAATATTAAGAAGTTCTGTTGCTAAATTATCATAAAATCGGATTAATTGTATTTTATCATATCCTTTAATAATTGCAAAAATATTAATACTCATATGATTTGTAATTACATGATTCCATTTTTCTTTTTTATTTTCAATTAATTTTAATTTTAATATTTTATCTTGAATTTCTACATATTTTTCGTTATTATTTAATATATTACAAAACATACATTCTTTATCTATTGGGTGTAAATAAAATTTTCCATTAATTTGATGAGAATATATTCTATCATATAACTTTTTTTCTGAAAAATAATTTGGTAGTATTCTTAAAATCATTTCATTATCTCTAAATACTTTCCATCTAAATATTTTATACGGCTTATTATCAATTATACTATTATTATATCCAAACATTTTCATATATTATCCTCCTTTTTATATATAAAAAATTAATCAGCATCATTATTTATTTTTTTCTTTTAATATATTCTAATAATTCTAACTGTATATCAAATAATTTTAAATATATATCAATATTTTGCATTTTAATAACACTATTTTTTAACTTTTTTATTTTATTGTATATCTCTATTAAATCCATACCTTTACACCTCTTTTCAGTAATATTATACATTATAAATATTTAATTTTTATTATCATTATATTATGATTCAATTAAAATATTTTTGTATTAAATTTTCAATTGTTTTAGCACCTATTTTTAATGTATATTGTTTTTTGTTCATAATATTCTTTTTATAGATCTTATAAATATTTTTTATTAATTTTACTGCCTAATTAATATGATTTGTGTTATAAGACCGTTTAGTATATAATTCTATAAACTAATCAGAATATTTATCTTCTTTAATAAAAAAATATATCATATGTATTAAAAATGTATAATTTAAAAATTTAATATATGTGATTCTATTAAAATAATAATCAAAATATATTTTATACTATATTTCTTGAAATCGTTGTTCATAATTATCATATTTATTTTTACTATAATTACTATTACTATTATCAATTAACAAATTATTTGACTCATTATCTGTATCTAAAGAATAAATTCTCAATTTAGGTGATATAATAGTAGAATAAAAATATATTCTTGTTGATTTAACCTATATTACAAATAATACATTTGAAATTTTTTTTGTAGTATCTATTTTAGGAATATAATCAATCATTCTTTCTATCTATTGCTATACTAAATCTTCCTAATAATTTCCATACCCTTCCTATAAATTTGAATATGTGGTTCTCATTTTTGAATTAAGATGTACAACTTTTTTATTTATCTATGTATACTATATAAATCTTAATATTGGATATAATTCACTCATAATTTGATCATATCTTTTATTATAACTTCTTTTACTTAATTTATTTTTATTCTTTATTACTTTTTGTAATTTCATTATTAATAGTTTTAATTTCTCTTGTGGAAAAGTTTTGTACATTAAAATCTTCATCTTTCACCTCATATAATATTAAATTTATATTATTATTTTCTAAATCAAAAGTTGGAAATAAATCTTCGATGAATGTTGTTTCATCGTGTTCTAATATACAATAATTATATAATGTAAAAAAATTAGGAGTATTGCCTATCATCATAAAATAATTTTTAATCTAAATCTATGTTTTAACCCCAAATAATCCTACTAATATATTAAATATATCTTTAATATTAAATGAAGAGATATCATACTATTCTATTTTATGTTGTTTATTCAAAAAATAATATTTATTGTATAATATATATGTATTAAACATATCATTATAATATAATTTTCTTGATGCATGAAAAATTTTATATTTTTTCCATTTATATCTTGAAATATTAAATAATGTGTTTCTTAAAAATATTTCGAAATTAAAATGTTTAGGATATATAAATACTTTTTTCATAATCACCTCATATAATATTAACATTTTTAACTATACTATAATCATTATATCTATATATTTTTATCATTTTATCAAAATTATTAACATTTATTTTATTATGTGTTATTACAAATATTTGGAATTTATTACTATCAGCAAAAGATTTTAGTATTTGTAATGTAATATTTAATGTATCTTGATCTAAAGTATTAAATATTTCATCAAAAAATATCATACCTAAATTACATTTATAAATTGTAAAAAGCATATAAATAAAAGATAATATTATACTTATTTGGACTTTTGTTTTTTCACCTTCACTTAAATTTGATATATCTATATTATCTTTAAGAATTCTTAATGTACTTAATTTTTTTGATTTATTATTATCTATAATAATATTAAAAGATTTAATTTGTGGATTATATTGTTTTAAATATGACAATGTCTGCTCTGATAATAATTTTAAATATTCTTGTATTATATTTATTCTTACTTTACTCCTTGTACTAAAAATACTATGTAAATATATATATTCATCTAATTTTTCTTTTAATTCAGATACCTTTTTTTTATATTTATTAATTTGTGTTTTTAATTGAGATATTTTTTCTTTTAATATATTATCTTCATTCTCTTTAATTCTAGACATTTTTTTTATATTTTGTATTTTAAAAGATAACATATTTTCTAAATCATTCTTTTGATAATTTAATTTTTCTAATTTCATTTTTAAATTTAAATATTCATTTGATTTTTTATATTCTAATACTAGTTTTTTTATTATATTATCATTTAATTTACTATGACAAACTGGACAAGTTTTTTCTTCTTTTATATGAGATAAAAATCTTTCTGTTAAATTTGTTATTGAATTAAAATTATTAATTTTATTATTTATTATATCAATATTAACATTTATTTGTTTTATATCTTTTTTAATTTTAGTTATTTCATTTTTTTCTTCTAATAATATATTATTAGATATATATTGTATGTTTGTTTTTTTATGCTTTTTTACTTCATTTTTTAAAATCTCAATATTATTCTTATATTTTTCTATTTCATATTTATATTTCTGTTCTCTCTCTCGTATTTTATCATATATTTTATCTAATATTGTAAAATTTAATAACTGTTCTATTACATTTATTTGTTTACTTGGTGTTAAATTAATAAAATGTAAATTATTTAAATAATTAGTAAAAAATATAGTTCTAAAATATAATTCAGTATTAGCGTTATTTAATAATATTGTATTTAAATATTGTTGTTTATCTCGTTTTTTGATAAATGATTTTATTTTATTATTAATTTTTAATTTTAATGAGGTAGCATTACTTTTTTTCGTTCTTAATATCTCAATTATATTATTATTTTCATCAATCAATTTTATATATACAATTGTATTCTTTTTATTTTCTTTTACAATATTTCTAAATGTTATTCCAAATAATCCAAATATTATTGCTTGTGTTAATGCAGTTTTTCCACTTCCATTACTTCTATTTTTATTATTAATATATTCACCTTGAATTATATATAATTTAGAATTATCAAATGTAATATTAATATCATCAAAAATAATAAAATTCTTAACTTTTAATTCTACAATTTTATACAATTAATTACTCAACTCCTTTATTATATCTATTAAATTAGTTTTCATTTTATTATTTATTGAAGAATCATTTTTAATATAATTAAGTATATAATCAATTGTATTTATTGTATATATCTTTTTTTTAACTTCTATATTTTTAATTGTGATATTTCTTTTCATAAAAATATATCGTATATTTTTATTATCTATAAGTTTATCAATATATTTTTTTTGTTCTACATTATTATAAAATATTCTAATATATACTTGATTTTTATTAATAATAGTATTAATTACATTTTTATAAAAATCATTTTTAATATATTGATTCATATTAACATCTAAAAAATATGAGGGTGCTTTTAAATAATATATTTTTTGATTTAAATTATCATTTATTATATACACAGGTAAAGGACGTACTTTAAATGTATTATTATATTCTATACTATCACTAAAATTATGATATATACATGAACCAATATATTCAACATTATTAAATTTATATTGTGAATGTATATGTCCTAAATATATTTTATCAAATTTTTCAAAAAAAGAATTATAATATATTTCTGGATTAAATATATTTAAATATGAATCATTATAATTCGATAATGTAAAATGCCCAAATAATATATTTTTTTGATTCTTTTTTATTATATTTAATTTTTGTATTTTATTTATACTTTCTTGTAATTCATTAGATTTCATATATGATATAAAAATCATATTTATATTAGAAGAACTAAAATAATGATGATATATATTACTGACAACTTTAATATTTTTATCATTATCAAATATACTTGTTAATTGATGTAATTTTGATGGAAATATTTGATCATGATTTCCTGTAAGCATAATAATTGGAACATATTTTGATAATTTTGTAAATAAAAATTTTGCATATATAATTGTAGGTACAAAAATATTATTAATGTTATTAAATAAATCACCAAGAAAAAAAATTAAATTTACTTTCTCTTTTATTATAATATTTATTATTTGATTAATTATTTTATCTATATCAAAAAAAGAAGTAAGAACTCCATTATCATTTTTATCATATGATGAATGTTCACCAATATGAAGATCTGAAAATATCAAATATTTCATGTATTATTCTCCTATTTTATCTATTTTTTAACATATCATTTATATACTGTTCATTAAGAATACGTATTAAATTAAATGATGGAGTATATTGTTCTACTATAATACCAGCTTTCTTCATAAATGTTAATGGTTTTTCTCCCTCCCTTTCATATAATTTATCATATATTACTTTTTTAATTCCGCTTGCAACAATAAATTTTGCACAATCATGGCATGGAGACATTGTTACATAAATTGTACTATTATCAAGATTTGTTGAATTTTTAGCAGCATATATTATTGCATTTATTTCTGCATGTATTTCATTATTCATTGAAAACTCATGATGTTTGTCTGGATCAAATTTTGTACTATCAAAAATATCATCACAATTTAATACACCAACAGGAGTTCCATTATATCCTATAGATATAATTCTACCATCTTTAACTATAACTGCACCTACTTGTTCTTTTACACAATGTGATTGTAATTTTACTAAATGTGTTATTTCCATAAAAAATTCATCTTTATTATATTTTCCCATTATACTACCTCCTTTACAATTTTATTAAAAATGAGTTTTTAATTTTATTTAAAAAGATATTATCTTTATTATTTAATGATAATTCATTAGTCAAATAATGAAATTTGAAATAATGATCTATTCGTTTTTTTATATCATAAAATTTAAAAACTAAATCATAATTTAATTGTATATTAGAAATAGATTTTATTAATTTATCATTAGCAAATTTAATATTTGAACTCACATATACTGCATCTCTTGCATTTACTATTTTTTGTCTTTTTGAATCAAAATATAATAAATATTCATCTGGTAAAATATTTTCTAATTCATAAAAATAAAATAAATAATCATCATTATTATTACTTATAAATTTTATAACAGGTGTAATATGTGTTACTATATCATCATATGAATTAAATAGTGATAAAGCTTGTAAATATGAAAAAATAAGAAACTTATTAATAAAAAGTGAGATCTCATGTGATAAAATATTAATACTTATTATTTTCTTTTTATTTTCTAATTTCTTAAATAATTCATATTGTGGATTTGTTATAATAAATGGTATATTGTTATTTTCTAATTTTGAATTTAATACTATTCGTAAATTAATAATTAACATATATGGAATATTATTTATCTTTGTGTTTATATGTTGAATTTCTATTCCGATATTTTTTTTATCAACATTATCATATATATATTTTAATTCTGTTTTATTAAAAATAGTAAAATTAATTAATTTATATTCTGTTATTATACCTTCTATATCATCTTTATAATTAATTATTTTAAACCCATTATTATCTTCACATAAAAAACCAATAAAGTAATTAATTATTTTATTAACAATGCTCGAATACATATTTTTTCCTCTCTTTTAAATTTCAATATTTGTATCAAAATCAAAATCTGAATTAGTATCAATAATTTCTCCATTTATTGATTTTAAATATTGTTCATCTACTTCAGTATCTAAATCTATAAATTTCATAGTTGCAAAATTTACTTTAAATAAATATTCTCTTCCAGATACACCCACTCTATTTTTAGCTATATATAATCTAATCAAATTTCTTTTTCTTTCTATTTTAGTTGAATTTAATGTAATAAATGCATCTGCTATATGAATTTTTCCATATGCTTCTGCTACATTTGCTTCATCAGAAGTTGTTCGTCTTACTGCTTCTCTATTTAATTGTGTTGCAGTGATAACTACAGTATTTGTAGTTTGAGCTATTGATTTTAAATCATTTGCAATTTGAGATAATTTAAATCTTAATTCATTATATTTCATATACGTATTCATTAAGTCTAAATAATCAATGATTATTACATCGGGCGATATTCCATCAGTAATTTTTTTAGTTTTAATATAATTTAAAACATCTTCTTTTGATAAACTATATACAGGATATTCTTTTATATATAATTTGCCAGTTGTTGATGATAAAAAAGCTTTCATTTTTTGATTTACTATTTCTTTTTTATCTTTTAATAAATCTAATTGAATATTAGATATATTAGCTAAATATCTATTTAATGTCTCATCTAAACTATTTTCTACTGTAAAATGATATACAACATACCCAGATTTAATTAAATCAACTCCAAAATTATGTAATAATGTAGATTTTCCTCGTCCTGACGCACCTCCTACAATATATAATCTTGATGTTTCTAAACCTTTTTTAAATATTTTTTTAAATGACGGAAATGCAATATTAAGAAATTGTGTATTTCTTTTTTCATCAAAAATATTAACATAATCTTCTAATATAGTTTCTTTAAAATCAGTATTAAAATCAATCTGAGTATAATATTTTTTTATTTCTTTTTCTATAACATTCAATTTAAAATCAGTATCATATTTTTTTATTAATATATCAAATAGTGAATTAACATAAAGTGATGTATAATATTTTTTTAATTTCTCTTCTAATAATTTTCCCATTACTTCTTCATCTATAATATCTAAAGTTTGTTTCATTTGTATATATGTTTTATATACTATAGTATCAATTAAATTTAATTTCTCAATTATAGCATCCTTATTATATCCTTGCAATCGTAATTCTAATACTTTATTAATAATATTAATATCAATGTCTTTCGGGCATTCAATGTTTTTTAAAAATTTAATATTATATATTTTTTTAAGAAAATATAATAGATATTCATTATGTGTTTCTAGTATATGATAAAATAAATTATATAAAAAATTCTCATTTACTATATTAAAATTTAAATCAAAATTAGTATTTTCATTAATATTTATCACCTCTATTTATTTTATAGTGCACTAACCATCTTAAAATAAACATAGTAGTAACAAAAGATAACACATTAAAAAATATAATAGTAATTGATAAAAAATTAAATTTTGTTATTACTAAAATAAGAGTTAAAAATAACGCAATATCTAACTGTATTTCATTAACATATAATGTTTTAAATATTCGACACTTTACATTTTTTTTATTTAATCTCTTAATTATTTTAGTATTTTGAAATATAAAAACACTAATCCAAATTATAAATAATAATGAAATTAAATCATATATAACATTAAGTTTAATAAATAATATAGAAGGAATTAAATTAAATATCATTACTAATAATACTGTACTTCCTCCTATTAGCCATCCTATAAACAATTCACCGTTATTTAGGATCTTCATCTTTAATCTCTTTTTCTATTTCTTTCATTTTCATTTCTAAATATGTCAATCCTAACCCAGTTTTAATATTATTTCCTTTTCTACCAATTGTCATATTAAAAAATAAACCTTTAACCCATGCATTTCCTAATATAATAAATAACCACCCTCCTCCTACAATAGCAATAAGTATTATATCTTTTAATATAGTCATTTAAAACACCTTCTTTCTTATTTTTTAAACTTATTTTTAATTTTAGTAATATCTGGTGTTATTATTTTATTATCATTTTGTGTCTTCATAAATTCTTGTGTTTTTCTTAATATTTCATTTTGAATCTTATCTGCTTCTTTCTTGATATCTTCATCTGTTATTATTTTTTTATTAACTAAAACTTTAATTAATGCAGATGAAAGTATTGAATTACTTATAAGTTGTTGATTAAGAGTATCTAATACCGGTCCCAACATTTTCATAATATCCTCATTATTATTTCCAAAATTAGTCATAATTATCCTCTCCTTTTTAATTTTATTTGAAACATTAATATTATATCATCTGATTTATATTTTTTATATTACAATATTATTAAAAATCGAATAAACTTATATATTTTGAATGTTTATTTTTATATCTTAATACACTAATAATATCTTCTAATCCTTTGACATATTTAAACTCTTTTAATTGATCTAAAATTTGTTTTTCTATTAATTTATCATAATCTATTTCTATTATATTATTATTTTTTAATAATTTTAAATCATCTTGATTCAATGCTATTACACCATCATAATATTTATACTTTTTATTTGTATGTTTTAATTTTATATAAAACATATAAGGATGATCAAAATTTGATATTCTTACATTAAACACTTCATTAGCAAATCTTGCAGCTTTTACATGTTGTGGTAATACTTTATAATTCGTAAATTTTTTATTAAATGATTTAATAATACCTATTTCTTTTAAATCAGCTGATTTAACTTTATCTAAAATATCATTAAAATCATTTTTTGTTATATTTTCTTTTAAAATTTTATATACTAATTCATTCAAAATTTGTTTTATTATTTTCGGCGCATCTTTTCTAATTACATTCATTCCTCTAACATATGGTTGTTCTTTTCCGTTTTCATCTGGATATTCAATTCCAAAATATCTTTTTTTAGAATCACTAAAATAAATATAATGTAATATATGTTCTAATTTAAAACCTAAATAATTATTATATTTAAGCGGTAATTTAGTTGAAATATAATTTGATGTATGATATTTATATATATTTGAATTTATTTCTATATTAATTTTATTTGCTTCATTTAGGCATTTGTTATAATCATCCTCTTTAGTATGTAATAATACAAATAATGAATCGGTATCTCCATATTGAATTTCATATTGAATTTCATTTAAAAATTTAATTCCATATGTTAATAATTTTCTTGCAAAATATGTTATAGTTTCTGCTATTCTTGGGTCGTATAAAAAGAATTGCGCATAACCATTTGCACCATAAGTAGAAACTAAAATTAATTTTAATGCATTATTAATAGCATTATATTTTTTATATTGTAATGTATTTGTTTTATATTTTTTCATTTTATTTTTTATTTTTACTCTTTCATCATATACTTCTTTTAAATATTGAGCAAATATTCCTATTTTATAATTATGGTGCATAAAAATATATCCATGTTCATTAAGTTCATTTGAATATCCTGTATCTATATAATCTATATTATTAAATTTTAATGTTTTAAGTATATATTGAAGTGGAGAAATATTTGAAGTTAATATATTTGGTAATTTTAATTCTTTTTTAACAATAATTGATATTTTATTTTTTATAAATTCTATTATATTTTCTTTATTTCTTTCAATTTCATCGTAAGATGTTATATATGTATCAGGAGAAATATTAAATGTAATAATAGAAGTTGGATACATTGAATTTGCATCTAAAGTGCATACATTTTTTAATATTCCTTGATATTTCGGTGTTAATACAATTGCACCTTGATAATTTTTAAATTTTAATTTTCTATCAACCACTATCTCTTTCGAGTATTTAATTATTGCACTTTTAACAATATTTGATGTGGATAAAATTTTATCAAATGCCACACCTGTTAAATTATGTAAATATATCATTAATCCTGTTATATTATATATTTCATCTATTTTTTTAGTTAATCTCACATCTTGTATATTATATTTCATGAATTTATAAAAATTATATTTATAATCTATACTTAAATTAATTTCATTTTTTTCACCTATACCAAGTTGTTTTGATACATTATTCAAACTCATACTTGAAAATTTATCGGAAATATATCGTTCTATCATTTTATTTAATTCAATACTATATATACCTGGAATATTAATTATCCAATCATTATTATTGTGTTTTTTAAACAATCTAACATTTTTATTAATAAGAGATAATTTTGATGTTGGTATGTTATTTACTTCTAATCGTTTTATTAAATATGGCATATCAAAAAAATTACTAAACCACCCTATTATCATTATCGGTTTATATTTATGTAATATTGAAATAAATAATTTTAATAATTGAAATTCATTTTTTACATAGATATAAATTACGTTTTCATTATTTTCTTTTCTTTCTTCAAACTTATATTTCTCAATTCTTTTAGTTTCTTCGTTATGCCACCCTATAATATAATATTTTTTATTTATTGTGTCATACCATGAAATAGTTATAATTGGTTCTATAGGATTATCTGGTGTATTATCTTCTATATTTTTACCTATTGATACCTCAATATCCCAATACCATATTCTATAATCATTAATATCATTACTATATTCTAAATTATGTTCTTTAAGATAATATATACTGTTTACCTCATTAAATCCAAAAAGTTTATCTTTTAAATCAGTAGATAACCCATAAAATTTATTTATATATATTTTTTTTAACTTTCTATTAAAAATATCAATATATTCATTATCATCAATAATAAAATTTTTATTTTTAAAAAAAGATATATATTCTTTTAATGTATATCCATATATTTTGTGATGTAGTTTTATAATTTTATCTGTATATATTCCATATAAATTATATCCATATTGTATAATGTCTAATAACTTTGAATTAATATATACCACTCCTTTCAACAAACAGTATGTCTGAAAATAATCATTTTTTTGTTAATTATGAATCATATATTATACTTTTTTATTTAAATAATCACGATTTTTTTTCTTATGTGTATTATATCACATCAATAAATAAAACACTTTATATTCATTTTATTTTTAACATTATATATCTAAGCTTAGTTTTTTCTTTATTTCTTATAGATTTATTATGATTTCTTTTAATTTTTTTTCTACCTGATTTCTTAGTACTAGTATAATACCACCCATCAATTTTTGGATATTTTATCGATCTTTTCATGTTTATCACCCTATTTCTTTAACGTTAAAACTACATTATTTATTAACAAGAACCATTTTGTTACAAATGTTGCTATTTTTATTCTTAATCCAAGTGATAAATTTAAATCAATTTTAGATAATTTTTTATTAACAAAATCATAAACATACTCAACAAACTCTGAATATTCAAATGGAAATTCACTAATTTTAAAAAAATCTAATTTATCTTTTTCATCAAAAATAATAAATGAATAATCACTATTTTTATTAATTTTAGAATTTATTTCTAAGTTAACACTATAGTCTTCTAATTCTAAAATTTCTTTTATTTTTATCTTTCTCACCTCTTTAATATTATATATTATTTTATATTATAATTACATTATGAAAATATTAAAATTTAGTATTATAAATGAATTCATTTTATATTAAATTTAATGAAATTAATATTTGAGGTGATAATTGTGACAAATTCAATAAATATAATAATACAATCATTATTAGAAACACATAAAACACCAATATTATATATAAACTCTAATAAAATTAAAGAAAAATATAATAAAATTAAAGATCTATATCCAGAAATTAATATCTTGTATTAGGTAAAATAGAATTCAAACATATATATATTAAAATTATTATATAAATTAGGTTCTGGGTTTGATGTATAGAGTTATAATGAAATTAAATATTTATTAGATTTAAATAAAATTATAAATAATATTTCTTTTGGTAATACAATTAAATCAGAAAAAGCATTAAAATTATAGAATCATTATAAAATAAAATAGTATGCTATAGATACAATAGAAGAATTATATAAAGTTAATAATTTTGTAAATAAATAGAATATTTGGTATAGGTTAAATGTACAAAATAAAAAATCAATATTTCAAATGAGTAATAAATTTGGATAGAATATAAATGAAATTAAAAATATGTTATTAATATCAAAAAATTTATCTGTAAATCCTTACGGTATATCATTTCATGTTGGGTCACAAAATAATGATATTAATTAGTGGCTAAATTAGTTATAGCAGATAAAAGAAATATTCAAATTTTAGAAAGAAAATAAAATAATATTATCATAGATTAATATAGGAGGAGGATTTCCAGTTCAATATGATAAAAATGTTTTATCTATAAGTGATATACTACTTCCTATTAAACAATATATAAAAAATAATTTTGATTCTTCTATAAAAATATATTGTGAACCCGGTAGATATTTAGTATAGGAATCCGGTATTATTATTACTAAAGTTTTATTATCTTAGAAACGTAATAATGAAAACTGGGTATATCTTGATTAGGGAATATATCAAGGGTTATTTGAATAGATAACTGGAATTAATTATACATTTTCTATATATAATAAAAAGAAAACAAATACTATTTATTCATATAATATCGGCGGTCCTTCATGTGATGGGATTGATATAATTGGACAAAATATAAAATTTAATAATATAATTAAAACAAACGATATATTACTCATACATAATACAGGATAGTACACAAATGATACTAATACCAAATTTAACGGGTTATACCCTCTAAATACAATAATTATTTAAACATAAAAAATATTTTCATATTAACAAAACTAGTGTACTAAATATTCATTAATGATATATCTATACCATATTGTTCTTTATTATTTATATATAACAATAAAATATCATAATTATTATTTAATTCAAAATATGGATATAACAATGATGTAATACCTATGCCTAAAGATATATTATTTATTAAATAAGATAAATACTATTCATTTACAATATAATTATAATATTTGTAAGTATTATTAATAAATAAAATGTTATTTTGTTGATATTGTAATGTAATACCATAATATGAATTAGTTTGATCTGTATATATAACTGTACCTATATTAAATTGCGACTAAAATACTGTTATAATCAAAAACAATAATATAACACTAAACAATATTTTTTTCATTACCAACTTTTTAATGTAGGTCCAGCTAAAGGTGTAATAAGATTATTTTGCTATGTTTGAGGTTTTATAACAAACATATTATAATTAACTTTGCTATTAGGGTGTATTATAAAAATACCAAGTATAATTATAAATAACAAAAATATTAATATAATTTTCATATATTATCACCGTTATTTTCGTATAATTTTTCTTTTGATATTAATCCTGATATATCATTATTTTCTTCACTTATTTCATAATCCTATAATTTCATATGAATATTAACTATTTTTTCCGGAATATCTGTTAATTCTTTTACTAATGATGAAATCCCTTGTAATATTAGTTCTATTTTCTTTTGTATAAATCTCTATTTAGAATAAAGATATTTTTTTTGTTCCTATGTCTATCCTACTATAGTATCTTCAATATTATTTAATTCATCATTTAATATGTTATACTCATCAATCAATGTATATACAAATTGTTTTACTTTTTCTCTATCATTTTTTAAATTTTCTATTTGTTCCTTTATATTATTATAATCCATATTATTTCACCTATTACACTTCTTTTTTTAATAAATTATAACTGTTTAATTTTCTCATGATATATAAATTCTTCTATATCCTAAATATCAGGATAATATATAATATCACCAGTATTTAATTGTGTATATATATTATCAATATGATTAAATATTAAAATAAAAGGATAATATAACGCATCATTATAAATTTTATACTAAATTAAATCCGGACGATGCTATATACTATCTGTGATCATAAATTCTTTTATTTCTCTTTTTATTTGTAAATTACGTAATATATCTATAAATGATATATCGGAATAATTTAACAATTTATATCACCAATATTTTGCAACATTAACATATGTTCCAGGATAATTTTTATGTCCATATATAATAGGTGTAGCATTAAAATTAACGGATTGTATGTCAAGATATGAAATATTTGTATCTTTATACCACACAGTAATAGTAGCAACACCATCAGTAAATGCTGTTCCTTTAATATAATATTTTGATAATACTGATGTACTTACACCAGTTACCATTTTATTTAATACTACGGTATTTAAAAGTGATTTATTTTTAAATATAATTGGAGATGTTTTTGTTGTATAAACATATTCTTGAACAACAGTAGATAAAGTTTGCAAATTTCTTGCCACTGTTAAGGCTTTTGCTTGTTTAATTGAATTAATACCAACCGGAACAATAGCACCAACTAATGATGTTATTATAGCCATAACAATTAATAGTTCAATTAGTGTAAAACCTTCATTTCTTTTCTTTTTCATTAAAATCACCTCTTTATTATTTCCTTAGCATCTTTTATAATCTTATAATTGTTGAATCAAATATATGTTACATTCATCATATACTGATTAAATAAATATTCAACCCTGAGAATCTTTTTAATTAACTAATTTATATCTTGAGATATATCAATATGTTCTTGCTAAGTCTTCTATAAATCTTCTATTATTGTCTATATAATATAATTCATCGTTTTATATGAAATATTAGAATTTAAAAAATAAAAATTAATTATACCAGTAGTATCAGTACTATATATTAAACACTATGAATAATCAATTATAACTGTAGTTTTAACTATAGTATTTTCTAAATTCTATTGAAGTATAAGATATTCTTTATCACCATTTGGAAACTTATAATTATGTGATATTATTAAATTTTTATATTGTGTTAATACATTTTTTATTGTCGTAGTTAATAAACTGAATGATAAATTCATAATACCTCACATATTATAATTTATTTAAAAAATTATTTATATTTTCAATAATATCATTATTTTATTAAAAATCGATAATTTTTATATTAAATTATTATTATTTTCTACATTATCATTACTTTCATCTTTTAATAACTATTCATCTATTTCATCGTCTGTATATCCCATTATATTTTTAAGTAAGAATTTTTTATTTACACCAAATTGTTGTAATTGTCCTAATAATGATACTTTTTTCTGTAATAAATCCAATTTCTAATCTTCATCCTACGATTTCACAGGAGTAAGTGTTATAGACTAATTTTGAATGTATTGAACTGTACCTAAAATATTAGATATCTTCAATATTAAATTATTTAATCCTTCATTTATATCTTTCTGTATTCTATTAATTATTCTCTAAACTCTTTGATCTTGAATAACTAATACAGTCTATACACCTGATAAAGGTTCTTCGAATCCTAAATATGATGGTGGGATACCTAACTATGATAAAAGTTTTTTATGTAAATAATTTAAATCATCAATTTGTGTATTTAAATTATCACCAGTTAACCATTCCAAGTCATATATTGGTACGCCGTTTCTAACAGGTATCCAATAATCGTCAAACATAGTTACTAATTTAACAGTTTCATCAAGGGAGGTTGATCCGATATCAGGATTAACTGTTTTTTCAGACCTAATCATTTGTTTCATTGTTTGAATATATCCTGGGTATTGTGTTGGGTCTATTCCAGTTACATCTAATTTATATTTCATGTGTCCAGGAGCTCTTACTAATCGATATACTGTTACAGAAAGCTCTATTAATAATAATATATTCTATATTGATCTAACCTATTCAAAATATGATGTTCCATAAGGATAAAACATGTTATTATTAGTTAAACTAAAATGCTACATATATTTAGATGGTATATATCTAAATTTTTTATCACTATCTTCAATTTGAAATGTTTTATTATTTAATAATTCTCCTGTTTCATTTAACTCACTTATTTTTTTAATTAAATTTTCATAATCATGTCCTTCATTATCAAAAAAATCACCGGTAATATCATCAAATTTGCCTTCAACTTTTACATAACCATATATATTATCTTCTTTATCTGTTATAATAACAATATTTTTAGGATCATGAACAACAATATTAATAACTTTTTCTTGATTCTTTCTATTTTTACTCAAATCATATATTGTAGAATCTTGTATCTCAACAAAACTATCTCCATATAATAATGTATTAAAAACAATTCTCGGTAATATTTCTTCTAATTTAACTTTTTCTACTAATATTTTTAAATTAGTGATATCTTCCATTGACTAATTATTAGATATTATCTGAATATATTTGTTATTTATCTCTGTGGGATTTAATGTTAAATCTTGTATCAATGATAACTATCTATTCTATTCAGGTATTCTTCTTAATATTAATTCATATTCATGATAACGATATTGTCTATTATTATTTGATAAATCAAGTGCACTAAAAGAATCATTTAACATACTATTAATAATATTAATAGAATTCTATATTCTATTATTTATTACTTGTTGTGTATTCTAATTAGAACTACGTTTCTGTGATATTTGTATATTTGCAATTTTTTTAAATAAATTAATTAAAAAATTACCTTTTTTTGACATTTGGCTCATCCTCTTCTAATCTATCAAATGTTGTAGAATAAAATCCCGATGAATTATATATTACATGCGGAATATGATTAAATGAACGTATCATTAATGTTTTACATTTAGAACAATAATGCTCATTTCTATCTTTCATTTTTTTAAACTATATTTCTTTATGTCCACATTTAGGACAAACATAATAATATAATGGCATTTAATTAACCTCCAAATTGTACCTATCCAGTTTTAGTTACAATAATTTTATTATCTTGATCTGTTACTGATTGTAATATATATACAGGATATTTTGTAGGATCTGAAGGAAGAGTTTTCTATAAATTAGGATCATTAACAGGAGCATTATATACTTGTGATACGATATATTGTTTTCCATTATATGTTACAGTTTGACCCGTCTATACCTATTCTAATATCTATTTCTTTATTTTTCTTTTTATATTATCCATTTTTACACCCCTAAATTATTAAATTTGCTATACAACATTTTGTAAATTTTTATATATACCTATATCATCCCATTCAAAATCTGTTGAAATCATTAATAATCTTTTATTCTACTTTTCTAATATTTCTTTATCAAATGATTTTTCACTTAATTTTTTATATATTGTTTTTAAATTATTTATTTTATATTTTAAATTAATAATATATCTATATAATTCATAATTCTATTCTTGTATTATATCATAAAAAATTTTTACCTTTCCAATAAAAATTCCCATATTATAAAATGTTTTATCGCTTAACATCTATATCTATATATTTTTATTTGGTTTTTCTTTAAATTTAATGATATCCCCAATTGTAATTTTATTTAAGTGTATAATATTATTTATATATATCCACCCATAATTTAAATTTATATTTTTTCTATCTATCTTACTACCAAATAATATAATTTTTTCACTTTCTTTCTAAAATTTAATAGCGTTATCTAACTATAATCCAAGCTATTTCTTATTTTTAAAATAATGATCCTAAGGCGTAATAATTAAAATATCGTTCATATTTAATTCATTACTTGATAATGTTGTCTATATCTAATACTACGTTCCTTTTTTCATTGGCTCATATATTACTTTTTGTGATTTTGTAATTATTTTTTTAATTTCATTTTTATATTTATTTAATGTAATAATAATACTTTCATTAATTAATCCTGTATTTTTATATAATTCTTTTGTATATTCTAACATTGTTTTATTACTATCTATTAATTTCTAAAACTGTTTTGGTTTATCTATATAATCTTTTAATCTTAATGATTCTCCACCTGCAAGTATAATATGTTTTATTAATGTTTTAATATTATTCTCCCTCCCATGATATTGTTATTGACATTATTTGTGTTAAAATCGGAAGTGCTTTTTTTAATATTTCATACATCTATTTTACTGCCTCTCTTATCTCACATTGCTAATGTTTATTTAATCTTTGTTTAAAAATATGTATTAATTCTCGTAAATTCATACTCCATCTAAATATTGTATACTACCCTAATGGTTCAATTATTCTCTATAATTCTTTTGCAACTTTATATTTTTTTCTTAATTTTTTATATTTTTCTTTTATTTCTTCATATAATTGTGAAATTTCATATATTATCCTTTCATTTATTTCTTCTGATATATCATTTTTACCTTCTATACGAATAATGTTTGGAATGTAAAAATCATACTTTAAATCATCACTATACCTTCCACTAATTTCATTTATACTCGTCATTCTATATCTTTGTAATTGCCGCTATACAAATATTGGTACTTTCAATTCCCATTCAAAATATACCTACTCAAAAGGAGTCATATGTTCATTTTTTAATAATAATTTTATCAAATTAATATTATCTTTTAATTTATATTTTTCCTATTTCTTATTATATGACATTTTCTATCTATTCACTATTGAATTAATATCACCCATTCTGTCTATTAATTTTACATATCCATTATCTAAAATATATTTTATCATTATACCTCTCCTTTATTATTCCAGAAATCATACTTTATACTATTAATTAAAATTAAATTTGTAATGTTAGAATCAAAAATATTTATTCGTTCATCATATATATCTATTAAATTATTTTCATTTAATATTTTATTATTTAATATATTTATAATTTTTTCTTTATTTATAATATTAGTTTCTACAATTAATATTAAATATATTTTATCTTTTATAAATAAATCTTTATTATCTAAATAAACTTCATTAATATTTAAATATAATCTTTTAATATTTATTCCACTATATTCTAATTCAATATTAGTATTAAAATTAAAATTTTTATTATCATTATATTTAACATTACAAAATATTAAATAATAATTATTATGCTTAGTTTGTTTATTTTTATATAAATTAATATATATTAGTTTATTATTTAATGTTGATGAAATAAAAATAAGATCTTTATCATTTTTTTTATTATTTGTAATTAAAACGTCCATAATCACCTCGCTAAATTACTAAAAATAAACGAGAGAAACAATTAAAAATATTACATTAATTACTTTCCTAACAACGGAGGTGATGCTCTTATTTTCAATTACATTTTTGTTAAAAATTTTTACATCTTTATTCTTATTAAAAATACTTAAATTAATTAAAAATTTTGATACTTTTAAAAAGAAAAAAAGATGGTAAAACCTTAATTATTTGACATTGTCTCTCTCGTCAACATCTTTATTCTTATTAAATAATAATTTACATCTTTTTAATATCACATAAAGTTTTTAAATAATTTCACAAAATAGAAAAATCCTAAAACAACCGAAGAAATGATAAGAGATTTAGCATAACTCAATGTAGCTACACCAATAAATACTTTAGCAAAATATGAACTGAACATTAATACTATTGGCATAAGAACAAAAAGTAATACAAAATTAAATAATGCACTTGCCCACACATCTGCAGTTTTACTTTCAATTTTTACACTTGAGTATACTGTCCATGCAAATACGCCAAATGCGATAAAAGCAACAAAAGCAGGATTAATTAAAAATTCCATTTTATTCACCTCTTATTCTTTTTATTACAAATTCAAAATCTTTTTAGTAACACAATTTTTATGTTAATTCGGCACCTGAAATATCTTTACCGTTTACTACAAATGATGATGTATCACTCTCAAATTTTAGATATACATTCTCAGTTAGCATTGCAAACCCTATAATATTATTTAATTCTGAAATAGTAGTTGTTTTTTCACTTTGAAAAATTTTCTTTAGTTTTACAGTTTGTTGCTTATCTTTACTTATATTTATAGATTGATAACAAGATAATATATTAAATGATACTTTACTAACTTTTCCTGATTTTAATAGTATTGCAACTGTTTTCATAATTATTCCTCCTTTTATTTATATCTTATTATTTTGTCGGAAATAATTTCAAAACTTCTTCCTCCCACCCAGGCATAGAAGTATTTAAATAATGTATTAGCATATCAATAAAGTTACCTACTATTCCTTTGATAAAGAAATCAGGAACCCACGATGGAAGCAAACTTTTAATTGAATTCCAAATAAAATTTACAACTGCATCTTTTTTATCTTGTCCTGTTGTTTTTCTATTTTCTTTTTTACTTGCCGCTTCAGCATATGCAGCAAAATATACAATCTGTTTTTTAATTTCATCCCATTGTGGAATAAACATTTTTAGTAATCCTTCACCAAATACAATAAGATTACCCCACGGTAGTGATTTAAGAAATTTATCCCACACCTAATTTGTTGTTAATTCATTACCCATAATTACACCTCCATTAATTATTTACACTTATTGCTTTTTTAAAAATATCATAATTATTTAAAAATAACACAATTTCTTTTATTTCTTTATCAGAAATATTAAAAACTTTAGAAATTTTAATTACATCTTCTAAAAAATAATTAAATTCAGTTCCGCTCTCATAATAATTTTCATTATATAGTTTTGCTAAATTTATTATTTTTTCCATTTTTCTTACCTCCTTTTAATTAAAAAATATTATTTAAAATAATAAATTAATGACAATATAATATTATCTGATGGATTACCAGTACCAGTTTTTAATGTTATATTATGTGGACTTATAAAGACTAATATTTCATTACTGCCGAGTTTCATATTATAAACATATACATTATCTTTTTCCCACATATATTCTATATTTTTTTCATTTTTTAATTTTTTAATTACATATTCTTGTGATAATTCAGATGTATCAAAAATTAAGTTTAAAATTTTATTGGCCCGTATAATTCTATCTAAAGAAGCCGTTAACATATCTATATCAAATTCACCTTCTAATACAATATCTTTTCTACCCTCATTAATAAGTATTCTCATATTTCCACCTCTATTTGTTTTTAAATATAACATTATTTCTGTTTATAAATATCATGTAGTTTGCTAATGACCTATCTGAACTTTTTTGTTACATCAGGATTCTTTGTTTTATTTAATATCTACGCCCAATTTAATCTCCTTATCATTGTCTAATATTGAATTTTTCCAGAATTTATAGCACTCTTCTATTTTGTAACTAAATCACCTACAGAATAATCATCAACTAATTTATCTCGTGGTATACCTAATACATCATGTAATGCTTCTTTTTTCACATTTCTTGGCAGTAACCCTGTTACTTCATTTAATTTTACCTATTTTTTCAAATATTTCTTTAATTCTTCTTTTAATATTCTTCTAACTATAAAATTTCTTCTTTTAGTGTTCATTTACACTCACCTCATATTCTATTTTATCATACTTTTTCATTCTATCCTAAAATATTTAAAAATATTTCAAATTCTAAAATAATATATTTAATATTATTAATAATTGTTATTAAATGCGGCACTAATTCAACTTTACTTAAAAAATTAATTGAAAAATTATTATATTTTCCCATTACATATATAGGATAATTCTATTTACTAAATATTAATAATCCATATTTATATTTAGAATATTTTGAATTATAATAACTTGTTTCTTTTTCAATTTGCTACCAATATTTAATAAATGGATTACTTTTTTTACTAATATTGTTTCCTATTAAATCTCTAAAATCCCATAATTCTTGATTTTTACATTCAATAATATAAGGGAATATCTTTTCTATATTTTTATCTATTATATTTATATCACCATTTTCTCCGTTTTGTGTTCCTGATGATACATTTCTTTTAATTATTCTATCATCTACATTAAAATATTTTCTTAATATATCCTATACTTTATTTTCTAAAACTTTACCTTTTATTTTTTTATGTTTTATACCCATTTTCAATCTATTACTTCCATTTCTTCTATTCCTTTAAATAAATTCTTATATTTTTTACTTCCTATCTTAATTTCTTTCATCATATCTGCAGAAATATCATCACTATTATCAAATCTATTTTTATCAAAATAAACATTTAAATAAATTGTACCTGGTTTCATTGAAAAATTTAATACAACCCCCATTTCATTTTTTGGGTCCCAAAATTTTAAATAATGATCAGTTTTAAATTTTTGTTCAGCTTCAGAACTTGTCACATTTAACACCTCTCATTAAATTTAATATAAATTTACATTTTATATCAAATATAATTTATCCAATCTACAATTTTATTAATTTTACCAGATTCAGAATAAATTTTATATTTATTCATATCTTTTTCAAAACTTATTATAAAATCATCATGTTTTGATAATATTTTTATCTCACTTGATTTGTCATAATATTTAGTAAAATATGAAATTGGTAATATATCTTTATTAAAAGATAACACAGGATTTATTATTTGATACATATATGATATTAAACGAGGGTTTATAATGTTTATTAATTCTTTTATTGGAATTAAATCTAATTCACTAAATATATCAGATGTAGTATATTCTATATTATCTTCTATATTATTTCCACGAATATTAAAATTATATTCATTATAATCTTCTTCAATTGTATTAAGTGTATTAATAAAAGCAGTATATTTATCAAAATACGGATATAAATCATTTATATCAAATAACGGAATTTCTGATAATATACTAATATCACAAATATACTTATATATTGGATCTTCTGAATTAAAATAAAAATCTTTATTTAGATCTATTCTTCTGAAACCTATAAGATATAACATACTTTCACCTTCATTTATTAAGATTTAACTTTATATTAAAAGTAACAAGAGTAATACCTGTAAATAAAATTAAATCTACCAAAAAATTCACATGTATACTTGGAATAAACCAATTAATTGCAATGTTAATTAATACCAATCCTAAAAATCTGATAAAAAACACAAATAATATAAACATCAACTTCATAATACCTTACCTCCTTTTATTTTATATTTTTATTCTAACATTTTTATATTACAATGATATTTATAAAAGATTAAGATTACATTATTTTTTATTGTGTTTATCATCTTAAATTAATTGATTTGGTGTCGATGAAGGGATTCGAACCCTTACGGGAATTAATCCCAACGGATTTTAAGTCCGTTGCGTCTGCCAATTCCGCCACACCGACAAATTAACTTGTTATATTCTGGTGGAGTCGACGGGATTTGAACCCGCAACCTTGTGATTTAGAGTCACTTGCGCTCCCAATTGCGCCACGACCCCATCATATATTTTGAATATTTCATCTCTTTACAAATCTATATTATCATATTTATTGTTACAAAAACAAAATTAATTATGTTACATTTAAATTAAATTAATCTGTCTCCAGGATAAGATGTTTTCATATATATTGTACTATATACTATATCTATTATTTCTTTATAAGATAAATCAATATATCTATCAAGTATTTCATTTATTTCTTTATCTATTTTTATATTACAATTATTTTCTAAATAAAAAAGATGAATAGGTATTATTGCTTTTTCATCATTTATAACATTTTCATATATGCATTTTTTATCTTTTAGCAATTTAAGTATATCTTTGAGATTTTCATTATATGCTCCTAATCCTTTATATGTATAGATTGAATCACTATATTTTTTTCCATATAATGCATTATAAGTTATATCTATTAAATAAGATATCTTATGAAGAAGGAAATATCCTACATTTTGTTGTTTATAATTATTATATTTTTTTATTATACTTAATATCAACTTTTCATTATTATTCATTATTTTATACCTTCTTTTTTTTATTAATATAATTTATTTTAATTATATACTATTATGTATTTATAATCATTGATAACAATAAATTTAGTATATATATTTTCAATTTTACTAAATTTTAAAGATCTTACACTAAAATCTTTTATTTCTTTTATTAATGAATTAAAATATTTATTCATATATTACAATACATTTATAGTTATCAATAATAATAAAATCAACATAAATATCAACTGAATTTTTAGATTTAAAATTTTTATAATTAAATACTTTAATTTCTTTTATAATTTCGTCAAAATAAGTATATATTGAGGTCATGTTATCTTTTACCTAAATTATTTTTCCATCTTTTGATTCCTTAAATCTATTATCATAAGTAAAAAAGATAACAGAAACACCGTCCGGATGAATATCTTTTGCTAATATCTATACACCATCATTTTCGAAAAATTGATTATTTAAATATTCATAAATTTCTCTCAGTAACTCTTCAGATTTATTATCCACATAATCACCTTAGATTAAAGTATTTCATTCATCCTCATTAAATTTAATAAAAAAAATCAAAATGTATAAGAAATACCAGTATCAATAATTATCATAGGATATGTAAAATAATATTTTGAATTTTGAAAAATAATATTTGTTAATAAACTTATTTGTAAATATGTATATTTAAAATGGTATAATGATGTTATTCCTATTACTGGATAATATTTATTATTAAACATATTGCCTATTCCAGTATCAAATAATATAGCAGAATTTAAAGAATTAATTCCTCCTTTTATTATAAACATATTAGATGATTCTATATTTCCATTATTTATTACATATTTTTTATTTAAACTAAATTGTATAACATAACTTTTTATAAATTTTGATATATTTAAATTAACATCTATATTTGATTGATTATTATCACTTACTAACCCAAATCCTGATGAAATTGATAAACCAAACATTGAAACATAAAACATCATTAATATTAATATTAAAAATATTTTTTTCATTCATACCACCTCTTATTTTTATTATAATTAAAAATCATTTTTTATTATTTAATATTGGATTTTGTACTAAAGTTGATGTATGAAAATATATAAATTTATTCTGAAATAGTGGGTATTCAATATTAGAAATTTTATTTTTAATCATTAAACTATTTAAATAATTTCCATATATATTATTATTAATAACAAAAAATATAAAGAATGGAATATTATATATTTTACTTAATTTTTGATAAATGTTATAATTTCTTTTAGTAACAGATACATCATTATATAATCTTCTTGGTTGTCTTACTTTAACATCAATTAAAAACATTTTATCAAATCTTTTATTAATAGCTATAAAATCACAATAATGATATCCTGAAGTTATAGGATGATAAAGAATATAATTTTGATTTTTTAAATAGTTAAATACCATGTTTTCTCCTTCATTACCTTTTTTAACATTATTCTTATTATTCCATTGTATTTCTTCTTTTAATTTTTTTGATATATCAATCATTATTGCACCTTCTTTTATTAGTGTCAAAAATATTATATCATTAAGATATTACAAGAATATTTAGATTAAATTACAATTTGGTATTTAAAAAGAGTAATTGTATATAATATTTAATAATATTTTTATTATTAGGTATAAAATATTTTTTAAATGTAGTTATATATAATTATAATAATTTTAATTATGTATATTAAATAAATATAAAATATCTTTTAGTAAAAATTATAATTAATAATATTAGATAGACTAAAATATATCTTCTTAAAACTCTAAATAAAATCATAAATGATTTTATCATAAAAATGTAACATATACATTTAAATTATGTAAATTTTTTATTATATTTATAGTATATAAAATTTAATAATTAATTAATTATAATGTAATATATTCGAAATAAAAATATGATAAAATTTAATTAAATATAATAGAAGGAGTGAATAATATGGGGAATTTTATTTCAGAATTACAAAGTGTAATAACAAGTAAATATCCAGATATTATTATTGATAGTAATGTAGCAAACATTCCTTCAGATTTAATATTATATAATAAAATTATTGGTGGTATACCCATAGGTAAAATGGTAGTTATTCAAGCATTAGAAGGGACAGGTAAATCATCATTGGTAGTACAATTGGGGTCTTCAATTCAAAAACATGAATATCCAATATTATATCTAGATACTGAAGCAAGTATGTCAACAACTAGATTTAAACAATTAGGATTTGATTTAGATAATGAAAATATAATGTATTTACAACCATCTACACTTCAAGAGATATTTCACATTATACAAGATGGAATAAAATTAAAAATGTCAAAATATGGAGATTTACCATTTTTTATAATATGGGACAGTATTGCATCTACACCTGCAGAAGAAGAAATTAAAATGCCTGATATTACAGGTCAAGAAATAGGTATTCGAGCAAGAATATTATCACAAGGATTAAGAGTGATTACAGCATTATTATCAAAAACAAACACATCATTATTAACAATAAATCAATATCGAATGAAAATGTCAACAGGATTTAGTGGGTGGGGAGGACCACAATATACAACTCCAGGAGGATTAGCTCCAAGATTTCATGCATTTCAAACTATAGAATTAAAAGATTCAAAAAAATATTTAGATTTTGTTGAACCCGGAAAATTAGTTAAAATTAAAGCATTAAAAAATAAAATGTTACCACCACTAGTAGAATTTGAAATGTATTATACATACGATCATGGATTTGATGATGTTTGGAGTATTTTCTTTTATTTACACTCTAATAAAAAAATTAAAACATCTGGAGCATGGATGAGATTAGAAAATTATGAAGATGTAAAATTTCATCAAAAAGAATTTAAGCAAATGTATAATGAAAATGAAGAATTTAGAAATAAAGTAATAGAATTAATAAATATTTAATATTATTGTAAAATAGGTTTAATAATATCATATTAAAATATATTAAAGAGGGATAAAATGATTATAGAAAATAAATTTAAAGAAATATTAAAAAATATAAATAATATCTTAAACGAAAGAAATAAAGAATATGGAGATAATAATTTATTAAAATTTGGATTATACGGTATAATGTTAAGAATGGATGATAAGTTTGAAAGAATATTAAATATTATTAATAATAAAAATGAAGAACTGAATTATGAAGATGTAGATATTAACCCGTATTTAGAAGATGCGTTATATGATATTGCTGGATATGCAATAAATGCATTAAGATTATTGAAAGGAAAAAGATTAACTAAATATGGAAATAGAAAAAATATTAAAGAAAGAGAAGGTGAAAACAATATATGAAAGCAACAAAAAAAGAATTACAAGAATCATTGATTAATATATCAAAAGAATTCAAAAAAATTAATATTTTTATAGATGGGATGAATCATTATATCAGATCTTTTAGTACAACATACGGTTTAGAATATTCGCCAAAAAATCAAGATATTTCTGGATTTTATTACTCAATAAAATTTTTAGCTTTATTTATGAAAATGATAGAAAAAATTTTTAATAAACATGACATACAAACACATATTGTAATAGAACACGGTAAATCTCAAATTATGAAAGATATTATAAATGAATACAAATCAAACAGAAAATATAAACAACCAATAACAATAGAAGAAGAGGAAAAGAAAGAAGCATTTTTTGATAATCTTACATTATTTATTAATTTTTTAAAATTATTAAATCCATTTATTAAAGTATATAATTTAAAAAATGTAGAAGGAGATTTTGTAATTGCCTATTTATATTATATCTCAAGACAACACGATACTTTAAATATTATTGTATCAACAGATAAAGATTTCTATCAATTATTGAAAAATGATGATATAATAATTATTAATCCTTATCTAAATAAGATTATTACTGAAGATAAATTAAATAATTTTACAAAAACATCAAATTTAACAATAGAAAATTTTGAAGTATATAAAATATTAATAGGGGATAAAAGTGATAATATCAAAGGTGTAACAGGCACCAAAACGGCAGAAAAAGTAATAAAATTATTAGAAGAGTATTCAAATGAACAAATAACAGATATTAGTATATTGATGGATATTACAAAAGAATTTATAAAAGAAAATAAAAAACATTATAAAATATTAGATAAAATCGTTGATAACGAAAAATATTTAAAAAAAGTAAATAAAGTAGTTAACTTGTCAGAAATGAATGTTTTAGATATTCTTGATTCTTCTAATATTTCAATTATAATGAGTATTTTTAAAAATAATAAATATATTAATAATTATAAAAAAATAACACAATTTTTAGAAAATTTAAATATAGATACTGATTTATTGTTTTTAATAAATAATTTTTTAATCGGTGATAAAAAATGATTTCAACATTATATATTGGATTAAATGTTTTATTATTTTTAATAGGTATTACTAATTATAATACACTTGGAGGACAATTAATAATCTCAGGTGTTGTAAATAATTAGATTGTAATAACTTCTAATAATTTCAAAATGCCAGTATATGATCCTTATATTGAATCAAATTTTAAATCTTTAGATGATTTACATATAATAAATCCTAAAAAATAGAATTTTCCATTTCTAAGTGATTGGATTTTAATACCTGATTCAATAAATGGAGGTACATTAGATCTTTCACCAGGAGATATTGAAATAATAAGTGGTATTTAGATTTTAACATATGACACAGTTTTTAAAAAATAAAGATATAAGGAGGTGTGTAATATGGCATTAACATTATATAAGAAAAAAGCGGCATTAGTAGTTTCATATGGTAAGAAAACAAAGAAATCACAACAAGGTGATTATGATGTTACTACAATTAATTTTCAATTTGCACCATATTTAAAAGATAACCCAAATGGATTAGGACAATTATATGATTGGCAAAATAATAAAATAACATTTCAATTATCATTACTTGAAGCATTAACATTAACAGAAAAAATAAGTATAGCAAATAAAACAAAACAATGGGATGATTGTAAATTATATCATAAATATAATGATAATATAAAAACTTTGAATATTGCACCTTATAAAACAATATATATGTTCTATGTACAAGCCGATAATATAAAATTAAATCTTGGATTAGATCTAGTAGAAATGAAAACATTTATTGATTATTTAAAATTTGCAACATTAAATGAAATGATAAAAGATGGAGAATATTATTTTCAACATATTGATGATATTCAAAAAAGTGATAATTCAAACAATGATATTATTGAAAACAATAAAATAGAGGAAGATACTTTTTCTGACATTGATTTTTAATGAGGTGTGAAATTATGAAATTTTTTATCCAATTAGATGAAAGATATATTGATCCATTAATAAATTTAATAACATCAGAATTAGATGATGACGGAGGAACAATGGTATTAGATCCAGAATATGAACAATTATTAAATGATGTTCTAAGTGTTTTAGAAAATATTAAGAAAGATATGAATGATAAACTTAACGAAGAAGAAATTAACATTATGAAAAAGAGATTTCATGATATAGGAGAAGATAAAAATGATATTTGATGAGTTGTAGTATAAAATAAATATTAGAAAACAATTATTACCATTATTATAGTTAATAATTACATGTTTGGTTTAGTTTATTATTCCTTCTCATTATTATTATTTATATTTATTTATTTTATTTGGAACCGGATATATTACATCATTAATATTTATTGATCATGTATAGCTTATTCCATTTTAGACCACCCATAATATTTGGTTATCTGTTTTTACTATTCCGCAAATTTTTGTAATATATCAGGTATTAAATAATGGTATATCATATATTAATATTAATAATGTTTTTACTTATTTAATATAGATTTTAGGTATATTTTTTATATTTGGATTTTTATTATCTAATAATAAAATTTTATCATATTTTGGATCAATTGAAAGAGGAATTGGTATATAGTTTTTTATATTATTATTTATTAATATAATTTCTGTATTGTTAATATATCAAGTAATCGGATTGAAATAGATATTAAGTATATTATATTTATCATAGGTATTTGAAGTATTTATAATAGAAAAACAGAGGCAACAGCATAAAAAAATTCATGATTGGAAATTAACATATGTTTTAGAAATGGGAGGAAGATATGTAGGTACATTATCTAACCCAATTCATACAGCTGCATATTTGACAATGATAATTCCTTTGTTATTATTTATTGTATCAAATAATATATTCTCTGTAATGTTATATTCAGGATTATATTTATTGATATCATATGGAATTTATAATACATAGGGAAGAGCTTCTACAATATCATATTCATTAGAATCATTATTTATTATATTTTATTTACAATCTATGTGGAAAAATATTAATCCAAAATATTTAATAATATATTCAATAATACCATTAATATCATTAATCTTATATTATAATAAATTTGCAAAAGATAATATTATTAGATTTAAGCAATTAAAAGAAAAGATAGTTAAAGAAACAGCAAATGAAGATTATTTTAAAAAATATGTTAAAAATAATAGAATTATATTATGGAAAGAAGGAATAAATATTATTTTAAATAAATTTCCTTTTATTGGATATGGGTTGTAGAATATATAGAATTAGTATAATAAATACAGTAGATATTTATTTAAATTATATTATAATGATAAGACAAATGATTCATCGCATAACTTTTTTATTGATATTGGGTTACAATTCGGGTTTTTAGGCTTATTATTAATTTCAACAATATTTTTTTAGATTGGATATGAATTATTCTTTTTTCATCAATATATTTTTTAGATTTCGTACATTGTATTTATAATAGAATTTATGTTTGCATTTCCGCTTCAATAGAATTATATGTTATTATTTGTAATATTAATATTATAGGGTATATCTATAGGAGGAAATATAACAGATTTAAATTTGTATTTTTTTATTAATAAATATTTTATATTATCATTATAGGGTGTATAGAGTATTAATTTGTTTTTTTATTTCAAAGAAAATAAAATGTTACAATATTTGCAATTATAGACATAGTTAAATAATCAAGGTCAACGTTATTAGATTAATTTATATACTGAATAGATGAACATAATGATGTATGATAGCAGACCATGGATATATGTTAAAGCATTATTTTTTGATAAAATTGCTCAAAATAAATAGTTACAATCTGATGATTTAATTTTGTTATTGAATATTTTTGAAACACATAAAAAAAGAATTGTAAATCAATAGGAAAACAAGTAGCAGGTAATGTATATACCAATTAATGTTTTATTAACATTAATAAATATGTATAAAAAAAATATTTATGTTGATACTACAAAATTCCAAAAAATGTAGAAAGATTATTTATATCAATAGTTATTATATGATCCATATTCAATAGATTTAAGGACATTATATAGAACGTATTTTGCCATTATTAAGGATTATGATAATTATATAAAAGTTGGTGATAAAGTGGCATTAGATTTAGTTAAATTATATGATATTCGCCCAAATATGCATTTAATGATAAAAGATTATATTGATAGGCGTGAAACCGGACATATTATAGAACAAATAAGAAAATTATATAAATTAAGATTTGAAAAATAATTAATAATGAGATGGTTTATATGAGTATAAAAAAAATTTATGAAGATGAGGATCTTTAGTTATATTATTTTACAATTTCAAATAAAACTAAATATTTAGAAGATTTTATTAATGTTACCGACAATGAAAAAATATTAACATATGATGATTATATAATTAGTGAAGATGGTAAAATATGTTTATTTTATTATATACCAAAAGAAACAAAAAATTCAGTTTTTATTAAATATGATTTATTACCATTTAATCAGAAAAATTTTATTATATTAAAAAAGAAAAACACAAAAAATATGTAAAATAGGAGTGAATAGTATTATGATAGAAAAAATATATGAAGAAATAAGAAAAATTGATATTGAAAAAAAGAAAAAAGTTAAAGAATCTAAAAAATATACTCAAGTTATGAAAAAATATTTAAATCAATTATATGCAGATATATTTAATTTAATATTATATTGGAAAAATAAAGAATTATCAGATAATGCGAAATACATTTATCAAGATAGATATTATATTACATATAAAGATATGAAGAACGATACCTCACCTGAAGATATATGGAGAAGAGTTGCAAGATCTGTTACATCAGTTGATACTTTATATACTACTGATATTGAATTGTTAAAATTAGAAGAAAGAATATTTTATGGTTTATTACAATCAAAATTATTTTTACCAAATTCACCTTTATTATTTAATGTAGGTAAAAATATAGAAAAAAAATATTTTGAAAAAGATATTAATAAAATTACATATGAAGATTATAAATATATATATAATAATCAAAATACAAAAAATACATCTGCTGCCTGTTTTGTATTATCTATTGAGGATAATTTAGAAAATATAATGAATACATTTAAAGATGTTGCATTGATATCAGGTGCAGGTGGAGGAATTGGTATTAATTTCTCTACTTTACGTCCTGAATATGCAAAAATAAAATCAGGTGGTTATTCATCTGGTGCATTAAGTTTTTTAAAAACATTTAATCAATTAGGAGAAAATATATTAGAAGGTGGTATAAGAAGATTTGCAGGAATGGCTGTTTTTGGATTTGCGGATTTTAATAAAGAAAAATGGTGGGAAAAAGCAGTTACATTTCATCCTGATATAATTGATTTTATAAAAATGAAACATAATAATGACGGAAAATCAATATTATCAAATTTTAATATCTCTATAGGTATAAATAATACAAAAGATTTTATAAAAAAATTAGAATCAAATAAAGATATTTATTTAACTTTTAATAATATGTTATATAAAGATTTAATCTCAAAAGATTTTTATGATGCGATATATAATACTTTATCTAAAGAAAAAAAGAAAGATATTAATATAAAAATAGAAGGTAAAATAAATAGTAACAAACTTTTTGATTTAATTATAAGTAATGCATGGAAAACAGGAGATCCAGGTATGGTGTTTTTAGATAAAGCAAATAAATATAACCCGCTGAGAGATAAAATTGATATACGAGCTACAAATCCATGTGTTACTAAAGATACTTATATTTCTGTTGCAGATGGTAGAGGTTTTGTTAAAATGATAGATTTAGTTAAAGAAGGAAAAGATGTACCGGTATATAGTGTTAATCTTAATACCGGTAAAATAGAAATAAAAATGATGAGGCACCCACGTTTAACTAGGAAAAATGCAAAAATATACAAAATAGAATTAAGTGATGGAACAACATTACGTGTTACTGGAGATCATAGATTTATACTTTCTGATTATACAGAAAGAGAAGCAAAAGATTTAGAAAAAGGAGATTCATTACTTTTATCACAAAAATATTTAAATAAAAGAAGTAATTTATCTGTATATTGGAAGTTAAAAATTGATAATGGTAATAATTATGAGTATCAAAAGGTTTATGAATCTTACAATAATTTAAAATTGATATATTCAAATAATGAATTATCGGTAATTAAAAAATGTGAATATTGTGGAAAAGAATTTGTTGTACCATATGATAAAAGAGAAATATCATTTTGTTCTATAGATTGTTATAATAAATATAAAAAAGAAAATAAAAATATTAAACCTAAAGAAAAAGTTGTGTTAAATCATAAGGTAGTAAGCGTACAAGAAGATGGGTATGAAGATGTTTATAATGGTACAGTAGATGATAACCATAATTTTGGTATTGGTGTAGGAATACCTGAAAATTTTGATGTTAAAGAATATAGTAAAAGTATGAAAAAAGGTGAAGCAAGAATTTATAATGTTATATATTCATTGCAGTGTGGTGAACGACCGAATATTTCTTCTTCTAAATATAATATGATAACACCATGTAATCTTGCAAGTATTGATGTTTCTAAATTTTATATTAATAATACTTATAATTTTAAATATTTAGAAATAGTATCTGAATTGGTATCTCATTTTCTTGATTTAACTATTGATTTAATGATGTTTCCATTAGATAGTATCAAAAAAGGTGTTTTATTATTACGTGATAACGGATTAGGTTTAATGGGATTACACGGTGCATTAATTCTTAATAATCTTTCTTACAATTCAGATGAAGGTAGAAGTTTTGCATATAACATTATGAAAACATTAGAAGTTGGTGCTACTAATATAAGTTACAAATTATCTAAAATTAAATATCCATTTTTAGCAGTAAATGATGTTGATCAATCAATTTATACTGCAGAAATTTGGAATACTGTATGGAAACAATATGAAGATATAAATAATAATAGTATTGATTATGTAAATGAAATTTATAATAATTTGATATCAATATTTAAAAAGAACGGATATAATAATTTACGTAATATAAGTAGAACGACAGTACCACCAACTGGTACAGTATCACAATTAACTCAAACTCAAGAATACGGTGACGTAGGATCAGGAGTAGAACCACTGTTTGCATTAAAATATAAAAGATTTATTATCAATAAAGACTCAAAAACAAAAACATATGTAGATTATACGACAAAATTATTGGATAAAATAGTTATAGATGAAAATTTTTTAATTAATTTGAAACAATATTTATTAGATAACAATACACTTCAGGGTATATCTAAAGTTATAGAATATAATAATAAAGATTATTTAATGAGATTAGAAAATATATTTAGAACTTCGTTAGAATTAGAATATTATGATCATCTTAAAATGTTAGAAGCAATACAATATTGTAATTCAAGTAGTGTATCTAAAACGATTAATATGAAGAAAGATGTAACAGAAAAAGATGTTAAAACTGCATTTATATATGCTTTAAAATCTCCATACATTAAAGATATAACTATATACAGAGATGGATCATTACAAACTCAAGTATTAAATACAGATACAGAAGATAAAAATAAAGATAAAATAATGTCTTTTTCTCTTAAAGATATACAACTAAATAAACAAGGTAAGATAATACCTAAAGAACGACCATTAGTTATGGAAGTATTAAAAAAGAAAATAGGAATTAAAAATGATAAAAATTTAGTATTTTATATTGAATTAGGAGCAGATGTAAATAATGAGCCATTTGAAGTTTTTATTCGCCCTACAACATCTACAAAAGAATATACTGTACTATTTAACACATTAGGAAGATTAATGTCTTTAGCATTTAGAAGTAATATATCAATTAGAGAAGTACTTACACAAGTAAAGAAAGTAAAAGATTGGAAAAATGATTATGATTATATTTGTAATATTATTGCAGATACTATTGATGAATTAATTTCAATTATATCTAAAAAAGGTAAAAGAAGAATAGATGAAATAAAAGAAATAAATATACAACAGAAAAAATGGAAATTAACATCTCATGGTTATTATATTGATGATGAAGGTAAACCGAGGTGTCCAATATGTGGAAATGAAGTGAATATTCAAGAAGGATGTGTTACTTGTCCATCTTGTGGATGGAGTGCATGTTCATGAAAATATTACTAATATTTAATAAATGTTTAATGTAATCTTAATAATAATTAAATGTAAATGTGTAATAATTATATTGAAATATTTTAAGAAAGGAGTGATAAAATGTATATAAAAATTGTGAAAATAAGAGATGTTAATACCCCTATTAGAGGATATTCTACTGATGCAGGATTAGATCTTTATATACCTAATGATTTTAAAAAAGTTATTTTAAAGCCAAATGATGGTATATTAATACCAAGTGGAATTAAGATTGAGATTCCATATGGTTATGCAGGGATATTTTTAAATAAATCTAGTATTGGGATGAAAGGGTTGATAGTTGCTGGTCAAGTAATAGATACTTTTTATTCTGGAGAAGTACATATTGATTTACATAACATATCGAATAATGATATTACATTGATTCCAGGTATGAAAATAGCTCAGATATTATTAATACCGGTTTTATATCTGCAACCATTAATAGTAGATGAAAATGATTTATATAAGACAATGAAAGAAAATAGATATAGAGAAGGTAATGGGTTTGGAAGTACAGAAAAGAGGAAAATTGATGAATAAGTTAATTATTAATATTGAAGGTCCAGATAAGGCAGGAAAAGATTATTTTATAAAATTTTTGAAACAAAAATTTCCATTATTTGTATATTATGCGTCTGGTAATAATTTTTTTGATTTTAATGATGAGGTTAAAAAATATGCATATAATTTAACATACTCTACAATATTTAAATCCATAGAAAATTCATCAATTAATTCAATAAATATTATTTATAGAAGTATATTTACAGATTTTATTTATAATCTATATTATAATCGTATAAAATTAATTAAACCATTAAATTCTTATTTTTCATTTTTATCTTCTTATGATATCATTAAATCTTCAGAATTCATTGTCTTATTACCTAATAAAAATATTTTAGAATCAAGATTTTTAAAAGAAAAAGATTTATATTTAAAAGATATTTTAGATTATGAAAAAATAATAAATATTTATCACAAAATTTTTGATATTGTAATAAAAAAAGGGTATAATGTATTATATTGTAATGACCCAATATCACAATATAATAAGATTCAAGATTTTATAATTTCAAAATTACCTAATTTTAATAATATAGTATTATATGATATTGATGGTACTAGTAATTCTTTTGATTGTTCAAAATATTATCTTACGGGTAGGTTTAAATCACAATTAAATGAATATCAGGAAGATCACGTTGTATATAATCCATATGAGCATTTACCATTATTTAAATCAAGTCGATTATTTAAATTGATTGTATTAGATACACTATATAATAGTAAAAGATATCAATCTATTGAATTTATAGATGATAGAAAAGATATAATTAACTTATATATTGATTATCTATTTTATCATAATTATAAAAATATTGAAATTAAAAATATTAATAACTTAATCTTATTGAAGGTTTGGTGTTAATATGGAATATTCTTTATCTAAACTATCAGAAGAAGAATGGAAATATATATTGGATAAAAAAAGTAAAGTACATATATATAAAGATTTAGATATAAAAAAATATATACGATACCCTGGGTTTGTTTGTAATTCAGAAAAACAAGCCAAATCTTACATTGAACATATTTATCATAAATATTTTACAACTGTATTTACTCCACCACGTGGTAATATAAGTACTGATTTACAATATATTGTTGTAGGATTTGCTCCTGGTTATTCAGATTTATCTAGAGGAGAATCTAATTGGTTATTAGGTCCATCTAGTAAAATATTAATAGAACTGTTTGTTAAATTTAATATTTTTCCATACTTTACAAATGTATTTAAATCACCATTCAAAAATAATAAAATAAATTATACTTCTGAATTATTAGATAAAAGTATTTCTATATTAATTGATGAAATTGATTTTTTGTTTAATACTACTACTGTTATTAATCTTATATTTTTAGGTAGTTATAAGGAATATGATGAAGTTATAAAAAGATTAGATAATCCTCTTTTGAAAATAAATAAAATATGGCACCCTTCATATATATTAAGAGATAATTCTAAACTTTTAGACTATCATGAAAGATTTAAAACGATAATTGACAATAGTAAGGAGATAAGACTATTATGAAAGCATTATATTGTTATTTTGGGTTGTTAGGAAATAATGATATTAATATTCCTGGACACATATTTTATCAATTTCCGTTAATCGTTACATTAGCTAAATATTTTAATATCTCTACTTTTGATTTTTATTCTTATTTACCATACAATATTAAAAGCAAAAAAAGGTTTGAGCCTTTTGATAACATAGATGAATATTATTATTCTAAATACATTGATAACCATAACATTTCATTATCTGAAGTTTTTGATAACATAATGAAACATAAGTATGATATAGTTTTTTTAAAAGCACGATTTAGAAATCTTTCGACTTTATCTAAAAAGTGGGTAGATACATTAAAATATGAAAAAATAATAGAATATAGTAAAAAATATAATATTAAAACTTTCATTTTAGACACTGATTTATCTATTACTTATGATAATCAATTATCATATCTTAAAATACAAAAATTGGATACAAATGTGATATTAAAATACATGCAGAAGTATAAGAAAATTAAAAAAGAAAATTATATAATATACCATGGTAATATAGATACTTCATCATATAATAAAGGACACAGCAAGTCAAAATTTATTTATTATTTTTTATCTACTATTCCACAACATGATGTTATGCATAGATATTATATTGCTTCAAAAAATAAAATTAATTTTAGAAATACAATTTTTATTCCACGATATAATAGGAAACAAATTCATAATATTTATTCAACATCTAAATATTCTATAAATATTACTAAAAATTTATATACAGAAAAACATTTTATTCCTGCTAGAATTTTTGAATCGTTGATGTATTATTCTTTACCATTATCATATAATTTTGATTTTTTATTACCATATTTATCATTTCATAATATTACTCAATATTTGGAGGTATTAAAATATTTTGATTCTATAGAAACATATGATAAAGTATTTAATGATTTATTAGATAAAATAACTTGTAAAGGAGGGAAGTTTGATGAATTATAATGCAAGTAAATTATATCCTTTTTATAAACAATTATATAATAAAATTGAAAAAAATGATATTTTAACAATAAAAAATAATACTGTTGCTGAATTATTGTTTATTTCTGTTGAATTAGATCCAAATGAATTATATGTTGATTTTAATGTAAGAAAAAGTCTAAGAAAATATATCGAAAGAGAATTGAACTGGTATTTACATAAAACTAATGATGTATCTGAACTTAAAGATATTAAAGTATGGGATAATATTTCTGATATAAATTCTGAAGTAAATTCTAATTATGGTCAGTTGGTATTTTCAAGAGCAAATTTTAATCAATTTGATAATGTAGTTAAAAAATTAATTAATGATAAATATACGAGACAAGGAATTATTATTTATACTAGACCATCAATTCATTATGAGTGGAATTCATTTGAAGTACATGATTTTATTTGTACAAATTTTCAACAATTTTTTATAAGAGATAATAAATTAATTACTATAACAAATATGAGGTCAGAAGATGCGATATATGGTACATTTAATGATATACCGTGGTTTCATTATGTAATAAATAAAATGTATAAAAAATTAAAAGAACATTATTCTGATTTAAGTTTAGGAAAACATATATTTACAGTTAATTCATTTCATGTATATCAAAGACATTTTGAATTAATAAAAAAAATTATGGATAGTGAGAAAAATGATAATAAATAATTAGATTAACGGTAATATTATAAATGAAAGAATTATTGAAATTCCATATACTTTAATATAGATAAGTAAATTTTAGAATACGAGTAGTAAAATATTAGATTTTGGTAATGTAGAAAGCTTAATATCCTTACAACTAGCATCATTAGGATATGATGTTACTGGTATTGATTTAAGAATTTATGATTTTAAACATAAAAATCTCACACAAATTCAAAATAATATTTTAAATACTAAAATTAATAACAATTTTGATATTATTATTTCTTTATCATAGTTAGAACATGTAGGATTACAATAGTATGGTAATCATAATATTGACTTTGATGAAGATAAAAAAATAATTGATAAATTTTACCAAATATTAAATAAAAATGGAGTTTTAATACTTACAATCCCGTTTAGTAAAGAATTTAAGATTTTAAGTTGGTATAGGTTGTATAATTTTGAAAAAATTAATAATTTGATACAAAATAAATTTAAATTTTTGGATATTTCAATATTTAAGAAAAAGCAACAACAATGGAATAAAATTAATTTAATTAATGTGATAGATTATGAACCAATTAATGATGAAATACAAGAAGTTGGTTGTTTTACATTACAAAAAGTGGGTGATTGATGTGTTAAAATTGGGTATTGAATAGAATGTATTAAAACTTAGAAAATAGACAGGAATATCACATTATCTTATTAATATTATTAATAATTTTAAAGGTATAGATATTACATTATATACACAATATAATAGACATGGAGAAAACAAGAATATTGTACCATTGGATATAAAATATAAATTAGATGAAATACATATATCTAAACGATAGACGTTAAATCTTTTATATTTTTATAGTTTAGGATAGTATAAAATATTAAAAGATATAGATGTGTTTTGGGGATAGCATTTTACTTAGCCATTATATTATCCTAAAAAAGTAAAATTAGTTTCTACGATATATGATTTAATTCCATTTCATATAAATAATGAAGCATAGAATAAAATATATAATACATTAGGAAAATATTTAATTAAAAAAACAATAAAAAATTCAGATGTAATTGTAACTATTAGTGAAACAATTAAAAAAGAAATAGTAGATATGTTTCAAATTAATCCATATAAAATAAAAATAATTTATCCATAGGTAAATCATTTAAAAGTATATGATAAAGATGAAAAAGAAACGAAGAAAGAATTATTAAAATAGAGATTTAATTTATTACCTAAACAATATTTTTTATCTGTATATAGCGTTCGTCCAAGAAAAAATCTAATTACATTATTAAAATAGTATAATAATTTAAATAAAGATATCATAAAAAAACATCCATTAGTTATAGTAGGTTATATTGATACAAAATATTATAATGAAGTATATCAACAATTATTAAATGAATAGAAAAAATAGGAAGAAAAAGGTGGAAAAGTAATATTTACTAATTATATTACAGATAAAGAATTAGAATTATTATATAATTTTTCATATATTTTTATATCTCCGACAAGTTCAGAAGGATTTGATATGCCGTAGGTTGAATAGTTATTACATGATAATATTGTAATATAGTCTAATATCCCTGTTCATAAAGAGATTTTAGGAAAATTAGTTTATTATTATGAAATTTTTAATTATATACAATTAAGAAATATAATAGAAGGTATAATTATATATGGAAAATCAAAAAATATACATAACATTACATCTTTATATTATTTTTATAATTATACGTGGAAAGATTAGTAGAATGAATATATGAAGATATTTAAAAATTTAGTAAAAATGTAAATTTATATTAAATTTAATGAGATTAGATATAGAGATCTAATCTTAAAAATTCACAATGAGGTGATATAAAATGACTTTTGACATGTGGTATTATGATCCATATGAATTTGAAAAAGAATTTAACAAATTACAAGAAATGTTGTTTAAGGAAAATTTACTTGATAAGAATATTCACTTAGAAAATACTCATTATTCGTTTCCAAGTGTTAATGTATTTAAAAAGAAAATAGATGAAGGAATGAAATATTATGTTTATGTATTATTACCGGGATATAAAAAAGATGAAATAAAAGTAGAAGTAATTGATAAAAATACATTACAAATAAGTGGATCTAAAAAAATAGAACAAGATGAAGATGTTAA
>Ga0256840_1000423_pt1 | contig 44031 bp, 50 predicted proteins | sample 355202metaG_FD_185969 | JGI IMG/M metagenome (GOLD analysis project Ga0256840, IMG submission 185969) | Hydrothermal vent microbial communities from Mid Atlantic Ridge, Atlantic Ocean - 355-202 | ecosystem: Environmental > Aquatic > Marine > Hydrothermal vents | place: Atlantic Ocean: Mid...
TTACGGAATTTTCCTTTGACTTTACGCGGGAATATCGGCTCGCGGGCCTCGTACAAGCTGGCGGGTTGCTGTGATTCGTCGTTCACTTTAAGCTCCAAGTAGAGAGTTCAGCCCCGCAAGAGGCTGATCTTTGCGTTGGGCATACGCCCCTTTGCCGCGTAGTATCCTTGATCTGGATCAATAAAGCCTTAGCACATTGCCGCAGGCGAAAAAAAGCCTGATCACACGGGGGCGATCAGGCATAAAGGTTGCGCCAGCGATGGCGCGAGGGGAGTGAGGTGAGGCAAGGGCCTCACATCAAAAGTCAAAAACGTTAGAACCTAACAATCTTGGCTTCGCAAATTCTGTATAGCGTTGATTCGGTTGGGATGAATTGACCCATATCAAGGTGCCAGCATAAAAAAGGCCCGGCATTTCTACCGGACCTTTAGAGAAGCGAGTGGTGCTTCTATTCGCCGCCCCCGAGGGAGTGGATATAAACCGCGGCTTGCCGGATCTGGCTTTCAGACAGGCGGCCGGTCCATGCGGGCATAACGCCAAAACGGGCTTTGGTAATGGTTTCGGTCAGGGTTTCCGGGTCCGAGCCATAAAGCCAGATCGCGTCTGTCAGGTTGGGCGCACCCACAAAACGGTCGCCAGTGGCGTCGTCGCCGTGGCAGGCGGCGCAGTTATCAAGGAACAGGTTTTTGCCGTCCTCGGTCTCCACCGCACCGTTAATGCCCGAGCGCGACCCCACATATTCAACCAGCTGGCCGATATCCTCTTTACTGAGGAACTCGCCAAAGGCCGGCATTTGCGATGTGCGGGTGTCCAGATTGGCCTCGTAGCGGATGCCGTTTTCGATCGTCAGGTGAATGTCCTCGATCGAGCCGCCCCAGAGCCAGTCATCATCGATCAGGTTCGGGTAGCCTTTGGCCCCCGCCGCACCAGAGCCATGGCACTGGGCGCAGAAGGTCTGGAAGACCGCGCGGCCACCGTTAATGGCAAAGCCGCCTACCTCTTCGTCGCTGGCAATCGCGGCCAGCTCCAGCTGGTTGATGCGCTCGACCAATGGCTCATTGCGCGCATTCACCTCGGCAATATCCGCCGCCACGTCCCCGCGAGAGGAGTAGCCAAGCACACCCGGGGTTGCCCCGCCCGGAAGCGGGATGGCTGGATAGGCAATGGCATAGCCAATGCCCCAGATGATGGTCAGATAGGTTGTCCACAGCCACCAGCGTGGCAGCGGGTTGTTATATTCCTCAATCCCGTCCCATGAGTGGCCCGTGGTTTCGACTTCTGGTTTTTTTACAGGTTTTTTAGCCATTATTTTTCTCCTGACTCGTCTTCAACCAAGACATCGTCATCTTGTAGCGGCAGGTTGCGCAGCCGGTCGTAGCTTTCTTTGGTGCCGGGGCGGAAGGCGAATATGATGATGCCGATGAACATGGTAAACATGATCAGCATAAACCAGCTATCGGCCAATTCTCTGAGTATCGTATACATTATATCCTCCTAGCGGCTTTCGTCTGGTTCAAAGGTCGAGAAATCGACCATTGTGCCCAGCACTTGCAGATAAGCGATCAGCGCATCCATTTCGGTCAGCTCTGGCTGGCCGTCAAAGTTGCGCGCCACCACCCGCTCGTCATAGTTGGCATAAAGGCTGTCAATACCGTCACTATAAGGGTCGAGCTGGGCCATCAGGTCTTCCTTGGCCGAGGCGATCATCACGTCGGTATAGGGCACACCCACCATGGAGTCCGCGATCAGGCGGTCCTCGATGAACTCGGTATCAAGCTTGGTGCGCTTCAGGAATGCATATTGCGGCATGATCGATTCCGGCACAACCGAGCGCGGATCACTGAGGTGGTCCACATGCCACGCATCGGAATAGCGGCCACCCACGCGGGCCAGATCCGGCCCTGTGCGCTTGGAGCCCCACTGGAAGGGGTGGTCATATTGGCTTTCGGCCGCCAGTGAATAGTGGCCATAGCGCTCCACTTCGTCGCGCAAAGGCCGGATCATCTGGCTGTGGCACACATAGCAGCCTTCGCGCACATAAATATCGCGCCCTGCCAGCTCCAGCGGGGTGTAGGGGCGCATGCCCTCTACATCCTCGATGGTGTTTTGCAGGTAAAATAGCGGCACGATCTCAACCAGGCCCCCGATGCTGACAACCCCGAGAGAGAGCACCATCAGGAGGGTGGCGTTTTTCTCGATAACGCCGTGTTTGTCTAAAAGTCCCATAGTCTCTTTCCTTATTCAGCTGGCACGGCGGTCGTGGCTTGCTTTGGCGTTGCATCGCCAGCCCCGATCATCGTCATCCGAAGGTTATAGGCCATGATCAGCCCACCAGTGAGGTAGAACAAGCCACCAACGCCGCGGGTTACCAAGAGCGAAAATTTAGCCGCAACCGTGTCGGCAAACGAGTTCACAAGGAAGCCCTGTGCATCCACTTCGCGCCACATCAGGCCTTCCATAATGCCCGAAACCCACATGGACGAGGCGTAAAGCACGATGCCGATGGTGGCGAGCCAGAAGTGGTAGTTCACCAGCTTGGTGCTGTAAAGCGCATTGCGGCCCCACAGGCGTGGCGTCAGGAAGTAGAGCGCCCCGAAGGTGATCATCCCGTTCCAGCCCAAAGCACCCGAGTGCACGTGGCCAATGGTCCAGTCTGTATAGTGGCTCAGCGAGTTCACCGCTTTAATCGCCATCATCGGCCCTTCAAAGGTCGACATGCCGTAGAATGCGATCGACACAACCATGATCCGCAAAACAGGGTCTGTGCGCAGCTTGTCCCACGCACCCGAGAGCGTCATCAAACCGTTGATCATACCACCCCATGAAGGCATCCAGAGGATAATCGACATAACCATGCCCAGCGTTTGCGCCCAATCAGGCAGCGCTGTGTAGTGCAGGTGGTGTGGGCCAGCCCAGATGTAAAGGAAGATCAGCGCCCAGAAGTGAACGATGGAAAGCTTGTAGGAGAATACCGGACGGTCCGCCTGCTTTGGCACGAAGTAATACATCATGCCAAGGAAGCCCGCTGTCAGGAAGAAGCCAACCGCGTTGTGGCCATACCACCACTGGGTCATGGCGTCTTGCACACCCGAGAACAATGAAACCGACTTGGAGCCAAAGATGGACACAGGCACTGCAAGGTTGTTTACGATGTGCAGCATGGCAATGGTAATGATGAAGGCAAGGTAGAACCAGTTGGCCACATAGATATGCGGCTCTTTGCGCTTGTAGATCGTACCGGCAAATACCACGAGATAGGCGACCCAAACGATGGTCAGCCAAATATCGATATACCACTCAGGCTCTGCATACTCACGGCTTTGGCTAGCCCCGAGCACATAGCTCAGTGCGGCCATAACGATGAAAAGCTGGTAGCCCCAGAACACAAACCAAGCCAGATTGCCACCAAACAGCCGCGCCGCCGAGGTGCGCTGCACCACATAGAAAGACGTGGCGATCAGGGCGTTACCGCCAAAGGCAAAAATTACTGCCGAGGTGTGCAACGGGCGCAAGCGGCCGAAGTTGAGGTAACCAAAGGTCAGCTCACTCAGGTTCATGCTTGGGAAAGCAAGTTGGAATGCGATCCATGCCCCAACCGAAAACCCCGTGATCCCCCAAGCGACGGTGGCAATCACCCCCGCGCGAATCACATCGTCCATATAGCCGGTCGGCGCGGGCGTTTTATCGCCAATCTTGCCAATTTCGCGGATAAAGAAGTATCCGGCCCAAAGAATGATAACTACGGCATTGACCTGATAAGCCAGATCACGCGCGAAGTTCGTCGCGAAAGCCGCCGCGAGGATAATGACCCCGAGCACCGCCGCCTTAAACATATGTTGCATATTAACGCCCTCATTGCAGAATCAGGCAGATACACTCCGCCCGTTGTCATAAAGGGGTAGTGAGGGATTAAGGTTAATACAACATTGATCTAGGTCAAGTCGCGACTCTATTGACCCGTTTCTTAGCTAATAAAGCCGCCATCGGAGTCATCCGACGCCTCACCCAGCAAGCGCACATAATCAGGCACCCGAATGTGGCGGGCATCTTCCATGATGATCACGCCTGACTTTTTGAGCGCCGAAAACTGGCGGCTGACCGTCTCTATGGTCAGGCCCAGATAATCGGCCATGGCCTCACGGGTCAGCGGCACCTCAAAACGCAGCCCGTCGCCCAGCTTCTCATGGCTCAATTCAGAGCCCCTGCGGGCAAAAATCACAAGCATACTTGCAATTTTTTCGCGTGCGGTCTTGCGGCCCAAAAGCAACATCCACTCCCGTGCAGCATCCAATTCGTCCATAGTCATATCAAGCAAGCGGCGCTCTAAAGCAGGGGTATCGTCGATCAGATTGTTGAATTTATCGAGCCGGAATTGGCAGATCATCACCTCGTTCACCGCCACAATATCATAGGGGGCGACCCTGCGCCCGGGGCGGCCAATAAAGTCTGACGGCAGCAAAAGCCCGACCATTTGGCGGCGGCCGTCGGCGAGGCTGCGTGAAAGTGTCGCCACGCCATAAACCACCGAGCCGATCAGCGGCATTTCCTCGCCGGCCCATGCAATGGTCTCGCCGGGTTTGTAGGTTGTATAGGATTTAATGTCATCAAGCCGATCAAGCTCGGGCTCTTCGCAATATGCGCAGATGGCACGATGCCGAATCGGGCAATCGCCACACCGCATATTCGCTTCAATTTTTGGCACCGTATGGGGCATGAGTGAGCCTACCTTTAGGGGGAATATATGTCTACTTTGATCTCGATCAAGGATTCCCGCCTTATATGCGACTATTCGGCCTTAATGACAGACCTAAATGCACTCACACAGGCCGGACTTTTTGATAAAAACGTGCCGCGCTACACCAGCTATCCGACCGCGCCGCATTTTCACGCAGATGTCGGACGGCCCGATTTTACCTTTTGGTTAGAAACGCTGGATATATCCAAGCCGGTGTCGCTCTATATACATATCCCTTTTTGCGAACGCCTGTGCTGGTTTTGCGCCTGCCGCACGCAAGGGGTCACCTCTCTTAGCCCCGTGGCGAATTATGTTGAAGTGCTGCTCAACGAAATCGCCATGTTCAAGGCCACACGGCCAGAGGGGCTAAAGCTGGGGCGGCTGCATTTTGGCGGCGGCTCGCCGACGATCCTGACACCCGAACTGATCGACAAGCTAATGGCCGCAATTCTGGATGCCACGCCGTTTGATGAAAGCTACGAATTCTCGGTCGAGATCGACCCCACCGCCTGCAACGACGAAAAAATCGCTGCTTTTGCGCGCAGCGGCATGAACCGCGCCAGCATTGGCGTGCAGGATTTTAACCCCAAAGTGCAAGAGGCCATCGGCCGGCCGCAAACCTATGAGCTAACCCGTGACACGGTGGACTCGCTGCGCCGCCACGGCGTGCCTTCGGTGAATATAGATATGGTCTACGGCCTGCCCTATCAGGGCCTCGCCGAGCTTAAAAACACTGTGGAACTGGTGCAATCTCTCAGCCCGGACCGTGTGGCGCTGTTTGGGTATGCCCACGTGCCGTGGATGGCCAAGCGGCAAAGGATGATCCCTGAAGAAAGCCTGCCGGGGGCGCATGAACGCTTCGCACAAGCCGAAACTGCCGCCGCAATGTTTGCGGCCAGCGGCATGGATGTGATCGGCATCGACCATTTCGCCAAGCCCGATGACAGCCTCGCCATCGCCGCCCGCACCGGCGCACTGCGGCGCAATTTTCAAGGCTATACCGATGACCGCTGCGTCGCGCTGATTGGCCTCGGGGCCTCGTCTATTTCGCGCTTCCCGCAGGGCTATATCCAGAATAACGCCGCCACCACCAACTATATCAAATCTATCGAATCGGGTGATTGGTCAGCGGCCAAAGGCTTTGCGCTTGGCATGGCCGACCAAGTGCGTGCGCGCGCGATTGAAGCCCTGATGTGCGATTTTGCGATTGATCTTGAGGCGCTGAAAACCACCTATGGCGATTTCGCCAAGCCGGTAAAGGCTGACAGTAAACGGCTGGCCAAAACCTATCCGGGCTTTGTGCGCCTAAAGGGCGAGCGGTTTGAAATTCTGCCCGAAGGCCGCCCTCTAACCCGCATTATTGCCGCCGGTTTTGATGCCTTTAATGCCCCGAACCACCGCCACTCTAGCGCGATCTAAGCGTTATAGGCGAGGTAAGGTCCGGCCCCGAAGCGCCGGACCTATCGCTTAGTTTTTCGATGCGGCCGCCGCTTCAGACTGGGCGCGGCGCTGCAATTCCTGCTGATATAGGGTCAGAAAGTCTATGTTATCAAGGTTCAGCGGCGGGAAACCACCGTCATGGGTGATATCGCTTACGATCCGGCGCAGATACGGGAATATTTGGCGCGGGCATTCGATCAGCAAGAACGGGTGCATTTGCTGCTCGGCAACATTATCCACTTCAAACAAGCCTGCATATTCGATTTCAAGAATAAACAGTTTGTCCTCTTCGGAGGTCGCAGTCACTTGCAGCTTAATCACCACTTCGTAATGCTTGTCGCCCTTTTTTTGCGCGTCCAACCCGACCTGCACATTGAAATTCGGCTGGCCTTTGGGGGTTTTTCCCTTTTGCGCGGCAACATTTTCGAAACTCATGTCACGCACGTATTGGGTCAAAACCTTCAAAACTGGCTGCGGGGGCACTTGGCCAGCTTGTGGCGCGGCGGCGGGCTTGGCTTCATCTGCCATTTTATCAATCCTCATTGGTCAAAAAATCACAATCCGGCATAGCAGGTCTTCTTGCTTACCACAATATCAAGGGCGCTTTGTCCAGCCAGAATCTCCGGCCTCGCTGTCCTCTACCACTTCGAACTCGCCGTCAATAATATCGGGCGGCTGCTGGCTGTTGGCCGCGCTCGCATACATCTTCATCTGCGCCCGCGCCGCGATCCACTTAATCAGCAGCGTGCGGAAAGGCGGCACCATCAGCAAAAAGCCAATACTGTCGGTGAAAAAGCCGGGGGTGAGCAGCAGCAGCCCCGCCACCAATATAAGCGCGCCATTGGCCATGGGGCCGGCAGGGCTTTGGCCGGTTTCGGCGGTGCGCTTCAATTCTTCGAGGGTCGAAAGCCCTTGGGTGCGCAGCAGTGCCGAACCGAGCAGTGCTGTGGCCACCACAATAGCCAGCGTTGGCCATAGGCCCAAAAATCCGCCAAGCTCGATAAACAGCCCGATTTCAACAATCGGCACCCCGACCAGAATTAAAAATAACCACATCTTGCTCACCTCACATTTTTGCCACGTTCCACCCATAGACTTGCGGCACCACAGTGCTTACATAAGGCTGCAACGGCCCCAATGCCAATAGCGGGGCGCAAATACGTGGAAAAAGGCGCATATTATGGGATCAAGTTTGATTCAACTTCTGTTTTTAGCGGTTGTCGTAGTGTTTCTGGTCATGCGGCTTATGGCCGTGCTTGGCACGCGCGAAGGCTTTGAACCAAAACCCGAGGCCAAACCCGGCCCCAACACCCAGCACCTGAAAGTGATTGACGGCACCGAAGACCCCGATATCGCCGATTTCGCTGAGGTTGACAGCCCCACGGGCCGCGCTCTGGCCGAAATGAAGCGAACAGATCACAGCTTTACCGTGAGCGAATTCGTGTCTGGCTCGCGGCAAGCTTACGAAATGATCTTGATGGCCTTTGAACAAGGCGACCTGAAGCTGCTCGAAAGCCTGCTTGCCCCTGATATTTATGACAGCTTCTCCTCGGCGATCACCGCGCGAGAAGAAAAAGGCTATGAGGTAGAGGCCACCTTTATTGGCGTGCGCGAAAGCACCCTGAAATCTGCGCGCTTTGATGCCGCAGAAAAAGAAGGCGAAATCACCATGCGCTTTGTGGGCGAGCTAACCTCTGTTGTGAAAGACAGCGCCGGCAACGTGGTGGAAGGCTCGGCGAGCGAGATTAAACGCCAGACCAATATCTGGACTTTCGCGCGTTTGATGGGCACCAACAACCCGAACTGGTTGCTGGTCGCCACGGATGAATAATGGGGTTTGCCCGTAATATCACGACCTTAACGGTGCTCAGCCTGCCCTGCACACTGAGCGCCGCCAGCTATACCGTGCTTGAATTCTCCGATATTTCCGGCTGGGCGCAAGATACCCTCACCCCCGCCCTTATCGCCTTTACCCGCAGCTGCGATGGCATCCGCCCCACCGCCGACATTCCGGCCGCAGACTGGGGCGCGGTGTGCAAAATCGCACAAGGCAACCCCGGCCCCGCGCGGGCCTTTTTTAAAGACCATTTCACCCCCGTTCGCATTAGCACCGGCACGCGGGCGCTATTTACCGGCTATTACGAGCCAGAACTGCACGGCGCACGGGTGCCCTCTGATATCTACCAATTTCCGCTGTATCGCCGCCCGTCAGAGATCGAGATCGGGGTGGCGTGGAACACCCGCGCCGAAATCGAAAACGGCGCTTTAGAGGGCCGCGGGCTGGAGCTGGTTTGGCTGGATAATCGGGTGGACGCGTTTTTTGTGCATGTTCAAGGCGCGGCGCGGATAAAGCTGGAAGATGGCAGCACCATGCGGGTCGGGTTTGCGGGCCGGAACTGGCAGCGCTACCGCTCTGTCGGGCGGGAGCTGATCCGCAAAGGCGTGCTCACGCCAGCTCAGGCCAGCATTGACGGCATTCGCACATGGGCCACCGCCCATCCCGAAGAGGCCCGGGCCGCTTTGCAGCACAATACCTCGTTTATTTTCTTTCAAGAGCTGCAAATACCTGACGCCCTCGGCCCTGTGGGGGCCATGCAAGTGCCGCTGACCCCGCTACGCTCGGTCGCGGTAGATGATAGCCAAACCCCCCTCGGCGCGCCGGTATGGGTGCGCATGGTGGCGGGGGCAAATTCGCTCGATCGGCTGATGGTGGCGCAAGATACCGGCAGCGCGGTCAATGGGGCGCAACGGGCCGATATCTTTTACGGCTCCGGCTCTGAGGCGGGTGACAAAGCGGGCGGCATCCGCTATTCGGGCGAGATGATCACCCTTGTTCCCAATGCCACCGCGGCCCGCCTTCGGGGGGAATAGCCCATGGCCCGTCGCCGTAAAACCCTCTCGGAAGAGGACCAAAAGCTGTGGGAATTGGTTAAGCAATCCACCGCGCCCTTGCACCCTGTGCGCTACACGCCGCCCGCGCCGATGCCCCCTGCCAAAGCGCCCGAGGTAAAAACGCCGCGTAAAATTGCGCCTTTTTCCATAAAGGGTCGGCCCGAGGCCCGCCTGCGATTTGATCTCGCGCGCGACCCGATGCAGCCCCTTTCCCGCGCGCCGCAAGCGCTGGACAAACGCACCCATGATCGGCTGCGCAAGGGCAAAAAAGCCCCCGAAGCGCGGATAGACCTGCACGGGATGACAGCAGCGCAGGCCCATGGGGCATTGCGCGGGTTTATTCTTTCATCCCATGCGCGCGGGCTGCGGCTGGTGCTGGTCATCACTGGCAAAGGCAATACCACGCACGACGAGATCGGTATTATGCCCACGCGAAACGGCGTGCTGCGCCATGCTTTGCCGCAATGGCTCGAAGCCCCGGATATGCACCCGATGATTCTGCAAATCAGCTCGGCCCATTTGCGCCATGGCGGCAGCGGGGCGTATTATGTGTATCTCAAGAAAAAAGGCCGCAACTGAGTGCAGCCCTAAATGTTTTCGTTTTGCTTGCCTTACATCGGCAGCGGCACACCATTGGCAGTAATGCCTTGGGGCGAGAACTCGATATCCGAGATGAACTCGTCTGTATTGGCACCGGGCCGCGCAAAGGCCATCATCATGCCCATTGCCATGCCCGCTTGATTTTGCGGCAGAACCCCCATGGCCACCAGCCCGTTCACCAGCGCTTGCACGCCCGCTGCCGTGATCGTCACTTTGCCGGTTGGGAAGGGGAAGCCCATAGAATTATCAATGGTCGCGCCACCTTCGGCTGTGATTTCAGCACCACCAGCGGTGATTAACACTTCGTTAATGGTGATATCCTTTACCTGCCCGATATCAGCAGGGTTGCCGCTGCCAAAGACCGCATCTGGGTTTGACCAGTCAATGCTCGGCTGCACATTGGCGCTCAGGTTCGCCACCACATTTACCGGGCTGCGCGTAATGCTTTGCGCGGGGTCAAGCATCGAGTAAATCGACTCGGAAACAACCACATTCCGCAGGGCCACTTCAGCATTAGCGGTTTCAAAGCTGCCATGGTCAACGGTTGGGGTCGAAAGGTTGATCCGCAGCAGGTCGAGAGACACATCAAACGGCGGCAATGGCATACCGCCTGCGTTAAACTCGCTGAAGCTATAGGTGCTGGCCCCCACCTCTTCGAGCAGGTTCAGGTAGCCGTTTTCAGCCCGCAGCGCAATCGTGGTGCCGGCATTGGAGGCGTTATAAGCGATCCGCATATCGGGGTTGTTAATTTTGGACGAGGAAGAAGACGCCCCTACGCTCAGCTCCAAAAAGGCCGTGGTGGCACCGGAGAAATACTCTATGATGCGGGCTTCGTTATCATCCGCGATCACCTGAAAAGCGATATTGAGGTCTACCAATTGCCCGGTGCTAGCCATCTGGCCTTCGCTCGCCGCATCAATATCGTAGCTCATGCTCAGCCCGCCAAGGCCGGTTACGCCCGACAGCATTTTGGAGGCTTGCACAAAAGAAACGGTTTGGTTGAAATTGGTAAACTCAACATCTAGCGCTTTAATCACAGGATCATTCGGGTTGCCTGACGTAAAGCCGAGACTCGCCGCCATGGCCGAAAAGTTAAGCACCGGCGCGCCTTGGCCGCTGGTGATCGCGTCAAGCGTGATGGTCAGGCCGCTATTGGAAATGTTAATCACATGCTCGCCGGTTTCGGGATCGTTGATCGTAAGCGAGGCGGAGGGCGAAAGGGTAAAGGTGACCTGCCCGGGGGTGGTGGCCGAAGGCACGCCCTTAATCCAATCAGCGCGCACGTTCATTTTGCCTTCGGGATCGGCCATCCAAAAGCCCACCAGCTCCACCGAGCCATCGGCCCCGACATTGCGCTGGTCAAAAGAAACCGTGGCCCCTTGGCTGCTGAGCATCCCGAGGATACCCTCGGAGAAACCGGCGAAATCGTCTTGGGCGGCTACGGGGGCGGCAAGGCCAATGGAGAGGGCCGTGGTGGCCATTAAAATATGTTTTTTCATAATGATCTTTCCTACTGGTTGAAGAATCGACTCAAGTCTACTCTTGGCTTTATGCGCAATCAATGGATAACAAATATCCTTAAGGTTGCTACAGCACATAGCGCGAAATATCGCTGCTACGGCTAAGTTCGCCGAGGTGTTTTTCGACAAATTCGGCATCTACGGTTACGTGGTCGCCACTGCGATCGGGGGCTTCAAAGCTGAGGGTTTCAAACACCCGCTCCAAAACCGTATAAAGCCGCCGCGCGCCGATGTTCTCGACAGACAGATTCACCTCGGCGGCTATCTTTGCAAGGGCGGCAATGCCCTCGGAGGTAAATTCAACCTCCACCTCCTCGGTGGCCATAAGGGCGGTATATTGCAGGGTGAGGGCATTATCGGTTTCGGTGAGAATGCGCACAAAGTCTTCTTCGGTGAGCGCCCGCAGCTCTACCCGAATGGGCAGGCGGCCCTGAAGCTCTGGCAGCAGGTCGCTAGGCTTGGCGATGTGAAAGGCACCAGAGGCGATAAACAAAATGTGATCGGTTTTCACGGGGCCATATTTGGTAGAAACCGTGGTGCCTTCAATGAGCGGTAGCAGATCACGCTGCACGCCTTCGCGGGAAACATCACCACCACGGGCATCCGAGCGGGCGCAAACCTTGTCTATTTCATCAAGAAAAACAATGCCGTGGTGCTCTACCGCTTCAATGGCTTTTTTATTGACCACCTCTTCGTCCAACAGCTTGTCGGCCTCTTCGGCGATCAACAGCTTATAGCTATCCGCCACCTTGACCTTGCGCTTTTTGGTGCGGCCACCAAAGGCGCTACCAAACATATCGCCCAGGTTCAGCATGCCCATGCCAGCGCCGGGTTGCCCCGGAATATCCATCATTTGCATGGGGTTCGAGGTGTCGGCCAGTTCCAGCTCGATCTCTTTTTCGTCCATCAACCCGTCGCGCAGCTTTTTGCGAAACATATCGCGGGTTTGCTCACGCGCCTCGGTGCCCGCCAGCGCATCAATCACCCGCTCCTCGGCGGCGGCGTAAGCCTTGGCCTCCACATCCTCGCGCATCCGTTCGCGGGTCATCAGAATGGCGCTGTCAATCAGATCACGAATAATCTGCTCCACATCGCGGCCCACATAGCCGACCTCGGTAAACTTGGTGGCCTCGACCTTGAGAAACGGCGCGTTGGCCAGCTTGGCAAGGCGGCGGCTGATCTCGGTTTTCCCCACACCCGTTGGCCCGATCATCAGAATGTTTTTTGGGTAAACCTCATCGCGCAAATCATCACTCAGCCTTTGCCGGCGCCAGCGGTTGCGCAGGGCCACGGCCACGGCGCGCTTGGCGTCGTTTTGGCCGATGATAAAGCGGTCAAGCTCGGATACAATTTCACGGGGGGTCAGGTCTGTCATGCTTTTTCCACATACGGAGGGAGGCGCTTTTTAAGCGGGAAATTCGGGAGGGTGTTCATGATAACGGCGCGAATGGGTGCCCACCATGTGCCCAGCACTGTGATGAATACGCCAAGAATTAACAGCGTGGACATAAGCGCCTTGAAGCTGCCGCCATCGCCCGAGAACACTGCATAGAGCAAATAGGCCATGTAAAGAATGCCCGCCGTCAGAAATGAGCGCCGGTCAATGATCAGCGCCACCAGCGAGATCAGCCCCAGCACGGCCGCGGTCAGGCCGTATTGGCCGCTGCTATACAGGCTCATGCCCACGGTGTTTACAATCGCCACCGCCGCCAGCACATGCAGCCAGAAGCCCGAGGCGGCAAAGCGGCTCACGCGGTGCGGATCTCGGGTATCAAACACCATCGCGAGAGCAAAAGCAGCAATGCCAAAGCCCAGCGTGGCCAGCGGAAAAAAGCTCTGGGTGTTAAGGTCAAACAGGCCCTCCCGTAGGCGCAGAAAGTCAATAACATTGGGGGAGATAATCGCGGCAATCGCCATCGCCACCCCCAGCCCGAACAAGCCAAAAAGGAACATCGCAAACGGCAGTTTGAACAGCGCAAACCAGCCCGCCATCGCGGCCATGCCGACAAGGCTGACATAAAGCACGCTATATTCAACGCCGGAAAGATCCAGCGGGTCTATCAGAAAGGTGCCGACAAAAACCGCAAGGTTGCTGGCAAAAACCGTGGCCAGCCAAATGCTTGGCAGGTTCATCCGCCGCTTTTTGGTGAAGTAAAACGCCGCGCCAAAGGCCATGGCCGCGCCGACAAACGGCACCAACGAGAAGTTCTGGAAAAATGCAGACATAACCATGATGCCGCTAAACAGCATGCCCAAGCCAACGGTCACAAAGATCTCGGCAAAGCCTTTGAACAGCTCGAACGGCTCGTCATCCTCAGGCATATGGGCGCGGTAGCCCTGCCTTGATTCAGCAAACACCTTCAGCCTTGCGGCCTGCGCTTCAGTGATCACATTTGCCGCCACCGCCGCGCGAATATCGTCCATTTGAAAATCAGGCATCGAGGCTTTCCACAATCATATTGCCATTGGTAAACACGCAAATTTCAGCGGCTATGGTGATCGCCTTGCGGGCAATTTCCTCGGCGTCTTTTTCACTGTCCATCATCGCCCGCGCCGCTGCCAGCGCAAAATTCCCGCCCGAGCCAACAGCCGCAATATCGTTTTCCGGCTCCAGCACATCGCCCGCGCCGGTGATGATAAACAGGTCGGCCCCATCGGTTACGATCAGCATCGCTTCAAGGTTTTTCAGGTATTTATCGGTGCGCCAGTCCTTGGCCAGCTCCACAGACGCCCGCGCCAGCTGCCCCGGTGAGGCCTCCAGCTTGGCCTCAAGGCGCTCCAGCAGCGTAAACGCATCCGCCGTGCTGCCGGCAAAGCCGCAGATCACATCATGCCCGCCGGGCGAAATGCGCCGCACTTTCCGCGCTGTGCCCTTAATCACCGTATTCCCAAGGCTCACCTGCCCGTCACCCGCGATCACAACCTTGCCACCCTTGCGCACCCCTACAATTGTAGTGCCGTGCCACCCCGGAAATTTACTGTCAGACATACACGTCTCCCACTGGTTTGAACTCTGATATATGGTGCAAACAGCCATATTGCCAGAGCAAGCGTTGCTTTTTCAGTTTTTTGGGCAAAGAAAATTACTTCCTATAAGTGTGATGTTCAACCTGAAAACAATCAAACAACGGAGCAGCACATGCGCGTATCCACCGGCAGATTTAACCTTAGCAACCTGTTTTTCCGCTATAATTTCCGCGCCGAGGTGCCAGACAACCCAAACAAGCGGGTTGTTGGGCGAAACCTGCTGCAAGTTCAGGCGCTTAAATCCGATGGCAGTACGTTATTCACGCTCTACAACACCCACCTCAAAAGCCATTTTGTGCCCTTTGGGCAAGATCCCGGAGCAGGTGCTGCCGCCACCAACGCCCAGCGCAAGCGCCAAGCCAAGGCGAGTGAGCGGATCATTTCCAGCCAAGAGCGGCGCGGCGGCATATTTATCCTGTTAGGCGATATGAGCGATCCTGGAACCTCGCCCGACATGGCCCCGATGCTGGTGGTCGATGGCGACCCGCGGCACAAATCATGGTGGCAACGGGTCCGAACACGGCCCTGCGTAGGTCGTGATCAAAATTTAGGCACTAACCTTGCATACGTTCCTTTAAACGGCCCAGCAGGATTTTTTCGTTTGGCATGCGTGGCACAATGCGCGCAAGCTCCTCTTGCGCGCCGGTATGGTCGAGCTTGGCCAGCAAGGCTTCGGTCCGATAGATGCGAATAAGCGCATCCTCGGGGTCAATTGAAATGCCAATGTCAAATAGCTCCAATGCGCGATCATAGTCCCGAATTTCGTAAAACCAACGCGCAACCATGCCGTTTGCCCGCCCAGCACTGCTCGGCGAGGCTTCAATCCAGCGGTTCAGAACCTCAAAAACCTTATCCTGATCGCCAATAAGCTTGGCGGCTTCAAGATAATGGTGCCAAAGCAGCCACGCGCTTTTGCCGGATTTGGACTGCTCGGTGAGCAAGTCAAACGCCTCTTCGGCCTTGCCGAGCTTAATCAGCGCATCCGCATGAATAAGCCCGAGCGTGTTATGCGGGTCCTCGGGGGCCATTTCGACAACGCGCAACACGCCCGCGAAATCCTTAAGGCCCTGCAGATACTGCGCATGCTCCAGCGTAAAATCCAACGCGGTTTTGGAAAAGTCCCCGAAGGCCTCAAAAAATGCATTGGCATCTTCCTGCGAGCCTTGCCGCACCTTAACCGCGCGCTCAACCGCCATAAGCGCGCCGCCGGTTTCAATGGCACTACGGTGGTCCTCAAGCGTCCATTCGGACTCCACATAGGCATCCACCATACGGTTGATATTCACCGAGACAATTTCATCGGTTACATGCACAAAGTCGTCAAGCCAAGTCATTTTCCGGTCACTCAAGCTGACCGATTCAAAACTTGGGTAATAAGTCACGTCCTTGCGCTTGGCGATCACGGTTTCCGCCGCCGTGCGCAACACCGATTTGGAATAGGAATTGGCCACAATCACATCATCGGTGCGATGGGTGGTTGCCAGCGGCACGGGTGAAATGGTGACGATAATCTGCACATTTTCCTGCCCGTGCTTCTGGATCAGGTCAACCGTTTTCTCCAAATAGGAATAGACCTCATCAAAAGACAGCACATGCAGCTTAAACCGGTCAGGCTCGTTGCGCAGCATGGTGGGCCGCGGCGATGAATTGAGGTAAAACCCCGTTTTGCTATCATACCAAACCTCAACCAAGCCAAGCGTAATAATAACAACCTGACACTCCATAAAGCTGCGATAAGCCGCCGTAATGGCTTTGCGCCGGTTTAGCACGGTGTCAAAATCGGTTGGCCGGATCGAACTGATCACGTGCATGTCGATATATTTGTTGTTTTGCGTTTCAACAATATGGTCTTTGGCCACAAAGTCCTGTTCGCCCAAGGCCCATGCAAACTCGTTATAAATCGAGGGCGTGCCAAAGTTGTTCACAATCCCTTTGTTCATGTCGGCAAATTCGGGCTTGTTAAACAGGTCCAACATCGGCAGTTGAAAGCCGCGCTGCTTTAAAACATGCTCGACATGGCGGGCAAAACACGAGCCAACGGTGAAGATTTTATCTTCGGGGTTTATCTGGAATGGCACCGCAAAGCCGGGCTTGGTAACGGGCTCCACTCGGTTTTTTTGAGTGCGGTTCCCCCATGTTGCAAATGGGTTGCCTTTGCGTTGTTCAACCGCTTGGGCACCAGAAAATTCTAACAACGGCATGTGTTTTCTCCGACATATTTACCTTTTTAGGTATAATACACGCAAAACAATAAGGACGGCAACCGAATTCAATTTCGCCTGCCGCCCCGGTTTTTTAATAAGCTGCTATTCGCCAAAGCCGTAAGTTTCGGTGACGAAATCAATGTCTTTGTCGCCACGGCCGGAAAGGTTGATCAGGATAGATTTTCCGGGGTGGTTTTTGGCTTCCCGCATGGCGAATGCCACCGCGTGGGCAGATTCCAGCGCCGGAATAATGCCCTCGCGGCGCGACAACTCATAAAACGCATCCAGCGATTCCTTGTCATCCGCCGAGGTGTAGGTCACGCGCCCTGTGCTTTGCAAATGCGCGTGTTCAGGCCCAACGCCGGGGTAGTCAAGGCCGGAAGCCAGCGTATTCACGGGGGCTGGCTCGCCGTTTTCATCCAGCAGCACCTTGGTGGCAAAGCCGTGGATCGCACCGTCTACCCCGTAAGTCAGCGTCGCGGCGTGGTCGCCGAGTTTGCTCGATGTCCCCATCGGCTCAACCCCGTAAAGCGCCACGTCTTCATCGTTGATAAAGCCTGAAAACAGCCCCATGGCGTTGGAGCCACCACCCACACAAGCCGCCACGATGTCAGGCAATTCGCCCGTCATCTCCATGAATTGCTCTCGGGCTTCCATGCCCACAACTTTCTGGAAATCCCGCACCATCATCGGGAACGGGTGCGGCCCCACCACCGAGCCGATGCCGAAAAGGGCACTATCGGCCTGCGCGATATAGCTGCCAAAGGCGCTATCCACCGCCTCTTTCAGGGTTTTTGCCCCCTCGGTCACCGGCACCACCGTGGCCCCCAAAAGCTTCATGCGCGTCACATTCGGGGCTTCCTTGGCCATATCGACCTCGCCCATATGAATTTCGCAGTCCATGCCAAAATAAGCCGCCGCCGTGGCCAAGGCTACCCCGTGCTGGCCCGCGCCCGTTTCGGCAATCAGCTTAGTTTTGCCCATGAATTTGGCCAAAAGCCCCTCGGCCATGCAGTGGTTGAGCTTATGCGCGCCGGTGTGGTTCAGGTCCTCCCGCTTGGCATAAATCTGCGCCCCGCCAGCGGCCTCCGACAGGTTTTTCAGGTAGGAAATCGGCGTCGGGCGGCCTTGGAAATGCTTGCGGATGTAGCGCAGCTCGTGCAGGTAATCAGCCGATTTGCTGAGCTTGTCATAGGCCGCGCGGATTTCCGCGAAGTGCGGCTCCAAGGGCGGGGGTAGCATCGCCCCGCCATAATTGCCGAAAAAGCCCTCACGGTTGGGCATGGATTTAAGATAGTCAGACATAGCATTTCCCTGTTGCTTGGTTGGTTTTGAGCTATCTTGCGTAAAACCAACCAAGCGTTCAAGGACATTATCGCCCGACCCGCAGCTCGTTGCCTTCGGGCCATTGCAACTCATAGGAAAGTTTGATCACTTTCTTGGCTTCGCTTTCCAGAGCGAATTCCCAAGCGATCACGCCGCGCCGCCCGTCTACATCGGTTAGCGTTGGGCGGGGGCGCGCTGACCAATCAACAATAAGCTCTTCCTGCTCAGACACCGGCACCCGGTCATAAAGCACCACATCCCATGCGCGGTTGCTCACGTTTTCAACATTCAGTTCATACGCCACCACGCGATCATTGCTGGTGGTGAGCACACCCGAAGAGCCATCTTCGCGCCGGAGCGTGGTGCGCCGCACCTGCAAGCCGTCAATTTTGCCAAAGCCCAAGCTGGCGGTGGCACCGGCGGCCACCATCTCGACCTCGCCAGCATCCACAAAAGCGCCGTCGCGAAAATAAGTGGCTTTGCCGGGCAGATAAGGCTCGGCGGTCTCGTTTTTCCATTCAGCAACCACAAACGCATCGCCGCCCATGCTGGCGCGGGCGGTGAGCGCCACGTCAAAGCTGTTATGGCTTAGCGCCACGGTAGTTTCCTCTGCGTCTCCGCGAATGACAGTGCCTGCGGGCAAGGTATAGGTAGCAGTGATGCCTTGAAAGTTGACCTCAGCACCCCTCATGCGCGCTGGTTCTTCAACGGCAACCACTTCAGGGGCTACATAAGCAAGGGAGCCCATATTATCTGCGCTCCGCATCTCCACAAGTGGTGGAAGGGCCACGTAGCGGGCAATATTGATATATGGCAGTGAAAATGAGCCATACGAAAACGGGTCCGCGGTGGAAACGGTCACCACCACATCCTGCCAATCCTCGTTGGTTTGCTGGGCTACGGTCACGCTGCGCGCCACTTTCAGGGTATTGCTTTCGGTATCAAGCATGAAGCGATACACCGGATACCAGCGCGCTTGCTCCACCACATAGCTGATCTGTAACGGCCCCGAGGCGGGCGCGGCGGCCTCTACCTGAAGCGCAATGCCGTAGCTCCAATCGGCGGGTTCAACCAGCCGCGCGAGGTCTTCCCGCGCTTTGCTCAAATCTTGTTGCAGCGCCTGCATATCGCGGCTGATCGCGGCCATTTCACTGCGCGCGGCTTGGGCATCTTGCAGGGCGGTCAGGGTTTCATTACCCACCAATGACACCAGCGCAGTGAGGGTATCCGTGGAGAGGGTTTGCGCCTCCAGCGCCGCCGCCGCCCCCTGCGCTTGCTGGGTGCCAATGGATTCGAGCAGCTTGATACGGGCATTGGCGGCGTTAATCACCAGCCCTGCGGCGGCGGACTCCGCCTGCTTCACGCGGATTTCCGCTTCGATCGACTCCACCGCGCTTTCCAGCGCTGCACGCCGCTCTAGCTGCTGGCCCTCAAGGCTGGGCCGCTGGGAAAGCAGCTGGCTGGCATTAACCACCAAGCCCTCGCCGCCCATAATTTGCAGGGTTTGCGCACCAAATTCATAGGGAATATCCGAGATCACCAAGCGGTGCTGCCCCGCTGGCACATCAAATGTCATTGTGCGGGTAATGGTGGCGCCCAGCCCATACACCGTGGCAGCGCTGACCGTGCTATCAAGGATAAATTCTTCGGCTAAAGCCCCGCTGGCCAAAAGGCTGAAAACGGAAACCGGCAATATATAACGCATAAATAACTCCTGTTGCATCTAACTCTACCTATGATACGGCCAGCAGATCACATTCCTTGGCAAAAGGCAGATGTTTTTTTAGCACCTCCCGGATTAGGCAAAAAATCGCGGCCTAGAGCAAACGTAGAGGCGCCGCGCGATAGAGCACCACATACAGCGCCCGCCGCGCCTAGCGCTTTACATTTCGCCCCGCAGCGCCCATATTTGGCTTGCACGCGAGGAGGTCTCGCGCGCATATCGCATTGCGGAGGACGCACGCTATGGGCAACACACGCCACAAACTTGCCGTTTTTATCGGCCGTTTCCAACCTTTCCACATTGGCCATCACACCGTTATTGCTTCGGTTGCGGGCAAGGCCGATAGCATGTTGGTGCTGATCGGCAGCGCCTACCGCCCCCGCAGTTGGAAAAACCCGTTTAGCTACCAAGAGCGCTATGATTTCCTGATGGAGGGCGTGGCGGGGATAGATATGCAGGTTGACGCCCTGCCGCTGGTCGATACCCTTTATAACGACCGCGCTTGGGCCACCAATGTGCGCACCGCCGTGCGCCTGCACATGCGCGCCAAGGGCTTGGACCCAGCGACCACCGACATTGCTTTAACGGGCTTTGAAAAGGATAAATCCTCGCAATATCTGCGCTGGTTTCCCGAGTGGGAAATGCTACCCGCCTCACCGCACCTGCACGAGGGCGAAATCATCAACGCCACCCAAATGCGCGAAATATTGTTCTTCGACGAGGGCGATGCGGCGGTAAAATTTGGCGCGGCGCAGGTTGCCACCGTGCGGCGCTGGATGGAAACTCATCCAGAGGACGCCGTGCAAATTCGGGATGAGGCGCGCTATGTGAAGGCCTATAAGGCCCGCATTGCCGAAGCCGAAAAGGTGTTTGGCTACCCGATTTCGGTGAACACCGTCGACGCCGTGGTGGTGCAATCGGGCCATGTGCTGATGGTGCAGCGAAAAGCCCTGCCCGGCAAAGGGTTGTGGGCGCTGCCCGGCGGCCATATTGACCGGGGCGAAAGCGCCCTCACCGCCGTTTTACGCGAACTTTACGAAGAAACCGGCCTTGATATGCCCAAAGGCGCGCTCGGCAGCCGCCTGACCAAACGGCAGGTGTTTGACCACCCCGAGCGCTCTGAAAAGGGCTGGGTGCGCACCGAGGCTTTTGTGTTCGAGCTGCAAGACCGCGCCAAAATGGAAAAGGTCAAGGGTGGCTCTGATGCGGCCATTGCCCGCTGGGTGCCGATCACCGAAATCACGCCCGACACCATTTTTGAAGACCATTTTGACATCATTCAGGCCCTCGTGCCCGATATGCCCTTTGCCTATTCCTCGATTCTGATGGCCCACGCCACCTAGTCGAAGACCCCTGTGCGCTGGGAGGTCCAGCGCGCGAAACGTCCATATCCGAGGAGGAACAGGACCATGACTGCCTTATTTGCAAACGCGCTGAATGCGCAAAACCCCATATTTGATAGCGACAGCTACAAATTTTCCCACGCGGGGCAATACCCTGCGGGCACCGAGATCGTGTCATCCTACATAGAGCCGCGCCGTGGCTGGAAGGGCATCAACGAGGTGCTGTTTTTCGGCCTGCAAATCGAGCTGGCCAAAATGGCGGCGCAGCCCATCACGCAGGCGATGATCAACGAGGCCGCACCGGTGCTGCAAGCCCACGGCCTGAGGGCACCATTGCCCCCGTTTCCGAGCCGCAAATGCGGTGCAAAATACCGACCCCGCCTGCTGGTGGCTCCCCTCCTTCATGGAAACCCGCCTGCTGCGCGCCGTGTGGTATCCCTCGACCGTGGCCCCGCTTTCCAATCACGTGATCAGCGAAATCTGCGCGCGGATGCTGCTGACCGATGGCACGGATGAAGGCGTGGAATTCAAGCTGCACGATTTTGGCGGGCTGGCGCACTTGGTTAGCTCGCAAGGCACCGACACTACCCCGGCGCTGATCTATGCCCGTAATTTCTACGGTGCCGATATGGCGGGTTTTTCCATCCCCGCCACCGAGCACTCAACCATGACGGCACTAGGAGAGGCGGGTGAACTTGAGCAAATGCGCAGCCTGCTGGCGAGTAACCCAAGCGGGTTGCTGGCCTTCGTGTCAGACAGCTACGACATGATGCGCGCGGTTAATGACTATTGGGGCCACGCCCTGCACGAGCAGGTGTTGCCCGCGACGGCATTCTGATTGTCCGGCCCGATAGCGGTGACCCGATGCAGATTGTGCCCGAGGTCATCAAAGCCGTGATGGCCCGCTTTGGCCACACCACCACCGTGCGAGGGGCTTGACCCGACCACCTAGGGAGTATTCGCGCCGCTGGGGCCAAGGTGCGACACCTGATGGCAGCGCATGAACTGCCCACAGCATTGGCACAGGACATCACCATAAGCTGGCAATCCTCTGTCCCCCCATTCGCCTTTGCCGTGCACTCCTCCGCCACTGCAGAAGACCTTCCGAGCGCGTCTTTTGCGGGCCGCAAGACACCTACCTCAATGTTATTGGCGAGACCGATATCCTCGCCCAAGTCAAAAACTGCTTCATCTCGCTGCTTACTGACCGCGCGATTCTCTACCGTATTCAAAACGGCTTCCCGCACCACCTCGTCGCCCTTTCCGCCGTGGTGCAGCGTATGGTCATGCCCGATGTTTCCGGCATTCTGTTCACCGCTGACCCAATTTCTGAAAACCGCAACACCTGTTCGATAGATGCCAGCTTTGGCCTCGGCGAGGCGCTGGTTTCGGGGTTGGTGAGCGCAGATCTGTATCGAGTGGACAAGTCCAGCGGCACCATTTTGGCCCGCCATAAGATATCGAATGGGCGCTAGTGGGCGACGATGAATTTCACGTCTTCCTGAACCTGTCGCATTTGCAGGTCATGACCGACCCAATGCCGCCACTTTTGATCTCTATCTAGAAGCATTTTTCGCCGATTGCGCTCAATGAAAACGGCGAATACCGCTACCTGCATGCCATTGGCGGGCGGCTTTATGGCGATATCAGCCCGCTACTGCGCCACCGTCGCTTTGGCAAAATGGTCATCAATATGTTGACCGTCGCTGACCAATTGGCCCAAGCCGCCGTGGCCGAGCTTGCCACCCGCCCCTCCCTTTTGGCGCGAGGCGAGCGCTTTAAGCCCGCGCGGCTGCTTTGGGCATTGCTGCCCACCCTTCGGCAAGTACCACTAAACCTGTTTTTCAAGCGCCCGAGGGCGCGGTGGCGGCCGCAAATGCGCAGATTGAGGCCTATGTGGCCCAAAACAAAGCCGAAATCTGCGCGGCAAAAACCGAAGCGGAAAAGCTGGATGCGGCGGTTAACGGGGCCGGAAAATGCCGAGCGGCTCACCGCGCTAGAGTGCGGGTTGGTCGGCAATGTAGTGACCGAAATTAACCTCGCTGTCGGTGATTTGGCCGATGACTTGCGGCGAGATCCGGCCCTGCTGGCCCAACTGAAGGCAGGCACCGGGCTAGGGGCCGCCACAGGGCGTGATGGTGCGGTTGCATGGGACGCATTTTGCTGGTGCTGATGGCACTGGCCATGTGGCAGGGAGAATTTAAGGCGGGGCTGCAAACCTCGAGCAAGCAATTGTTTAGTTTTTTGCCGATTCTGGTGATCATGATGTTGCTGGCTGGCTTTATAAATCTGGCGTTGGGGTGGCGGTTTTGATGATCTATGCCACCTCACTGGCCACGCTTTCGGTGCTGCGCATTCCGCTTGAGGCCGGGTTTTATGGCTGGCAGCCAACCATGCTGGCGCTGCGGTTCACGGCGCCATAATTCCGCCAGCCATGTAAAAAGGGCGCTCCTTGTGGCGCGCCCTTTTGTGTTTTTGGTAAGCTGTGCGCCTAGTCTTTACGCTTGGCCTTCGCCCAGAGCTTTTTGTTGGTCAGATAAAGCATAACCGCAAGGAAGCTAAGGAAGATTACGGCCACGAGGCCCGCTTTCTTGCGCTGCACCAGCTTAGGCTCAGCGGTCCACATCAGGAACGAGGCCACATCTTCAGACAGCGACTCAAGGTCGGTATCGGCGGCGGGCTCATACTCAACCAGCTCATCAGATAGCGGCGGAGGCATAGATATCCAACCACCCGGGAAGGCGGTGTTTTCATACAGGATCGTGCCAGCTTGCTCTTTTTCTTCACCGGTGTAGCCGGTAAGAATGGCCACGATATATTCTGGGCCACCAACGCCACGGAACAGCGGATTTACCACCAAGCCATAAGGGCCTTCAAAACCTTTGCGGGCTTTGGCCATCAGCGAAAGATCTGGTGCGCCGTCATATTGGCTGTCGCCGAATCTGTCTGACGGGATAGCAGGCCGAAAATCATCTACCTCGGGGTCAAAGGTCTCGAACTGGGCCGCATAGGCTTTTACCTGATCTTCGGGCAGCGCGGGGCCGCCCTCATCACCAAGGTTGCGGTAAGACACGAGATTAAGCCCGTGGCATGCGGCGCACACTTCCGTGTAAACCTGCAAACCGCGTTGCAATTCGGCTTCTTCATAGATGCCGAACATGCCCTCAAAGCTGAACGCCACATCGTGGATTGCGCCACCTTCGCTGGCCATGGCCGAAGCCCCAACACCCAGCGCCATACAGGCGGAAAGGATCGTTTTCTTAAACATTTTCAATGTCCTTTCTTACTCTGCCGGTTTCGGCGGATAGTGACTATCAAAGTCCGCTTCAATGGTTTCAGGCGGGGTTGTTGGCTTTTCGAACAAGCCAAGCAGCGGCAAAATCACCAAGAAGTAGCCGAACCAGTAAAAGGAGCCGTAAAGCGCCATGCTGGCATAGGGTTCTTCAGCGGGGCGCGAGCCGAGCCACATCAGGAACATGAAGTCAAACGCCAGAAGCCAGAAGAAGAACTTGAAGGCAGGGCGGAAGCGGCCGGAGCGGGTGCGGCTGGTATCGAGCCATGGCACCAGTGCCATCACAAAGATCGCACCAAACATCGCGATCACACCGAAGAACTTCGCATCAATGATGCCGCCAGTGATGAACGAGGCGAATTTCACGACCATAACATCAGCCGTAAACGCGCGCAGGATGGCGTAGAATGGCAGGTAATACCACTCTGGCACAATGTGCGGCGGGGTTTTAAGCGGGTTGGCCATGATGTAGTTATCCGGCTCGCCAAAGAAGTTTGGCATAAAGCCAATAACCGCAGCAAACACGATCAGAACCACCACCAGTGCGTAGAGGTCTTTGATCACAAAATAAGGCCAGAATGGCAGCGTGTCTTTCTCGACTTCGGCTTTGGAACCGCGACGCACCTCAACACCTGATGGGTTAGAGTTGCCCGTCGTGTGGAAGGCCCAAATGTGCAGCGCGACAAGCGCAACAATCACGAATGGCAGCAAATAGTGTAGTGAGAAGAAGCGGTTAAGCGTGGCGTTATCTACCGATGGTCCGCCAAGGAGCCAAGCTTGCAAGCTTTCGCCCACACCCGGAATCGCGCCGAACAGGCCGGTGATTACGGTCGCGCCCCAGAAGGACATTTGGCCCCATGGGAGCACATAACCGAGGAAACCCGTGGCCATCATTGCCAAGTAAATCAGCATGCCGATGATCCATGTTACCTCACGCGGGGCTTTATAAGAGCCGTAGTAAAGGCCACGGAAGATGTGCAGGTAAACCGCAATAAAGAACAGCGTCGCGCCGTTCATGTGGGTGTAGCGCAGTAGCCAGCCGTAGTTCACATCGCGCATGATGTGCTCAACCGATTGGAACGCCATGTTTACATTTGGCGTGTAGTGCATGGCCAAAATGATGCCGGTGATAATTTGCAAAACCAGCGTGAAAGCGAGCACAATGCCCCATATCCACATCCAGTTCAGGTTTTTCGGCGTCGGAATCATGATCGTGTCATAAACCAGCCCAATAATGGGAAGACGCTTGTGCATCCATTTTTCGAAGCCGGATTTCGGCTCGTAATGATCGTGTGGAATACCACTCATAATATCGCCCCTTACCCTAGTTTAATAACGGTGTCAGACAAAAACGTTGTCTGCGGAATGTCGAGATTGCGCGGGGCTGGCCCCTTGCGAATGCGGCCAGCGGTGTCGTAGTGCGAGCCATGGCATGGGCAGAACCAGCCGCCAAATTCGCCAGCGCCATCGCCGAGCGGAATACAGCCAAGATGGGTGCAAACGCCGATCATCACCAACCACTCGCCCGCTTCATCAGCGGTGCGGTTTTCGTCAGCAGCATCTGCGCCGGGCTTGTTAACGTTTTCAGCGTCTTGGTCGCGCAGGTCAGCCAAAGGCACGGCACGGCCGGCTGCAATTTCTTCGGGTGTGCGGCGGCGCACAAATACCGGCTTGCCGCGCCACTTTTTCGTGATCTGCGTGCCGGGCTCAATGCCGGAAATGTCAATTTCAATTGACGCAAGCGCCAGCACATCGGCACTGGCATTCATTTGGTCGATCAACGGCCAAACAGCGGCACCAACCGCGACGGCCCCAGTTGTGGCGGTCGCGACATAAAGAAAATCGCGGCGTGAGCCTGAGTCTTCTGCGTGAGACAATGGACGTCCCCCCTTGCTGTTGCCCGGTTCCCGGGCTTGAAAAACACTATGAGCCCGCAGATTGCAGGCATTGCCCGCATCGAATACACCCGAGATGGCGTGCGGTCCAGCGGACTTTGCGACGCATCCCTAAAGAAAGTGGAAATATTGACCCAAAAACTTCGAATTGCTGCGTTTCAGCCCGATATTGCACCGAATCTCGGCACAATGATTCGCCTCGCCGCCTGCTTTGACGCCGGCATAGATATAATAGAGCCGTGTGGATTCCCGTTTTCGGTGAGAGCACTGCGCCGTTCCGCGATGGATTATGCCGATATTGCCGACATCACCCACCACGCTTCATGGCTCGCATTTCAAGCCAGCCACACAGGCCGCGTTATTTTAATGTCAACCAAATCCACCACGCCTTTGTGGGATTTCAGCTTTGAGGCCGGGGATACCCTGATGCTGGGCCGCGAAAGCGCGGGCGTGCCAGAGGATGTGGCGGCGGCCTGTGATGCTCGCCTGCTCATCCCGATGCCCGGCGGCGGGCGGTCGCTGAATGTAGCCGTGTCAGCGGGGATAGCTCTGGGCGAGGCCACGCGGCAGCTACGCCCCCGATAGCACAAGCAGGGCCGCGCGCATCTGAAAATAGGCAATCATGGTTTCAAACATCATCCGCCAAAACAGCTCCAGCATCAGCACAAGCGCCCCCGTGCCTGCAATTTGCTTACTCCGGCTTTCGGCAGATTTAAGCAGCGGCCCCAGCTTTTTCCACAGATACACCGCCAGAATTGGCATCAGCAGCACGCCCACATAATAGCAGGCCACCAGCACCTCGGGAGTGATAAAGCTCTTGAATGTCAAAAAATCGATCATACCCCCATTGAGCACTTTCAAAGCCAAATCGCAACCCGCAGGGTGCCGTACGCCGCGCGCATATATGCCGGATATTTTGCCTCGATATCCACCAACCCGCCGCTTTTTTGCAAGATCCTTGCATATTTCGCGAAATCGCCAAATTTGCTTGCGAAACCGCCCGCTTCCCCGCATCTTGAGGGCAAATTCTTATGGAGAAGCCCAATGCTCGATAAAACAGACCTTGCCAGCAAGCTCAAAGACCCGTCGCTCCTGATTACCGATGCCTATATCGCAGGCGAATGGGTGGCCGCCGATAGCGGGGCCACGCTCAACGTCACCAACCCCGCACGCGGTGATGTCATCGCCCAAGTCGCCGATTGCGGTGTGGCGGAAACCACCCGCGCCATTGATGCGGCTTACACCGCGCAAAAACCATGGGCCGCCCGCACCGGCAAAGACCGCGCCGCCGTGCTGCGCCGCTGGTATGAGCTTATGGTCGAAAACGCCGACGATCTCGGCGCGATTCTGACCGCCGAAATGGGCAAGCCCCTGCCCGAGGCAAAAGGCGAAATCCTGTATGGTGCCAGCTTTATCGAATGGTTTTCCGAAGAGGCCAAGCGGGTGTATGGCGAAACCATTCCGGGCCATCAGGAAAGCAAGCGCATTGTGGTGCTCAAGCAGCCCGTGGGCGTGGTGGCCTCGATCACCCCGTGGAATTTCCCCAACGCCATGATCGCCCGCAAGGTTGGCCCCGCGCTGGCCGTGGGCTGTGCTTTTGTCGCCAAACCCGCCGCCGAAACCCCGCTTTCGGCGCTGGCCATGGCGCTTCTGGCCGAGCGCGCCGGCGTGCCAAAAGGCGTGTTTTCCGTGGTGCCCTCCAGCCATGCGGCTGACATCGGCAAAGAATTCACCTCCAACCCCAAGGTGCGCAAGCTCACCTTTACCGGCTCCACCAATGTGGGCCGCATTCTGCTCGCCCAAGGGGCCGAACAAGTGATGAAAATGTCCATGGAGCTGGGCGGCAACGCGCCCTTCATCGTGTTTGACGATGCGGATATTGACGCCGCCGTCGAAGGCGCAATGATCGCGAAATACCGCAATAACGGCCAAACCTGCGTCTGCGCCAACCGGATATACGTGCAAGACGGCATTTATGACGCCTTCGCCGCCAAGCTCGCCGAAGCTGTGGGCAATATGAAGGTCGGGGACGGCTTTGAGGCTGGCACCATCGCTGGCCCCCTCATTACCCAAGCCGCTGTTGAAAAGGTCGAGGCCCATATTGCCGACGCCACCGCCAAAGGCGCAACGGTGACAACAGGCGGCCACCGCCATGCCCTTGGCGGCACCTTCTTCGAGCCAACCATCCTTACCGGTGTCACCCGCGATATGATCGTCACCAATGACGAAACCTTCGGCCCTGTCGCACCGCTGTTTCGCTTCACCGACGAAGCCGACGTGATCGAGCAAGCCAATGACACAATCTTTGGCCTCGCCAGCTATTTTTATGCCAACAACCTGAGCCGTGTATGGCGCGTGGCCGAGGCGCTGGAATATGGCATGGTGGGCGTTAATACCGGCCTGATTTCCACCGAGATTGCCCCCTTTGGCGGGGTCAAGCAATCGGGCCTCGGGCGCGAAGGCTCGCATCACGGGGTCGAGGATTATCTGGAGCTGAAATACATCTGCATGGAAGTTTAGCGCGCATAAGTTGCGCCCGCAGGCCGGGTTGGCTAAGATCGGGCGCAACACATTGAGGGCAGCATGGCGCAAACAACACAAATGAATTCGCGAGTCGCGGGTTATATTTTGGCCTTTATGGCGGTGGTATTTTCGGCGGTCGGCGGCATTTTTTGTATTTCTCGTTTGGTTTCAGCAACAACGCCCGAGCCGCCACCGGTAAGGTGGTGAGCGTGTCAGCAAACTATAGCGACGGCTCGATCACCTATCAGCCCACCATTGCCTTTATTGATGCACAGGGTGCCAAGCAAACGGGCGAGACCTCCTATAGCTATAGCTGCAATGACCCCCCGCCCGCCAACCGTGCGGCAGCGCTAGCGGGTTTTGGTGCCATGCTTACCAATAGCTAAAGCGCAGCTCTTGCGGGGCGAGGCAAATTTCATCGCTACAGGCTTGCAGCACCAGCACCACCTCGTTTGCCCCTGCGGCCAAGGGGGCGCTTAGGATTAACGCGCCGTCATACAGCGCCAGCGGGGTGGTGCTGTTAAAGGCCAGCGTGGTCACCAGCGGTTCGGGATAGGCCTCGGCCCCCAGCGGGGTGCCGTTCACTTGTAGTTCGGTCGGGATAAAGTAATCTTCCAGCGGTACATGGGCATTAATGTGCCAGCCCTCGGCCACGGCAATGGTAAAATCAACTTTGCCCGCCGCACGGTTTAGGCGCGCCTGCACCCGCACCGCCCCGTTGGCCACAGCGCGCAGGGGGCCGGTATCGCCACGATTTTGCGCATCCACCGCCGCCAACGCCGCCGCGCGCTGCTCGGGGAAGGTTAGCGCATGGCCAGATAGCGCATCGGCCAAGGCGGCGGCATGTTGGATAAAATCCACCTCGACGCCGCGCCGCGCCAGCGCCGTGAGCAACCATTGCGCTTGGGCATTTCCCGATGGCACCTCGCCATCATCCATCTGCACAAACGGCCCCAGCCCCTCGGGGATTTCCTTCATCCGAAACACGCCGTTTTCCTCTAGAAAATGCGCACGCATATAGCGGGCAATGCGCTGGGCCTCGGGCAACCAGCCGCCCTCAGGGTCGGCATCATGCAGGGCGACAAGGGCGCGGCCAAAGCCGGTATAATCAGGCAATTGCGCTGGAATACTGGCCGCACCAGCGATATAGGCACGAAAATAGCCCTCGCCATTTTGCATATTCTTCATAATAAAGCGCGCCGATTTTTGCGCAGCGGCAAGGTAAGCGGGCTGGTCAAAAGCCGCTGCCCCCGCGACCAGAGAAATGATCATTTCGGCATTCCAGCCCATCAGGATTTTCTGGTCAATATGGGGCCGGGTGCGAGCCATGCGGGCAAGGCGAAGGGTTTCCAGCCCCGCATCGAGCCGCGTTTGATCGGCCACATCCCCGATAATGCGCAGGGTGCTTTCGCCATCAAACGGGCCGTTTTCGGCTATATTCAAGGCGTTTAGCAGGAAATCCGCCTCATCGCCCGTAGCGGCGCGGAGGCGCTCAGGCGTCCAGGTATAGTAGAAACCTTCGACATATTCACCGGCCTCATTCAGCGAATCCGCGTCTTCCGAGGCGAAAAACCCGCCGGCTGAAGCCTGCATATCGCGGAGCACGTAGTCAAAGGTCCGCATGGCGGCACGGGCATAGGCGGGGGTGGCTTGCAGGCCATTTAGGCGGGTCAGCAGCCTGCTGATCAGCGCCTGATTATAGAGCATTTTCTCAAAATGCGGCTCGGCCCATTCGTTATCTACAGCATAGCGATGAAAGCCGCCGCCCGCTTGGTCATGAATCCCGCCATTCACCATGCCGGTGGCGGCAAGCTGCACCGCTTCCAACAGCGCGCTGTCCACATTGCGCTCGGCTTGGTCGAGCAGGTAAAGCAGCCGGGATTCCTGCGGGAACTTCGGGGCGACGCCAAATCCGCCATTGAAATCATCCATCTGGGTCAGCATCCGCTGGGCCACCGCATTGGCCAGTTCGCGGGTCAGGGGCCGCGCCCGCGCCTTTCGGCTAAGGTATTCGCGCACCACATCGCCCAGCGCTTGGGCGGTGCCTTCGATGCTGGTGCTGTCCTCCAACCACAGACGGTTTAGCTCGCCCAGCACCTCGAGAAACGTATCGCGCGGGAAATACCCACCGCCATAAAACGGCGCGCCTTCAGGGGTGAGAAACACCGAATTAGGCCAGCCGCCACCGCCCGTGGCGGTTTGGGTAACCAGCATAAACTGCTCGTCAAGGTCGGGGCGCTCCTCGCGGTCCATCTTGATGGAGATGAAGTTTTCATTGAGAAACGCGCCGACCTCCGGGTCCTCAAAGCTTTCTTCCGCCATAACGCGGCACCAGTGGCAAGAGGCATAGCCCACCGACAGAAATATCGGCTTATCCTCTGCCCGCGCCTTGGCAAAGGCGGCCTCGCCCCACGGATACCAGTCCACACTGTTATACAAATGCTGCAAAAGATAGGGGGACCCTTCCCCTAGCAGGTGGTTGGGCGCACGCTCCCCGGCTGCCAGTGGGCTGGTGAAAAGCAAAGCGATCAGGGCGAGAATGCGCATAGGGTCCTCCGGTTTTCGAGAGCATAGCACAGGGGGGCTGCCGCCGCCCTCACGTCTGCGCGATTAGCCGCATTATAATCCCCGTATCCTCGGGGTAGCTTTGCTCTAATGCGGCCATAAAAGCCTCATCGGCCACGGCAATACGCAAAAACCCGAGCGCAAACGGGTCGTCTTTCATGGTTTCCCAGCGCGAGGTCAGTGCCTGCGCCTCCACCGCCCCCTGAAACCCCGTAAAGGAAGAACCGCCGCCATAAGCCTGCACCCGCCCTAGCCCGTTATCCACCTCAGGTAGCCCTAATTCAGCCAGCTTTTCAAGGCGATAGCGGGCTGTGCTTGCCCATTGGTCAAAATCCACCACCACATGCGCGGTGTTTTGTGCCGCCAGCAGGTGGTCCTTAAAGCGCATCATCTCAAACACAACCCCGTTGCTGATATCCAGCGCTGTCGGGTCTGATTTAGGGTTCATAAGCCGCATAAGCCGGATGAAAGACGGCAGCCAGTTTACAAAACTGCGGGTCACCAGCACCTCGCGGTCAAAATCCGCATCGGGAAATTGCGGTGTCAGCTCGCCCGCATGGAAACCCGCCTCATAGGAGACCAGCACAAACGGGTGTTTTTCGGGGGTTAGCCACGCCTCCAGCGCCAGCTTCAGCGGGCCGCCCTTGCCCGCAAGCCTCCCGTTTAACTCCGATTGCCCGCAGGTGCGCAGCGCCGAGCGCCGCATGGTGCAGCTGTTGAGAAACACCGTATCAACGCGGCCCGCATTGCGCAGAATCCAGTTAATCACCGCGTGCTGCCCACTGCGCCGAATGCCCAGCACCCGCATACGGCCATCGGCCGCCGCGTATAGCTGCTGTTCGAGCGCCGCGAAAGGCTGGTCCGGCATGGGTTAAACCTTGCGGGAGATCATCAGCTTTTTCACCTCGGCAATAGCCTTGGCGGGGTTTAGCCCTTTGGGGCAAGAGCGGGTGCAGTTCATAATCGTGTGGCAACGATAAAGCTTGAACGGGTCCTCAAGGTTATCAAGCCGCTCGCCGGTGGCCTCGTCGCGGCTATCGATGATCCAGCGATAGGCGTGCAGCAGGGCCGCTGGCCCGAGGTAGCGGTCGCCATTCCACCAATAGCTGGGGCAACTGGTAGAGCAGCTCGCGCACATCACACATTCATAAAGGCCGTCGAGCTTTTTCCGGTCTTCAATGCTTTGCCGCCACTCTTTGGGGGGGCGGTTGGTTTTGGTTTCCAGCCACGGCATAATGCTGGCATGCTGGGCGTAAAAATGCGTCAGATCAGGAATAAGGTCTTTGACCACCGGCATGTGCGGTAGCGGATAAATTTTTACGTCACCCTTCATTTCGTCCAGCCCATAAAGGCAGGCAAGGGTGTTAATCCCGTCTATATTCATCGCACAAGAGCCACAAATGCCCTCGCGGCACGAGCGCCTAAAGCTCAGCGTCGGGTCGATCTCGGTTTTGATCTTGATCAGCGCGTCCAGCACCATGGGGCCACAATCAGCCACATCAATGTAATAAGTATCAATGCGGGGGTTTTCCCCCGAATCAGGGTCAAAGCGATAAATTTTCACCGCGCGCACGTCTTTGCCCTCGGGCTTTGGCCAGATTTTGCCCGCCTTCATGCGCGAGTTTTTTGGCAGTGTAAATTCAACCATGGTCCATATTCCTTATGGCGGGGTTTATTGCGGGCTCAGCGAAGAGATCAGCGTGCCGCCCTTGGTGATAAACAAAATCGCCCGCTCGCGCTGGGCAGAGTCAAGCGTCACCCAGATGTTTTGCTCATCGGGGGTTAGCTGTAGATAATCAGGGGCGAGGCTGGTGACTGCGCCGGTTTCAACACAGGCCGAGAGCGCCAAGGCTGCCATCAGGAAAAACGATTTTTTCATTACATATTTTCCACGATTTGGCCATTGGCGACGAGCTCGCTCATGCAGGCCTCATAGGTTTGCGCCCTTGGTTTAGGTGTCAGGTTTATATTGATTCCGAGGCCAAAAGACGGCCCCGATATTGAATTAACCCCCGCAGTGGCGCTGCCCGAAACCACCTGCGCGGCCTCGTCGGCTTGTGCTTGGCACATCGAAATGGCCTCACCGCGACTCATGGTGTCCAATGTGGGTGTGCAGGCGGCGATCACCAAAATTGAGAATGCTAAAATGTGTTTCATAATATGCTCCGTAGGTTAATACACCCGCTTTTTGGGTGCCAACCGCTTCACCTCGATTCCACCCTCGGATTCGGGGGTGAGCGGGTTCACGTGCACATCACGATAGCTCAGTTTCACCTTCCAGTCATCCCCGACGGTCGCAAGGCTGTGCTTGCGCCAATTTTTATCGTCCCGATCGGGGAAATCCTCATGGGCATGCGCCCCACGGCTTTCCTTGCGGGCCTCGGCAGAAACGATGGTGGCCAAAGCATTGGGCATCAGGTTGCCCAGCTCAAGGGTTTCCATCAGGTCGGAGTTCCAGATCATAGAGCGGTCGGTGACATGTAGATCGTTCATCTTTGCCGCTACTTTATCCATTTTCTCACAGCCCTCTTTCAGGCTTTCCGAGGTGCGGAACACGGCGGCATCATTTTGCATGGTTTTCTGCATTTCAAGGCGCAGTTCGGCGGTTGGCACCGCCCCGCGCGCATGGCGGATATCATCAAAGCGCGCCATGGCGGCCTCTACCGAGGCTTCATCAAAGGCTTGGTTGGGCGCGTGGGCATCTACGATTTCACCCGCCTTAATAGCAGCTGCGCGGCCAAAAACCACAAGGTCGATCAGCGAGTTCGAGCCAAGGCGGTTGGCCCCGTGCACCGAGGCGCAGCCCGCTTCGCCCACAGCCATCAGGCCCGGTTGAATCGCATCATGATCATCGGCGGTCGGGTTTAGCACTTCGCCCCAATAATTGGTCGGAATACCGCCCATATTATAGTGAACCGTTGGCAGCACCGGAATCGGCTCTTTGGTCACATCAACACCCGCAAATACTTTGGCGCTTTCCGAAATACCGGGCAGGCGCTCGGCCAGAGCTTCGGGCGGCAGATGGTCCAAGTGCAAGTAAACATGGTCTTTATTCGGCCCAACGCCACGCCCTTCACGAATTTCAATCGTTGAGCAACGCGACACCACATCCCTTGAAGCAAGGTCTTTATAGGTCGGCGCATAGCGCTCCATATAGCGCTCGCCCTCGGAGTTGGTCAGGTAGCCGCCTTCGCCGCGCGCGCCTTCGGTTATCAGCATGCCTGCGCCATAAATGCCGGTGGGGTGGAATTGCACAAATTCCATATCTTGCAGTTTCAGGCCCGCGCGCGCCACCATGCCACCACCATCGCCGGTGCAGGTGTGAGCCGAGGTGGCGCTGAAAAACGCACGGCCATAGCCGCCCGTGGCCAGCACGGTCATTTTAGCGTTAAAGCGGTGCAGGGTGCCATCATCCAGCTTCCAAGCCAGCACGCCCTGAATCGCGCCATCAACGCCGCGCAGCAGGTCGATCACGAAATATTCGATATAAAATTCAGCATTGTGCTTCAGGCTTTGGCCATAAAGCGTGTGCAGCATGGCGTGGCCGGTGCGGTCAGCCGCCGCACAAGTGCGCTGCACGGGGGGGCCTTCGCCAAATTCGGTGGTATGGCCGCCAAAGGGCCGCTGGTAAATCTTGCCTTCTTCGGTGCGGGAAAACGGCACGCCGTAATGCTCCAGCTCATACACCGCCTCGGGGGCGTGGCGCACGAGGTATTCCTGCGCGTCCATATCGCCGAGCCAGTCAGAGCCTTTTACCGTGTCATACATATGCCACTGCCAATTATCCGGCCCCATGTTGGACAGGCTGGCTGCAATGCCACCCTGCGCCGCTACGGTGTGGCTCCGCGTCGGGAACACCTTGGTTACGCACGCGGTTTTCAGCCCTTGTTCGGCCATGCCCAGCGTGGCCCGCAAGCCAGCGCCACCAGCGCCCACAACCACCACGTCATATTCGTGGTCAATAAATTCATATGCAGCCATGATACTTTTCCTTACTCAACCGCCAAATGCGATTTTGGCGATTGAAAACACGCCGGTTACGCCGATCAGCGTGGTAAACATTGTGTTAACGAGCAGCGAGATGGTGACGGCGGCTTTGCCATGCACATAATCCACAATCACCTCCTGCAAGCCTTGCCGCAAGTGAGACATGATGGTGATGAAGAACAAGATCGCGACCAGCGCATTCACCGGATGCGCATACACCGCGCGCACATCGTCAAAATCGCCGCCGATAGAGCGCAGCAGCGGGAAGATAAACAGGAACACCAGCGGAATAAGCGCCACGGCACCGAGCCGCTGCTTCCACCATTCCATGGTGCCATCTTTAGCCGAGCCGAGGCCCTCTACCCGCTGTCTATCTGTTTGATATCGCATCAGATTACCCCCACTACAACTAAAACGCCGATCACGGTGAGCACCACCGAGCCAGCCATAACCGCAAGGCCCGATTTGAAGGCCGTGTTAAGGTCTAGCCCCTTGCCGGCATCCCAAAACAAGTGCCGGATACCGTTGCAAAAGTGAAAGCTCAGCGCCCAGAGCGAGGCGATCAGAATGAATCCGCCGACGACCGAGGTCATTACCGCGTTGGCAACTTCGAAATACGCTTCATTGATCGCCAGCGCCAAAAACCACCACGTGATCATGGTGATGCTCACCGCCAAACCAACGCCGGTAATCCGGTGCGTGATGGAAAGAACCATCGTCCAGAGCGGGCGGTAAATGGAAAGATGGGGGGAAAGCGGGCGGTTGCCCCGGTTCACATCTGCCATGGTATCTCCTGACTATTTTCGGCCCAAAGCGCACTCTGAGTCCAATTTGCCGCAGGTTTACGCAATTTCCCCTTTCGGGCAAGTTAATTCGGCCCGATGTATCCCGAAGTATTCAGATTGCGATCAGATTCACACATATGTGATCACTTAAAAATTTTATGTGATCACATATTAGCCAGATCTATTGGCATGCGGAAACGGCTTGAGCGCATCGCCAAGAAAATTGACCAACTCCCGCCAGCCATCGCCTCGGCCAAGGTCCATTTCCAGCAGGTCATCGGGGCGGTTGGCGAAATAAGCGCGTATGGCGGTGTTTTGCGCCTCATACACCTCCCGATAGCGAGATTCATGGCCGGAAAGCCGATCTACCCCATACATCCAGCGCCGCAGCGGGTTGTTTTGATCCGGGAAATAGCGGCGATAGCTGTCGAGCCAGCTCTCGGTGCTGCGGGTGGTCAGAATAAACTTTGCGCCAGGATGGGCGGCATCAAACTCGCGGTAAAGAAAGGCGCAGGGGGAGTCCTGAATCGCATCCAGCCCCGCCACCACATCCAGCACCTTTTCCACTATCTCGGGGCGTGGGTCCGGCACCTGCCAATTCACATGCGCGTTGAGCGGCGTGATGGCATCCCCCACCTTATAGCCCAGCGCCTGCAAAGCTTTGGCCAGCGAGCTGGTGCCGGTTTTTTGAAACCCAACGCAAAAAACCTTGGTCATCTCGGCATTAAGGCCCAATAATCGAGGTCCAGCAACAAGTGCGCAGGCGGTTTTCCATCCAGCTTTTCAAGGCTCTGCCCCGTATCGCCGGTATAGGCCTGCAAGCGCAGCCTAATCGCGCCAATGCCACCAATTTCCGCCTTGTCGAGCACAGTTGACCGCGCCCGCACCGTATCACCGGCAAAGCAGGGGTTGGTGTGGCTGCCAGCATTGATCGCCACAACCATTTGCGCATTGGCAAGGCCATTAAAGCTGAGCGCGCGGGCCATGGAGATAACGTGGCCGCCATAAATCAGCCGCTTGCCATCGGGGCGCTGGCTGGCGTCAAAATGTACTTTGGCGGTGTTTTGCCAAAGCCGCGTGGCGATCATATGTTCGGCTTCTTCAATGGTGACGCCGTCGACATGGTCGATTTCTTCACCGATTTCATAATCGGCCAACCGGTGCTTTTCCCCCGCCTGCGCGAAGTTATAGCCGCTGAAATCCAGCCCCTCGGGGAGGGGCAGTTCGGCGGGGGCCAAGGCCGCTTTCAACTCGGGAATCACCGTTTTGGGCGCGGCGGCGTCTATATCCCGCTTTTTCACCATCACCCAGCGCACATAGCTCAGCACTGCCTCGCCGCGCTGGTTGGTGCCGGTTGAGCGCACCCAGACCACGCCGTTTTTACCGCTGGAATTCTGCTTTAGCCCGATGATTTCAGAGCGGGTGCTTAAGGTATCCCCAGCGTAAACCGGCTTGAGGAACAGGCACTCCGCATAACCAAGATTGGCCACCGCATTCAGCGAAATATCCGGCACGGTTTTGCCAAACACAATGTGAAAAGCGGCCAGATCTTCCAGCGGGCTTTCGGGCAACCCGCAGCCCCGCGCAAATTCATCGGAAGAATACAGCGCAAATCGGGTAGGATACAGCCCCGTGTAAAGCGCCCGCTCACCATGGGTGACGGTGCGCGGGGTGGCGTGCTCGAACACCTGCCCGATGTGGTAATCCTCGAAAAAATACCCTGTATTGACCTTGCTCATAGCTGCCCCAGCTTCAGGTCAGGCGTGTAGTCGCCCTCATAGTCCTTCACGACCGCCTGCGCACAGCGCACCACGCCGCGCTTGGCGTCAAACGTCATCACAGGGTCCCCCTGTAAGCGCCAGCCTTTGGCCAGCGCCTCGGTTATTTTATGGCAAAATGCGGAAGTATCGTCTTCGGTCAGTAGTCTATACGCCAGCATAATATCCTCTTATCCAGCAAAGGGGTTAGGGCCAAGCCAGATGTGCAGGCCGGAAATAACGGCAAACACCACAGCGGAAATGACCAGCAGTTTAATGTCGCCCTTGGCGGGGCCGGCCTCGGGCTTGTCCCACGCGCCATCTTGCAGGTTGATCAGCAGCATTTCTGCCAGCGCCCAAGCGCCCATGCCACCAAACAGCACAATCGATGCCACATCGCCATTCACTAACAGGTGGGCAATCATCCACACCACCACGCCCCACAGCATAGGGTGGCGCAGCCATGTGCGGGCGCGGCCCTTGGATTTACCCATGCCCATCAGGATAACGGCGATGATCATTAATGTGTTGTTCACATGCCGCGCCCAGCTTGGCAGGGTGTAGATAAACTCGACCGGCGCGGCGCGGTAGCCGATCACCATCAACACAATTGAGCCGACAATCAGCAGGCTCATAATGCCGCGCGCGGGGCCAGCGCCCAGTTTGGCATCCATGCCCTTGCGGATATTCGGCGCAAGCCGTTTGAAAAAATGCGCGATTGCCCAGAGCGCAAGCCCCGCTATAAGTATGCTCATGATTTTCCCCTAGTTTTTCATTTTGGAGATCATATCGGCCTTTGCCAGCAAACGCACGGCATTTTCTACATGCAGGTTTTCGACAATTTTGCCATCTACCACGGCCACGCCAGAAGCGCCCTCAAAGGCCTCTATATAGCGGCGCGCAAGGGCCAGCGCCGCATCGTCGGGCGCAAACACCTCATTCGCCGCCTCGATCTGCGCCGGGTGAATCAGGGTTTTGCCATCAAAGCCCATTTCAAGGCCCTGTTGGCACTCGGCCCGCAGCCCGTCCTCATCCTTAAAGGCATTATAAACACCATCAACGCACACCAAACCATGCGCCCGCGCGGCCAGCAGGCAGAGCGAAAGCGCAGTCATAACCGGCGCGCGGCTCGTGGTGTGGCTGGCGAAAAGCTCTTTCACGAGGTCATTGGTGCCCATCACAAAGCCCTCGAGCTTTGGCGTGCTGGCGGCAATTTCTTTGGCATTCAGAATCCCCATCGGGGTTTCCATCATCGCCCAGAGCCGCGTTTCGCCCTTCAGGCGGGCCGCAATCGCCCGAAGTTCATCCGGCCCGTTGACCTTAGGCACCAAAATCCCGTCTGGCTCCGCTGCTATCGCATCTTCAAGGTCGCCCTCGCCCCATTCGGTATCCAGCCCGTTAACCCGTATCAACCTTTTGCGAGCGCCATAGCCGCGCTGCACCATTTTACACACCAAATCCCGCGCGGCCAGCTTGTCCTCCGGCGCCACCGCGTCTTCCAGATCAAAGATAAGCGCATCGGCGGCCAAGGTTTTTGCCTTTTCCAGCACGCGCTCGCGGGAGCCGGGGAGGTAAAGCACAGAGCGGTAAGGATGGGACATAGCGGGCCTCTTCAATGATGTTGCAGTGCAGCACTCTAACGGGGCTTTGGGCAAAAACAAGTGTTTTTGTCAAGCATCCGAGGCTTGCGGAGAATCGAAAATAGGGATAATCCGGTGGCGAAATCAATGAAACTCCAGGAGAGTATACAATGGCACGCGCAAAAATCGCCCTGATCGGGGCCGGACAAATTGGCGGGACTTTGGCACATTTGGCAGCCATGAAAGAACTGGGCGACGTTGTCCTGTTTGATATTGCCGAAGGCATTCCACAGGGCAAAGCGCTCGATATCGCCGAGAGCGCGCCGGTAGACCGCTACGACGCTGCCATGAGCGGTGCCAACGACTATTCCGCCATTGCCGGCGCCGATGTGTGCATCGTAACCGCCGGTGTGGCGCGCAAGCCCGGCATGAGCCGTGATGATCTCTTGGGCATTAACCTGAAGGTTATGAAATCGGTTGGCGAGGGCATTGCCGCCCACGCGCCAGATGCGTTCGTGATCTGCATAACCAACCCGCTGGACGCCATGGTTTGGGCGCTGCGCGAGTTCTCTGGCCTACCCCATAACAAAGTTTGCGGCATGGCCGGCATTCTGGACAGCGCCCGTTTCCGCCATTTCCTTGCCGACGAATTCGACGTGTCGGTGAAGGACGTAACCGCCTTTGTGCTCGGCGGCCACGGCGACACTATGGTGCCACTGGCGCGCTATTCCACCGTTGCCGGCATTCCACTGCCCGACCTGATCGAAATGGGCTGGACCACGCAAGAAAAGCTCGACGCGATTATCCAGCGCACCCGTGATGGCGGTGCCGAAATTGTTGGCCTACTCAAAACCGGCTCGGCATTTTACGCCCCTGCCGCCTCCGCCATTCAAATGGCCGAAGCCTATTTGGGTGACCAAAAGCGCCTGCTGCCCTGTGCCGCTCACGTAGCTGATGCTTACGGCCTGAAAGACACCTATGTGGGCGTCCCGACCATCATCGGTGCCGGTGGCATTGAAAAGGTTGTGGAAATCAAGCTCAACGCCGAAGAGCAGGCGATGTTTGATAAATCTGCCGCTGCGGTAGCGGGCCTTGTCGAGGCGTGCATTGCCATTGATGGCTCGCTCGACAGCTAACCCCCATAGCCCCGCCCGCCAAATGCGCTGAGGTTTCAGCGCGGCGCGGGCGCGGCCCTTGCCACAGGCACCGCCCTATCCGCGCCGCTTGCTTGCGGGCTTGATCTGGGCAATACCCAATACATCCAACACCTTAGCTTCAATCGCCTCGGCATCCAGCCCCGCCTGATGATACATCGCGGCAGGGTTATCTTGCGCGATAAAGCTGTCTGGCAGGGTCATGGCGCGGAACTTCAGGCCGTGGTCAAACACGCCCTCTTCTGCCAAAAGCTGCGCCACATGGCTACCAAAACCGCCCACCGCGCCCTCCTCTATGGTGATCAGGGCTTCGTGGTCGGCGGCCAGTTGCAGCACCAAATTTCGGTCCAGCGGTTTGGCAAAGCGGGCATCGGCCAATGTGGGGGTAATGCCCTTGGCGGCAAGGTTTTCAGCGGCTTTACGGGCCTCTCCCAAGCGCGTGCCGAGCGACAATATAGCCACCCGCGCGCCTTGCTGGATAATGCGGCCTTTGCCGATCTCCAGCACCTCGCCACGCTCGGGCAGCTCCACGCCCACACCCTCACCGCGGGGGAATCGAAAGGCGCTGGGGCGGTCATCAATACTGGCGGCGGTGGCCACCATATGCATCAGCTCGGCCTCGTCAGCCGCCGCCATCACCACGAAATTGGGCAGGTTGGCAAGGAACGCAATGTCGAACGTGCCAGCATGCGTAGGCCCATCCGCCCCCACCAGTCCGGCGCGGTCAATCGCAAAGCGCACGGGCAACGACTGGATGGCGACATCATGCGCCACTTGGTCATAGCCTCGTTGCAGGAAGGTGGAATAGATCGCACAAAACGGCTTCATGCCGCCCGCCGCAAGGCCCGCCGAGAACGTCACCCCGTGTTGTTCGGCCATGCCGACATCAAACATCCGGTTGGGGAAATGCTTGGCGAATACATCCATGCCGGTGCCATCCGGCATAGCGGCAGTGATGCCGACAACCATCGGGTCGGCCTCCGCTTCGGCCACCAAGGCCTTGGCAAACACGCTGGTATAGCTCGGCGCATTGGGCGGCGGGGTGGTGTGAACCTTGCCCGTGGCGGGGTCAAACTTTCCGCGCGCATGGCCACGGTCGGCGGCCCCCTCGGCGGCGGCAAAGCCTTTGCCTTTTTTGGTGATCACGTGGATCAGCACCGGCCCCGTGGCGCGCTCATGCACGGTGCGGAGCACACCTAATAATTGCTCCATATCATGGCCATCAATCGGCCCGACATAGGAGAAGCCAAGCTCCTCGAATAGTGTGCCACCAACCGTCATGGATTTGACCATCTCCTTGGCCCGCCGCGCCCCGTCTTGCAGCGGCGGGGGCAGCAGCGAGGCAAAGCCCTTGGCCGCGGATTTCAACTCCTGAAACGGGGCCTCGGCGTAAAGCCGTGAGAGATAGCCCGAGAGCGCACCCACGGGGGGGGCGATAGACATATCGTTATCGTTCAGCACCACAAACATCCGCTTTTTCAGGTCGCCCGCGTGGTTTAGCCCCTCAAAAGCCATGCCAGCGGGGATGGACCCATCGCCGATCACCGCAATCGCGTCGCCCAAGCCATGCGCGGGCTGGCCGCCAAGATCGCGGGCGGCCACAAAGCCGATGGCGGCGGAAATAGAGGTGGCGGAGTGGCCCGCGCCAAACGGGTCATAGGGGCTTTCACTTCGCTTGGTGAAGCCCGAAATGCCACCGCCCATGCGCAGGGTGTTCATTTGCGCACGCCGCCCGGTCAGTATTTTATGCGGGTAGCATTGGTGGCTCACATCCCAGATCAGCTTGTCGCGCGGGGTATCAAACACCGCATGCAGCGCCACCGTAAGCTCAACCACACCAAGCCCCGCCCCAAGGTGACCGCCGGTTTTGGACACGGCCTCGATGGTCTCGAAGCGCAGCTCGTCGGCCAGCTGGCGCAGCTCGGCATCCTTCAGCTTTCGCAGGTCGGCGGGGGTGTTTATGGTATCGAGTAACGGGGTTTGCATAATCTGTTCTAAACCGTTCTGGTTATAGCAAACCGCGCGGCTTCGCGCAGATTGTCGGCCTTCGGGCCATAGCCACTCAACGCCTTAATCGCTTGCTCTACAAGTGATTCGGCGCGCGCCTCGGCCCCAGCCAGGCCCAAAAGGGTTAAGAAAGTCGCCTTACCAGCGTTGGAATCCTTCTGCACCCGCTTGCCGGTTTCGGCCTCTGATCCGGTAACATCGAGAATGTCATCCTGAATCTGAAAGGCATTGCCCAGCGCAGACGCATAAACATGAAGCGGCGCGGGGTCTTCCCCTGCCAGCAGCGCACCTGCGCCCGCCGACCAGCGGATCAGCGCGCCGGTTTTCAGGGCTTGCAGATGGGTGATTTCAGAGAGCGTAAGCGGGGCGGCGGCGCTTTCGGCGGCAATATCCAGATCTTGCCCCAGCACCATGCCCTGAGCGCCCGAGGCATGAGCGAGGCTTTGAAGCAAGGCGAGCCGAACCTCGGCATCCGCTTTCATATTGGAAATAATATCAAAGGCTTGGGCTTGCAGAGCATCACCCGCCAATACGGCGGTGGCCTCATCCCACTTCACATGAATCGTGGGCTTACCACGCCGGAGATCGTCATTATCCATGGCGGGAAGGTCATCATGCACCAGAGAATAGGCGTGGATGCACTCGACGGCGGCAGCGGCATCCAGCGCGCCATCCGCACCAAACAGCGCCGCACTTTCCACTACCAAAAAGGCCCGCAGCCGCTTGCCGCCCGACAGTGCTCCATAGCGCATGGACTCGGCAATGCGCCCCCCCTCGGGGAGCAGCTCGGCCAACCGCGCTTCTACCGCCTGCGCCGTGGCTTTAAGCGCGTTTTCAAAGCTAGTCATAGTTAACAGGCGTGGCCCCTGCGGCAGCGCCATCGGCCCCTTTGGTGATTTGCGCAACCTTTTCCTCGGCCTCGGCCAGCTTTTGCTCGCAATGCTTTTTCAACGCATCGCCACGCTCGTAAAGCTTGATCGATTCCTCAAGCGGCACATTGCCTGATTCAAGCTGTCCGACCAGCGTTTCCAGCTCGGTCATCGCCTCTTCAAAGCTCATTTTGGCCACGTTACTCATGCCGAAAACTCCTGCAAAACCTCAAGATGGGCGCGCACCAGCCTGCCCAATGTGGAAAGGTTATAGCCCCCTTCCAGCGCCGATACCACCCGCCCATGGCAATGTTTTTTCGCAATCTCGCAGAGTTTGCCGGTAGCGAAGGTAAAATCGTCGTCCTGCCAATCGAGGCTGGCCAACGGGTCATCTGTATGGGCATCAAACCCTGCCGAAATAATCAACAGCTCGGGGCGGAAGGCCTCCAATGCGGGCAGGATATCGGCCTCAAGCTTTTCACGGTAAAGCGCGCCGGTGCTTTCCGGCGGCAGCGGGATGTTGGTGATCTGGCCATGAGCACCCTGCTCATCTGCCGCCCCCGTGCCGGGATAAAGCGGCATCCCGTGGCTGGAGAAAAACCGGATGCGCGACTCGTTCCACAGAATATCCTGCGTACCGTTGCCGTGATGCACATCAAAATCCACAATCGCCACACGGGTAAGGCCACGAGCCTCCAGCGCATGCAGCGCGGCAATGGCAACATTGCCAAACAAACAAAACCCCATGGGTTTTTCGCGCTCGGCATGGTGGCCCGGCGGGCGCATGGCGACAAAAGCGTTGCCCGC